>PPYF01602699.1_pt1 | contig 77689 bp, 81 predicted proteins | sample 1559871 | NCBI WGS metagenome assembly PPYF01 (sample SAMN08240021, study PRJNA423297) | Human gut metagenome, whole genome shotgun sequencing project.
ACCGATGTTAGTTCTATGCCTTTTAGAATACTTAAAATTAAATTCCCGAAGGGAGCGTGGCGAAAGCCACTTTTTTATGAGAAAAAGCAAATTTGTAGCAAAGAACCTCTATCAAGTATATTAAATAGTAAATATACATATTAATTAAATATATAGATTGTAAAAGGGGTGTGTATTAGATTTTGGAAGATGAAGTATTATATTCTTTAAATGCCATTAGAAATATGGAGGTAATTGATATAAGTACAGGCAGTAAAATTGGTTATGTTAAGGATTTTAAAGTTGATATAAACACTAAAAAGATAGTTTCTATTTTTTTACCATCACCTGTGAAATCATGGTTCAATAAAGCAGATGATATAGAGCTTGCATGGGATAAGATTGTGAAGATTGGAGTAGATGTATTAATAGTAGATGCATCGAGTATCATAGAAGAGTTTAAAGAAAATAATGTCTAGTAAATTGCTGTGAAAAATTATATAATTAAGAGAGTATATTACAAAAGTGAAAGGCGGAGAGAATATGAAGTGTCCTTTTTGTTTTAATGATGAAAGCAAAGTAGTAGATTCCAGATCAACAGATGATAATACAACAATAAGAAGAAGAAGAGAGTGTACTAAATGTAACAAAAGGTATACTACATATGAAAAGATAGAGGATATTCCTATATTAGTTGTTAAGAGAGATTTAACAAGGGAAAACTTCAATAAGGAAAAGATAGTTAATGGTCTTATTATTGCATGCCAGAAAAGACCAGTTTCAAGAAAGCAAATTGAAGAAATTGCTGAAGAAATTGAAAAGAAGATATCAAATAATATGTTAACTGAAATAGAATCAGAAAAGATTGGCGAAATGGTTATGAAGAGATTGAAAGAAATTGATGAGATATCGTATGTAAGATTCGCATCAGTTTACAGGCAGTTTAAAGATATAAATACTTTCTTAGAAGAGATAACTAGGCTTATGATAAAATAAATATATATTTAGAAGTTGCCTTTGGTTTTTTTAAGGCAATTTTTTGCTGTGTAAAGTTAAAATAAGTTGTAGGATTGTAATGATAAGTTTAAAATTATACTATTAGTTAATAAAATTAGTATTAAGCATGAGGTGTACAATGAATTATTTGCATTTAAATTACTTTGAAAAAGGAAATGATTTTATAAAGTTCCAGCAAGGAAAAATTGAAATAGTATTTTCTACAGCAGAAAATAATAAAAACTTTAATAGGAATACAGAAGATGGTGTAAGGGAATTAGAATCACTAATTGCTAAGTTTCATAGTGAAAATGTAGAATACTTAAAACAAATTCATAGTAATAAGGTATATACATATAGAAAAGGAGATAAGGACTTTAAAGAAAATGAAGGTGATGCACTTATTACTAATGAAGAAAAAACAATCATAGGGGTATTTACAGCTGATTGTGTGCCTATAATACTTGTAGATGAAGAAAATAAGGCTATTGCAGCTATTCACAGTGGGTGGAAAGGTACATTTTTATCTATAGTAAGTGAAACTATTTTAAGAATGAAAGAAGAGTATAATAGTAAAGTAGAAAAATTAGTTGTATATATAGGACCTCATATTAGAAAGTGCTGTTATGAAGTATCAGAAGAACTAAAAGAACAGTTTAGTGAGAGGTTTGGTATAGAAGATGGTAAACTCTTTGATGGAAGAAATTTAAGTTTGGAAGAATGTATTAATAATGATTTAATAAATAGTGGAGTATTAGAAGAAAATATAAATTCGCTAGGAATTTGTACAAACTGTGAAAAAGAAATCAAGCTACACTCTTATAGGAAAAGCAATGGAGCTTATGGACGACTGTTTTCATTTGTATATATTAAAGAGTAAGTGAGGGAAGAAAGATGGCTAAGGGGAAAATATTAGTGGTAGATGATGAAGAGCATATATTAGAGCTTATTAGATATAATCTTGATGCAGCAGGATATGATGTTATAGAAGCAAGTGATGGTGATGATGCAGTAAAGAATGCAATTAATGAAGTGCCAGATTTAATTTTGCTTGATTTGATGCTTCCTGGTAAGGATGGTTATGATGTTTGCAGAGAGCTAAGGAGTAATGGCAAGACTAAAGCAGTACCTATAATTATGCTTACGGCTAAAAGTGAAGAAATAGACAAAATATTAGGGTTAGAGTTGGGAGCAGATGATTATATAACAAAACCTTTTTCTGTTAGAGAGCTAATGGCAAGAGTAAAAGCTGTACTGCGTAGATATACAAAGAGTGATGAGAGCAGTGAAAAGTTTGTTTTTGGTGATATTGAAGCAGATTTTGAAAATCACTCGGTAATATGTGCTGGTGAAAAAATAGAATTGACATTAAAGGAATTTGAACTCTTAGAAGTATTAGTTAAAAATAGAGGGAAGATATTAACTAGAGAAATGCTATTAGATAAGATATGGGGATACGAATACATTGGAGAAAGCAGGACGGTAGATGTTCATATAAGGTATTTGCGTAAGAAGGTTGAAAAAGATGATAAAAATCCAAAATTTATTGAGACTATAAGGGGGGTTGGGTATAGATTTAACCCTCATGTATAACAATGAAGAAGAGGATAATAGCATCTATTTTAATAACAGTAGTATTTGCAATTGCCATATTAAGTAGTGTTTTTTTTGCAGTAGTTAATATTAAGGAAGTGGATAGAACAAAGGAGATTTTATCACTTTATAATAAGCTTATAACCTATGATTTGCAAAAAGGAAATGATGATTTTAGTGAATATAAAATAAATAACCAAGAAATAAGAGTAAGTATCATAGATAAAGAAGGACAGGTACTATATGACAGCCTTGGTGAAATAATAGATAATCATGTTAATAGAGAAGAGGTAGTAGAAGCATTTGATAAAGGGGTAAGCTCATTAGTAAGGTTTAGTGATACGGTAGGTAAGGATTTGGTCTATTACGCTACTAGGATTGATGATAATACGGTTATAAGGACTTCGGCACAAATGAGCGATACCAAATTAATTACAAGTAAAAGTAGTAAGTATTTTCTTCTTATTATCATAGGAGTAGTAGTTATATCAATAGTACTTTGTGAAAAACTGGTGAAGATAATTGTACAACCTGTTAGGGAACTGGAGGAAGTAACCCAAAAGATAGCTAATGGAGATTTAAATAAGCGAGCTGTCATATATTATAATGACGAAATAGGTTCACTGGCTAAGACCTTTAATGAAATGGCTGATATGTTAGAGATTAAGATTAGTGATTCTTTAGATAAACAAAATAAATTAGAAGCTATACTTGAAAGTATGGAAAGTGGTGTTATAGCCATTACGGCAGCTGGTAAAGTTATGCTAATTAATCCATATGCAAAGAGTCTTTTCGGTATTGGTGAAGATATTATTGGTAAAAATATTTCTAATTATATTATTGATCATGATTTTTTAAGCTTTATAAGAGATGTAATGGATATTGATGCAAAGGAAATTAAGTTATTCCATCCATTTGAAAGAGAAATAAAGGTGAAGAAGGCACCAATTATTGGTCAACGAGGAAGTGAAATTGGTATTGTTATTTCCATACAAGATATTACTGATATAAAGAGGCTAGAAAATATGAGAAGTCAATTTGTAGCAAATGTATCACATGAGTTAAAAACACCTCTTACATCTATTAAGGGATTTTCAGAGACACTGAGGATAGTTGATGACGAAAATACTAAAAATAAATTCTTAGATATAATAGATAAAGAAACTGATAGATTGACACTGCTGATTGATGATATATTAATTTTATCTAATATTGAAAATATGAATAAGCTTTCTAATGAAAAATTCAATCCTAATGAAGTGGTTGAGGATGTTATAAACATGATAAAGAAAGAAGCTGCTAAGAAGAATATATCTATTGAGGTTGAAAAAAAGTTTAATGGATTACTTGTGGGAGATAAAGATAAGTTTTATCAAGTGGTGTTAAATTTAACAACTAACAGTATAAAGTATTCTAATGAAAATGGAAATGTAAAAATATTTACTAATAAAAGTAAGGATAAATTTGTTTTAATGGTTAAGGATGATGGGATTGGAATACCTAAAGAAGACCTACCAAGAATATTTGAAAGATTTTATATTGTTGATAAATCTAGAACATCAAAGAGTACAGGTTTAGGACTAGCTATAGTAAAACATATTGTTAAATTATTTAATGGTGAAATATTTGTTGAATCAGAAGTTGGTAAAGGAAGCAAATTTACGGTGATTAGTAAAAATGTATATTGTGAATAAATAAAAAAGGAATCTTGAATATTTTCAATATTCCTTTTTTATTAAATTTAATATGTTTTTAACAAAATAAGATGTTCTTTTAACAATTGCATAATATTGAGTTAACTTTTAAATAATAATATTAATGTATAAAGTAATTCAAGGAAAGAAATCAATAATATATATAACTTGTATTTATGGAGGATATAGATGAAAATAAAAAAGATTAAATTATTAGCAGGAGCAATGATAATAGCAATGATAGGAGCGGTTTTCACAGGTTGCGGAAATAATTCAACTTCAAATGACGGAACAGTTACAATTACAGTTTCAGGATCAACTTCAGTGGGGCCACTAATGGAAAAAATAGCAGAAAAATACGAAGAAGAAAATTCCAACATATCAATTGAGATTAATCAAACAGGATCATCTGCTGGTATTAAAGATGCTATGGATGGAATTTCTCAAATCGGGATGTCTTCAAGAAATTTAAAAGATGAAGAAGCTGCAAAGGTTAAAGCTACAGTGTTAGCATATGATGGAGTTGCTGTGATTACTAACACTGGTAATTCAGTAAAAGAATTAACTATAGGTCAAATAAGAGATATATTTACAGGGAAGATTACTAATTGGAGCGAAGTAGGAGGAAGTAATGCACCAATAGTTGTAGTTTCAAGAGAAGCAGGTTCAGGAACTAGAACAGCATTTGAAGAAGGTGTTGAATATAGCGAAGAAGAACTAGTAAAAGATGCTATTATATCTAAAGGAAATGGTGACGTTAAGACAACTGTTTCTACTAACGAAAATGCCATTGGATTTGTTTCATTTGAATACGTAGATGACGCAATATCATCAATAAATGTTAATGGGATAGAGCCAACGGCAGCAAATGTTAAAGCAGGTTCATATGCACTATCAAGACCTTTCCTAGCTGTCACAAATGAGCAGTATATTACAGAAGATTCTCAAAAATTAATAGATTATATTACTAGTGAAGAAGGGCAACAAATCGTTGAAGATAACAAATTAATAACAATTGATTAATAATAACTAAAATGAGGATGTAAATAAAGATGCTTAAGATAAGCAGCTTTATTAGAAAAAATAAATCCTAGGTGACTTAATTTTGTTTTTAGCCACTAGCTTTGGAGGAGTAAAATGCAAAATATAAATAAAAAGAATAGTGAAGAATATATAGTAGATAGAAAAGTTGAATCTGTTAAAACTTTTAATATGAAAAAAGCTGTTGACAAAGGTTCAAAGTGGATATTTTTACTAAGTGCGTTAATTGCGGTATTTAGTTTGCTGTTAATAATGGGATTTGTATTTTACAAAGGGTTAAGACCATTTTTTGCAGAAGGGTATTCCTTTGTTGGATTTATTACAGGAATAGATTGGTATCCAAGTTCCAGTAAATTTGGCATATTACCAATGATTATTGCAACTATATTAGGAACAATAGGAGCTTTGCTTATTGGTGTACCTATTGGTTTATTAACATCAATTTTTATTTCTGAAATTGCACCTAAGAAAGTAGCTAGTATAATTGTACCAGCTGTAGAATTATTAGCCGGAATACCTTCAGTATTGTATGGAGTTTTTGGACTTGCAATAATCGTACCTTGGATTAAGAATACATTTAACTTGCCTAAAGGTCAGAGTTTATTAGCAGTAATAATTGTTTTAGCAATAATGATGTTACCTACAATAATTTCAGTGGCTACTACAGCTATAAGAGCTGTACCAAAAAGCTATAAGGAAGGATCATTAGCTTTAGGAGCATCACATATTGAAACTACATTTAAGGTTGTAGTTCCAGCAGCTAAATCAGGTGTTTTAGCAGCGGTTATCCTAGGGATTGGTAGAGCTGTAGGAGAAACAATGGCAATAATTTTAGTGGCAGGAAATTCAGCTAATATTCCAACGTCAATATTTGATGGAGTAAGGCCTTTAACAAGTAATATAGCTTTAGAGATGGGATATGCTTATGGAACACATCAAGAAATGCTTTTTGCTACAGGAGTTGTGTTATTTATATTTATCTTGATATTAAACTTAGTAATAGCAAAGCTTTCTAATAAGGAAGGTAAATAACTATGAGGAAATTTAAAGAAAATATATTAAAAATATTATTATATTTATCAGCTATTTTTACAGTTGGAATTTTAGTGTTTATATTAGGTTTTATCTTTATTAAAGGATATAAGGAAATTACTCCTACATTTATTTTAAGTGAATATTCTGCTTCCGGTGATGGAGGAATCATGCCGATGATAGTTTCCACATTATATGTAGTTGGAATATCAATTTTAGTAGCAACACCAATTGGAGTACTAGCAGCAGTTTATTTACAAGAGTATGCAAAACAAGGAAAAGTGGTTAAAATAATAAGATTCTGTACAGAATCGCTTTCAGGAATACCTTCAATAGTATATGGCCTTTTTGGAGCAATATTTTTTGTAGGTTTTTTAAAATTTGGTTATTCATTATTATCAGGTGCACTTACTGTTTCAATTATTATTTTACCTGTAATAATACGTACTACAGAAGAGGCTTTAAAAGTAGTATCAACATCGTATAGAGAAGCTTCGCTAGGGCTTGGAGCTACAAAATTTCAAACACTTTACAAAGTAATTCTTCCAAGTGCTATTCCTGGGATATTATCAGGGATAATACTTTCCATAGGGCGTGTAGTTGGAGAATCAGCAGCTATATTACTTACAGCAGGAAGTGTTGCGAAAATGCCTAAAGGAATTTTTTCAAGTGGAAGAACTCTTACTGTCCACTCATTTTTAGTAGAACAAGAAGCTGGAGATATTGCAGAAGCTGCAGCAGTAGGAATTGTATTAATTGTTATTATATTATTGTTAAATAGTATAGCTAAGATTATAACAAAGAAGTTTAACCAGGCTAATTATTAGTAGTTTTTAGAGGTGAAAGTATGACAAGTGGTAAAGTGCCTGAAATACAGGTAAAAAATTTAGAATTATTTTATGGAGATAATAAAGCTCTTAAAAATATAAATTTAGATATAGAATCAAAAAAAGTTACAGCTTTGATTGGACCATCAGGATGTGGAAAATCAACATTTTTAAGAACTTTAAATAGAATGAATGATTTAATTGATAATGTTAAGATTACTGGTGAAATAATTATTGGTGGTAAAAATATATATAAAGACATTGATGAAATAGATTTAAGAAAAAAGGTTGGTATGGTCTTTCAAAAACCAAATCCATTTCCAATGTCAATTTATGATAATGTAGCTTATGGGTCAAGAATTCATGGTGTTAAAGATAAGGAGACTTTAGATGAAATTGTAGAAAAAAGTTTAATGGGTGCTGCACTTTGGGAGGAAGTTAAGGACAGATTAAAGAAAAGTGCATTAGGATTATCAGGTGGTCAGCAACAAAGATTATGCATAGCAAGAACTATTGCTGTTTCACCAGAAATAATACTAATGGATGAACCAACATCAGCTTTAGATCCAATATCAACTATAAAGATGGAAGAGTTGATGTATGAGCTTAAAAAAGAATATACAGTTGTCATTGTTACTCATAATATGCAACAAGCTGGAAGAATTGCTGATAAGACAGCATTTTTCTTAAGTGGAGAGGTAGTAGAGTACGGAGATACTAGCGATATCTTCTATAAACCAAAGGATAAGAGAACGGAAGATTATATAACAGGAAGATTTGGATAAAATATTAGGAGGATATGCTATATGACAAGAAATATTTTAGATAAGCGCCTTAAAAGCTTAATATCAGAACTTGCTGAAATGGGAAGTCTTGTTGAAAAGCAGATTTATGATTCTATAAATGCTTTAAAAAATCATGATGTAGAATTATCAGAAAAGGTTATTAAAAATGATGATAAGGTTGATGCATTAAACAAGAGAATTGAAGAAAAATGTTTAATATATATGGCAACACAATCACCAATGGCATCTGATTTAAGAAAGATGTTTGCAGCTTCAAAAATTGTAACGGATTTAGAGAGAATAGCAGATTATGCAGTAGATATATGCAAGATTAATAAAAGAATAGAAATAGATCCGTTAGGAGAAGCTGAAATTCCCTTATGGAACATGGTTGAAATATTGAGCAAGATGATTAATATGTCTGTGGAAGCTTTTGTTAATAGTGATGTAGAAGAGGCTTATAGAATTTGTAAGCTTGATGATGAAGTGGATGTAATTTACCGTAAATTATTTAATGATGTCATTAAGAAGATGAGCAAGGATGAAAATCTCATTAATAAAGGAACACAGATACTTTTTGCCTCAAAGTATTTAGAAAGAATGGGAGATCACATAACTAATATATGTGAGTGGATTATTTTTTCAAAAGAAGGCGATTATGTTGATTTAAATGAGTAAATAATAAGAGAAGGGGAAAACCTCTTCTCTTATTATTTATATTAATATTCAACATAAAAATACAGTAAAGATAGTAGAAATATATGATAAAATAAGTTGTTTGTTGACTGAATATAATAATTGAGTTAATATATCATAGAGTAGAAAGGTAATTATAGGAGTGAAATATATGAAAAATGTAGTAACTAGTGTAATGCCTGATAGTATTGCTGAAGAAGTCGGCATTGAAGTAAATGATATTCTATTATCAATTAATGGAGAAAAGATAGTTGATATTATTGACTACAGGTTTTTAACTGCAGATGAAGAGATAGTTTTAGAAATTCAAAAACCAGATGGAGAAGTTTGGGAATATGAGATAGAAAAAGATTATGGTGAAGAAATAGGATTAGAATTTGGCGGAGGAATAATGGATAAAGCCAAAAGATGTAGTAATAAATGCATGTTCTGTTTCATAGATCAAAATCCAAAGGGAATGAGAGAAAGTATATATTTTAAGGATGATGATTCACGTCTTTCATTCTTACAAGGTAACTTTGTTACATTAACAAATATGAAGGATGAAGATATAGAGAGAATAATAAGATATAGAATCAGTCCTATAAATATTTCTGTACATACAACAAATCCAGAACTAAGGGTTAAGATGCTTGGAAATAGGTTTGCAGGGCGAGTTTATGAAAGACTTAAACGTCTAAGTGATGCTGGTATTGAAATGCATTGTCAGATAGTACTTATTCCAGAAGTGAATAATGGTGAAGAGCTTAGAAAGACAATAGAAGACTTATATAAGTTATATCCGGCAGTAGAAAATATTGCAGTAGTACCTATAGGTGTAACTAAATACAGAGAAGGATTAGTGCAGGTTAAGACTTTTACAGAGGAAACAGCCAAAAAGGAACTAGAAATGGTTATGGAATTCCAAGAAAAGTTTATGGAGGATATAGGTGATCCTTTTGTAAGATTTTCTGATGAATTCTATTTGGTTGCAGGAATAGATGTACCAGATGAAGAATTCTATAAGGGGTACGCTCAAATTGAAGATGGAATAGGTATGATTAGATGCTTTAGAGAATCAATCAATAACAGTATAGGACACTTAAAGAAAGATATAAAGGGAACTTTTAGTATAGCAACAGGAAAGCTAGCTTACAATGAAGTTTCTAGTGGAGTTGCAAAAATTATGGAAGCTAATAATAATATCAAGATAGATACATATAAAATAACTAATAATTTTTTTGGCGAATCTATTACAGTAACAGGACTTTTAACTGGTAGAGATATTATTAACCAAATTAAAGATAAAATAAGCAGCGATTATTTAATAATGTCTAGTAACATGTTTAGAAAAGGATATGAACTAGCGCCAGCTGACTTTATAATGCTTGATGATACTAGATTAGAAGAAATTGAAAAAGCGCTAAATGTAAAAGTTCTTGTATGTGATCATACAGGTGAAGATTTAGTTGATATAATAAATAAAGCTTGTCAGGAGGAAAAATAGTGGCAAAACAAATAGTAGCTATAGTAGGTAGACCTAATGTAGGTAAATCTACATTATTTAATAAATTAGCAGGAAAGAGAATTTCAATAGTACAAGATACACCAGGTGTTACAAGAGACAGAGTGTATGCAGAAGCAGAATGGCTAAGTCATACATTTACAATGATTGATACTGGTGGGATTGAACCAGAAAACCAAGATATCATCTTAACTCAAATGAGAAGGCAGGCAAATATAGCCATTGAAACAGCTGATGTAATAGTATTTATAGTTGATGGTAAAGAAGGGCTTACAGCAGCAGATCATGAAGTTGCAACAATGCTTAGAAAAAGCAAGAAGCCTATAGTTCTTGTTGTTAATAAAGTTGATTCTTTGAAAGAGGAAGATAATGCATGGGAATTCTATAATTTAGGTATAGGTGATCCAATAACTATATCAGCATCTCAAGGATTAGGACTTGGAGATATGCTTGATAGAGTAGTTGAAAATTTTGAAGAGGAATCAACTGGTGAAGATGAAGAAGAAGATATAAAAATTGCTATGATAGGTAAACCAAATGTTGGAAAATCTTCTCTTATTAATAAATTATTAGGTGAAGAAAGGTTAATAGTTTCAGATGTTGCTGGCACAACAAGAGATGCCATAGACAGTAAGCTTGAAACTGAATTTGGTAAATTTACTCTTATTGATACTGCTGGTCTTAGAAGAAAGAGCAAAGTTAAAGAAGAAATTGAAAGATATTCAGTTATTAGAACTTATGCTGCCATAGAAAGAGCAGATGTATGTATACTTATGATAGATGCAACTGAAGGTGTTACAGAGCAAGATGAAAAGATAATTGGTTATGCTCATGAGTTAGGAAAAGCAATAATGGTTATAGTAAATAAGTGGGACCTTATTGAAAAAGATGATAAAACTATGGATATATACAAGAAAGATCTTGCAAGTAGTTTAAAATTCTTAAGCTATGCAAAATACTTATTTATATCAGCTAAAACTGGTCAAAGAACACATAAGGTATTAGAAGTAGCTAAAGAATGTTACGATAACTACAATAAGAGAATAGGAACTGGTATATTAAACGATGTAGTAAGTAAGGCAATCTTAATGAAAGAGCCTCCGGTAGTTGCATTAAAGAGACTTAAGGTTTATTATGCTACACAAGTAGCTACAAAGCCACCAAAGTTTGTATTCTTTGTTAACGATGTAAATGCAAGACACTTCTCTTATGAAAGATATTTAGAAAATAGATTAAGAGATAGCTTTGATTTCAGTGGAACTGGAATTCAAATTGAATATAGAGAAAGAAAGGATAAATAATTATGAGTAAAGTGGCTTTTTTAGGTGGAGGTAGTTTTGGAACTGCCCTAGCTATTTTATTAGCAAACAAAGGAAATGATGTTTCTATTTTTGATAGAGATATTAATGTTGTAAATGATATAAATAGTGGGAAAAACGATAAATATATTAAAGGTTTAAAGATACCTAAAAATGTCATTGCTTATAATGATGAAGATGCTGCATTAAATGGATGTGAATATGTAGTTTTAGCTGTTCCTTCTCATGTTATAAGAGTGGTATCAAATAGCCTTAAGGGAAAGATACCAGAATCTGTTCCTGTAATATGTATAGCAAAAGGAATAGAGGAAGGAACAAATAAAACTTTAGCGGAAGTTATTGAAGAAGAACTATCAAATCCAGTAGTTATCCTTTCAGGTCCAAGTCATGCTGAAGAAGTAGCTTTTGGAATTCCAACAACAGTATTAACTACATCACATGATATGAAATATGCCGAAGAAGTACAAGATTTATTTATGACTACAGAATTTAGAGTATATACTAATGATGATATTATTGGTGTTGAAATAGGTGGAGCTGTAAAGAATGTAATAGCTTTGGCTTCAGGTGTATGTGATGGTATTGGATATGGAGATAATACAAAAGCAGCATTAATGACAAGAGGTATGGCTGAAATTGTAAGAGTGGGACTAAAGTTAGGTGGAAAGATTGAAACATTCTTAGGTCTTACAGGTATGGGAGATTTAATAGTAACTTGTACAAGTGTACATTCTAGAAATAGGAAAGCTGGTTATCTTATTGGTACAGGAAAGACTATGGAAGAAGCTGTAGAAGAAACAGGTATGGTTGTTGAGGGCATTAAAGCATGCAAAGCATTCTATGAATTAAAAGAAGAATTGGGTATTGAAATGCCAATTACTGATGCATTATACCAAGTGTTATTTAAGGGCAAGAATGCTAAAGAAATGGTAAATATGCTTTTACAAAGAGATAAGAAATCAGAAACATATTAGATGAAACAGCTACAAAATCATTGAATTTTGTAGCTGTTTTTTTAAATAAAAAATACAAAACAGTATACTTTTTTTCAAAATAGAATATATATATAGTGTTAAAAATAAAAGGGGGTATACTTGTGGATAGTTTCAACATATACAGAGACATTGCAGAAAGGACTCAAGGCGACATATATGTAGGTGTTGTTGGTCCTGTAAGGACAGGGAAGTCAACATTCATCAAGAAATTTATGGACACCATGGTAATACCTAAGATAAATAATACTTATAAAAAAGAAAGAGCTAAAGATGAACTTCCACAAAGTGGATCAGGAAAAACAATTCATACTACAGAACCCAAGTTTGTACCTAATGAAGCTATTGAAATAACTATAGATGATGATGTGAAATTTAAGGTAAGATTAATTGACTGTGTAGGATATATTGTTAAAGGGGCTTTAGGATATTTAGAAGATGAGGAACCTAAAATGGTTAATACCCCATGGTATGAATATGAAATACCTTTTGAAGATGCAGCTGAAATAGGAACAAGAAAGGTTATTACAGATCATTCAACTATAGGACTTTTAGTAACTACTGATGGAAGTATCACAGGCCTTGCAAGAGAAGATTATGTGGAAGCTGAAGAAAGAGTAGTTGAAGAGCTTAAATCAATCAATAAGCCTTTTGTAGTTGTACTTAATACTAAAAACATAAATTCCCCTGAAACAGAAAGCTTAAAAAATGATCTTGAAAAAAAATATGACGTAACAGTACAGGTTATGGATGTATTTAATATGACAGAAAAAGATATAGAAAAATTATTTAATCAAGTACTTACTGAATTCCCAGTTAAAGAGATAAATATAGATATGCCTGTGTGGATTGAAAAATTAAGTCCTGATCACTGGTTGAAAAAAGAATTCTTTAAGATTATTAAGGGAATGTGTCAAAATATTAATAAGATTAAGGATATTAAACCAATATTTAATGAAGCTAAAAATACAGAAAATTTAGGATCGTCTGCTTTAGAGCAAATTAATTTAGGGGATGGAACAGCTAAAATGCTTTTAAAGCCTAGTGAAGACATATTCTATAAGGTATTAAGTGAAAATTGTGATGTTAATGTATCATCAGAAAGTGATTTAATAGTATTAATAAAAGAATTAAATGCAGCTAAAAAGGAATATGACAAGATAAAGGATGCATTGATAGATGTTAAGGAAACAGGCTATGGACTTGTAGCACCACAATTATCTGAAATGTCATTTGAGGAGCCGGAGATAGTTAAGCAGGGTAGTAAGTTTGGCGTGAAGTTAAAAGCAAGTGCACCATCATTACATTTTATTAAAGCTGATATAAAGACAGAAATAAGTCCTATAATGGGTTCAGAAAAAGAAAGTGAAGAATTAGTAAAAGCTTTAATGGATCAGTATGATAAGGATCCAGCATCATTATGGCAAAGCAATATGTTTGGAAAATCTTTAGAAGTATTGGTTAAAGAAGGGTTACAAAATAAATTATATAAAATGCCAGAAGATGTTCAGACCAAAATTCAAAAAACATTGCAGAAGATTATAAATGAAGGCAGTGGTGGATTAATCTGCATTATTTTATAGCAAAGTGTATATAAATAATCTGTTGCTTAAATAAAGTGGCAGATTATTTGATTTTATAAAATTAAGATTAAAAAGTAGTAAATAATAGACCTATATTGAATAAAATATATTAAGCAGATACTATAAAGTGCTTAATATAAAAAGTTAAGAGGGATATTATGGATAGCAGATTTTGTACCTATAAAAGAGTAGGATATTTAAAAAGTCATATCGCCAATATGATAGGTATAGATTTCACTGGAATAATATATGCTTCTCCAGGTGTATTAAAGCATATTAATAAGAGGCATGGAAAGCAATTTAATACAAGGTCAAATGATACCATCATAATGTGGATGAGAGATATAATTGAAAAACCAGATTATATAGGAGTATATACTAATAAAAGGGGACAGACTGCTGTGCAAATAATAAAAAGGATGTATAGAAGCATCCTTGTAGGTATTGAAATAGATAGAGAGAAAAAATATATATATGTTGCAACTATGTATCCTATCAGTGAAGAGAAAATTAATAGTAAGCTTAAAAGTAGAAAATTAATTGATATAAGAGAAGATATTAAAATGGTTGAATTTTATATTATATAAATGTATAATTTAATTTAAGACAATAGTATAATTTTAAATTTAGCAATGCTTGATTTTTGAGGTGAGAAATGGCTCCTCATACGCTGATATAATGAATTCTATCAGTAAACAGAGATGCAGGACAAGCCGACCTGCCAATAATCAAAGTATGATTGATATAGAGATGAAATTTATGATAACTAAAGTATAAGATGGAGGAAGAACATGAAAAAGATAGCAATAATATTTAATGGCGGAACAATATCCATGAAAATAGATGAGAAGATAAAAGCAGCTGTGCCAAGCCTGTCTGCGGATGAAATTATGTCTATGATTCCAGGAGTAGAGGATTATGCAGAAATTGAAGCATATACTTTTTCAAGTATGCCATCACCACATATGACTTTGGAAACAATGCTTAAATTAAGTAAATTTACTACGGAACTTGTTGAAAGAGATGATATAGATGGTGTTGTAATAACTCATGGAACAGATACTCTTGAAGAAACTGCTTATCTTTTAGATCTTACTGTGAAAACAAAAAAGCCAGTAGTGGTTACAGGGGCTATGAGAAGTGGTTCTGAACTTGGATATGATGGTCCTTTTAATTTAGCAACTTCGATTTGTACAGCTATTTCTGATGAAGCTGTAGGAAGAGGGGTGTTAGTTTGCTTTAATGGAGAATTGAACTCTGCTTCAGAAGTTACAAAAGCAAATTCAATGGCTCTTAATGCTTTTAGAACACCAAATTTTGGACCAATAGGTATTGTTGATAATGATAATGTTATTTTTTATAGAGATGCCAATCATTTAGAAAAATATGATGTTTCAAAAATTGAAAAACAGGTTGCTCTTATAAAATGTGTTGTAGATATGGATTCAAGCTACATAGATTATTTGATTGAAAAGGGCTACGGCGGAATAGTAATAGAAGCTTTAGGTAGGGGAAATGTACCACCAAAGATGGTAGAGGGTATAAAAAAAGCTATTGAACTTGAAATTCCAGTGATAGTAGTTTCAAGATGTTTTGAAGGAAGAGTTTTTGAATCATATGGATATGAAGGAGGAGGAAAGCAATTAAAGAATTTAGGCGTTATATTTGGGGATACTCTTCCAGGGCAAAAAGCAAGAATCAAGCTGATATTAGCAATTAACAGTGGAATGAATATTCATGAAGTTGCTAGAGTATTTTAAAGAGATAAAAAATAATTTTTAATATTATAGTTATATTTGACAAATAAGTCATAATAGATTGTTTTATGAATAAATCTATTATGACTTTTATTTCTATAATATTTCTTTAAAAATAGAAAAAATTCAATAAAATTCAAAAGATTTTATTGAATTTATCTTTACATAATATGGTAATATAAAAGGGGGGTGTTTATCTTGGTTACGTATGACCTAAAAGGAAAAGAAAAAAAATCAAAAAAATACTATGAAACAGCTAGGAAAATATCAAAAAGAATATTGGAAAATATAATTATTACAGGTGAAGATTTTTTAGCTGACTATATGAGGTATATAGAAGAACATAAAATTGAAAGCCTTAGAAGCAGAGAAGAGTATTCTATAGAAATTTTACTTATAGGAGTACTTATGCTTGAATATATGGATAATGGACGTGCATTTATGAATAAGTCTGTTCATTTATATGTAAGTCTTAATGGGCTTAGAAAGTCTAGTGAAAAATTTAGGCCTTTTATTGATAAATTAAGAGGAATATTAATCAATAGAGTGCTTACAAAGAAGAAAAAAGGAATAAATAATTATACTCTTTATGATTTTTATTTAGTAATTAGATGGATGGAAGCAGTAGGAGATTTTGAAGAAGAGCTTAAGAGAATAAAGGGGTGGTACTTATTCCTGGAGGCAGAGGATAATGAATTTGTAGAAGAATTTTTAATATATAGTGAAGAGATAGCAAAATGGATGTGTAGCATATGTGAGAATAAATTAGGTAATTATTTAAGCAATGTAGATAGTTATCTGAATAGTTATAAAGAAGCTCATAAGGGTAAGGAAGACATAATTTTTTGTGGAAGAAGTAAAAATCAGTATTATTTAAATATGATTGGTGCAGAAATTATGAATGATGTATATAAAGAGAGTTTTGTCAATTGCAAGGAAAAGCGAGTGTATTTACCTTCATGCATGAGAAAAGATAAAGAAACTTGTAAAGCTATAAAGATCAATGAAGGATTTAAGTGTATGAAGTGTAATAAGAGGTGTTCTGTAAGAACTATTACATTAATAGGAGAGAGTAAAGGTTTTGATAGCAGGATAATTCCACATCAAACATCTCTCTTTGACATTAGAGGAAAAAATGAAATAGGTGTTGTAGGTATTGCTTGTATATTAAATTTATTAGCTGGTGGATGGAAAGCAATAAGAATGGAATTTATACCACAATGTGTAGTTTTAGAGTATTGTGGATGTGATCATCATTGGTGTGAAAAAGATGTGCCTACAGAAATAAATTATTCTGTGTTTAGAGAAAAATTTATAAAGATTTCAAAGTGAATATGAACAATTTGTTAACAAAATATTGACATAAAAAAAGTATGAATATAAACTATTTACTATCAGGAAGAAAGGTTAGTGAGCAAAGTTATGGTAAAAAGTATGACTAGCTTTGGAAGAAGCAGTAGCGAAGAAGGTAAAAAAAGATTTTTTACTGTAGAAATGAAAAGTGTGAACAGTAGATATTTAGATATTAATATCAGAATGCCTAAAAGTATTATTTCTTTAGAGGAAGAAATAAGAAAAAGAATAAATGAATCACTTTCAAGAGGAAAGGTAGATGTGTTTATTAATCTAAAATCATATTCTGATGGTCAGGAAGTTCCAAAATTAAACTTAAAATTAGCACAGGAGTATTTAAATTGCTTAAAACAAATTGAAGATAACCTTTGTGTGAAAAATGATGTTACAGTAACTCAGATAGCAAGATTTCCTGAAGTTATCACTATGGTAGAAGAAGAGGATAAAATCGATGAGATCTCTGAAGAACTTACACCTTTAATATCAGAAGCATTAGCAATGATGATAAAAATGAGGGAAGTTGAAGGAGAAAAACTTAAAGAAGATATACTTCTAAAGATTAGTAAGATAGAAAATTTAGTATCTGACTTAAATTCTTTAGCAGACAATGTTCCTAAAAACTACAAGGTGAAGTTAGAAGAAAGGCTAAAAGAGCTTTCAGGTTCAATGGAAATAGATGAAAGTAGAATTGCTACAGAAATATGCCTTTTTGCTGATAAATCTACAATAGATGAAGAAATTATCAGATTAAATAGTCATATTCAGCAAGTAAGACAAACTTTAGAGTTAAGAGAGCCTGTTGGTAGAAAATTAGATTTTATTATTCAAGAAATGAATAGGGAAACAAACACTATAGGATCAAAATCATGTGATATGGAAATGACTAATATAGTCATTGATATAAAAAATATTTTAGAAAAAATTAGAGAACAAGTGCAAAATATAGAATAATAGGAGGAGAATCATGGGGATAAAGTTAATTAATATAGGTTTTGGAAACATTGTTTCTGCAAATAGATTAGTTGCAATAGTTAGTCCGGAATCAGCACCCATAAAGAGAATTATTCAAGAAGCTAGAGATAGAGGGATGCTAATTGATGCAAGTTTTGGTAGAAGAACAAGAGCTGTAATAATTACTGATAGCGATCATGTAATATTATCAGCTGTTCAGCCTGAAACAATAGCACATAGATTATCTACTAAAGAAGAAGCAATAGATGAGGTTGATGAATAATGAATAAGAGAGGATTATTACTCGTTATATCTGGACCATCTGGTGCAGGTAAAGGTACTATATGCAAAGCTCTAGTTGAGAAGCATAAAGAATTATATGTTTCTGTATCAGCAACAACTAGACAGCCAAGAGTAGGAGAAGTTGATGGTGTAAACTATCATTTCACTACTAAAGAACAATTTGTTGAAAGAATAGAACAAAATGATTTCCTTGAATATGCTGAAGTATATGGAAATTATTATGGAACACCTAAATCTAAGGTTGAAGAAATGCTATCAAAGGGTATTGATGTAATTTTAGAAATAGATATTCAAGGTGCGCTTAAAGTAAAAGAAAACTTTGAAGAGGGTGTATTCATTTTTATTCTTCCTCCATCAATGGAAGAATTAAAACAAAGAATTATTAAAAGGGGAAGTGAAACTCCTGAGTCATTAATGACAAGATTTAAATCTGCATATCAAGAATTAAACTATGTATCTAAATATAACTATGCAGTAGTAAATGATGAAGTACATCTTGCTTCTAAGAAAATAGAAGGTATTATAGCAGCAGAAAAATGTAGAGTAGATAGAATAAAAGAAACAATATTAGATTCCAAGGAGGGCTTGATTCATGAACAACTCTATGATTAATCCATCAATAACAGAACTTTTAGAAAAGGTAGAAGATAGATACTCTTTAGTAATAGTAACATCTAGAAGAGCTAGACAAATAATAGATGGCAGTGAGCCATTAACTACAAATAAATCAAAAAAACCTTTAACACTTGCTATACATGAAGTTGAAGAAGGAGCAGTAAGCTATCATAAAAATGAAGAGGTAACAGAGTAGATTTATGAAAAAATGTGTAGTAATTGGTGTAACAGGTGGTATAGCTGTTTATAAGGCATTAGATATAATCAGCGCTTTAAAAAAGAAGGATATAGATGTAAGGGTTATAATGACAGATTCAGCAACGAAATTTATAAATCCAATAACTTTCCAATCTTTAAGCAATAATGCTGTAGCAGTAGATACCTTTCAAGAGATAAAGGTTCATGAAATACAACATATTTCATTGGCTCAAAGAGCAGACTTAATGCTAATTGCACCAGCTACAGCTAATATTATAGGAAAAGTTGCAAATGGCATAGCAGATGATATGCTTTCCACAACTATAATGGCTTGTAAATCTAAAGTTATATTTGCGCCTGCTATGAACACCAATATGTATGAGAATAGAATTGTACAGGAGAATATTGAAAAGTTAAAAGTCTACGGATATGGTTTTATTGAGCCAGGTAGTGGAAGATTAGCTTGTGGAGATATAGGCGTAGGTAAGCTTGCTGATGTTTCTGATATAGTAGAGAGGGTTTTAGTTGAACTTAAAAATAAAGAACAAGATTTGGTTGGTAAAAAAGTGCTAATAAGTGCAGGACCAACAATAGCTCCTATAGATCCTGTAAGATTTATAACAAATAGGTCAACAGGAAAGATGGGATATTCAATTGCTAAAGAAGCAAGAGATAGAGGGGCTGATGTGATATTAGTATCTGGGCCAACAAATTTACCGACAATTAAAGGGATAAAGACCATTAAAATTAATACTAATGAAGAAATGAAGTTAGCTATGCTATCTGAATACAATGATTCAGATATTGTTATTAAATCAGCTGCAGTGGCAGATTATAAGCCACTGGAATATAGCAAGGAGAAGATTAAAAAATCTGAAGGTGACTGGAACTTAGTCCTTACAAGGGATAGTGATATTCTTAGAGAACTAGGTGAAAGAAAAAGTAAACAGATATTAGTTGGCTTTGCAGCTGAAAGCAATAATGTTATAGAAAACGCAAGAACAAAGATTCATAAGAAAAATCTAGATTATATTGTAGCAAATGATATTACTGCAAGTGATGCTGGATTTGGTAGTGAGGATAATAGGGTTACAATTTTATCAAAGGATGGGGAAACTTTGAATTTAGATAAAATGAGTAAATCTGAGGTAGCTTGCAACATATTTGATATGATTTTAAGAAAGCGCTAACTGCGCTTTTCTTTATATAATAGAAAGTATTTAAACCAATATAAAGGTGGTATTTTAAATTTGTATGCAGAAATAATATTAAATAGTGAAGCAATTGAAATTGACAGACCATTTACATATAAAGTACCTTTAGATATGGAACAAAAAGTTAAAGTGGGGCAAATGGTAAGAGTTCCTTTTGGAGTTAGGAGTAAGCCTGTAGAAGGATTTATTTTAGATTTGAAAGAAGAAGAAATAAAGGTTTCTTTTAAAATAAAGAACATACTTTCTGTTGAAAATGAAGAGCCAGTTATAACAGAAGAGGATCTTAAGCTTATTAATTTCTTAAGAGAAGAATATCTTTGTAAATATATTGATGCCATAAGACTACTTATTCCAGTTGGAATATTAAAAGGAGCTAAAAGTAAAAGTAGGAGCGTAATTGTTTATATAGATGATAATCTTGAAAGTATAAAAAATAGTGATGGCTATCTAGAAGTAATTAATTTTATAAAAAGAAATACAGGAAAATACACTAAAAGTGAGCTTACTAAGGAGCATGGAGTTTCTCTTTACAAACTTAACAAGCTTATAGAGCATGGGCTTATAAAAAGTGAAAAGGAGATTGTATTTAGATATAACACTAGGGAATATAATAAGGACGTAGAAAAAAAATTAACAGCAGAGCAGTCTATGGCCATTGAAGCAATTGAAGATAGCGAAGAAAATTTGATATTGTTAAAAGGAGTTACTGGTTCAGGTAAAACTGAGGTATATATGAGGCTTGTTGAAAAAGTACTCACAGAAGGAAAATCAGCTATAGTATTAGTTCCGGAAATTGCCCTTACACCACAGATGATTGAAAGGTTCAAAGGTAGATTTGGTAGCAATGTAGCTTTGTTTCATAGCAAGCTTTCTGATGGAGAAAGATTCGATGAGTGGTATAGGGTTAAAGAAGGAAAAGCATCATTGATTATAGGAGCAAGAAGTGCCATATTCCTTCCAGCAAGAAAATTAGGACTTATTATTATAGATGAAGAACATGAAAACACTTATAAGTCTGATCAAAATCCTAAGTATCAAACAAAAGAAGTAGCTGAATTTATATCAAAGCTGAAAGGGTGCAAAGTTATCTTAGGTTCTGCCACACCAACAATTGAAAGTTATTATAGAGCTATTAGTGGTGAAATGAAGTTGGTGGAACTAAATCATAGAATAGATAATAGACCCATGCCGGAAATGAAACTAGTGGATATGAGAGAAGAACTTAGAAGTGGTAATAAATCAATTTTTAGTAGAAGATTATATGCTAGTATGCAACAGAAGTTAGAAAAGGGAGAACAAATTATCTTATTTTTAAATAGAAGAGGTTTTTCCACCTTTGTATCATGTCGAAGTTGTGGATATGTTTTTGATTGTGAAAATTGTGATATATCAATGACTTATCACAAAAATGGTTTCCTTGTGTGCCATTATTGTGGTAAAACAAAGAAACAGCCTAATTTGTGTCCAAAGTGCGGAAGCAAATATGTAAAATTTTTTGGTGCTGGTACAGAAAGAGTAGAAGAAGAAGTACGAAAATATTTAAAAAATGCTAAAATATTAAGAATGGATGTTGATACTACAAGGGCGAAAGATTCTCATGAAAAAATCTATAATGCTTTTAAAGCAGGAGAAGCTGATATTTTAATTGGTACTCAAATGGTATCTAAAGGTTTAGACTTTCCTAATGTTACATTAGTAGGAATACTTTCAGCTGATATGTCTTTAAATTTACCAGACTATAGGGCAGCAGAAAGAAGCTTTCAGATAATTACGCAAGTGGCAGGGCGTGCTGGTAGAGGGGAAAAAGAGGGAGAGGTAATAGTTCAGACGTATACTCCAGAACATTACAGCCTTCAATATGCCAAGAAATATGATTATGAAGATTTTTATGAAAAGGAATTTACCATAAGGGCTATGATGGGATATCCTCCTTTTGGAAGAATATTATTAATTAATGGTATTGGAAAAAATGAAGATGAATTGAAAAAACAGATGATTTTTCTAGGGAAAAAGTTTAAGGAAAAAGCTGAAGAGTTTGGAGGTTTAGAAGTTTTAGGCCCAACACCTTGCATAATATATAAAATTAAGGAAAATTATAGGTGGCAGATTATTGTGAAAGGTGAATTTTCATCAAAGTTTTCAAAAAGTATTAAGGATTTACTTTATGATAAGGCAAATAACGTATATAATGATATAAGAGTAAGTATGGATATAAATCCGAATAGTTTAAGTTAGGAGGAATAAAATAATGGCAATTAGAAATATAAGGGTAAAAGGTGACGAAGTATTAAGAAAGAAATGTAAGCCAGTTGAAGCAATAGGCAAAAGGGAAATGATTATTCTTCAAGATATGGCAGATACTATGTATAAGGCTGATGGTGTTGGAATAGCAGCGCCTCAAGTTGGTATTTTAAAGAGAATGTTCCTTGTAGATATTGGTGATGAAAACGGACTTATGGTATTTATAAATCCTGAAATACTAGAAGTTTCAGGAAGTCAATGCGGAGATGAAGGATGCTTAAGCTTGCCAGGTGAATCACATGAAGTGGAAAGACCTAATTATGTAAAAGTTAAAGCTTTTAATGAAAAGGGAGAAGAGTTTATCCTTGAGGGAGAAGAACTTCTTGCAAGAGCAATACTACATGAAAATGACCATTTAGATGGTATATTGTATATAGACCACGTTAAATAAGAAAGGAATAAAGAGAGATATGAAGATAGTATTTATGGGTACTCCGGATTTTGCAGTTCCTTCTTTAAAAAGATTGATTGAAAAATATGGAGTAGAAGCAGTATTTACTCAGCCAGATAAACCAAAGGGAAGAGGAAAGAAAATGGCCTTTTCACCAGTAAAAGATGTGGCTGTAGAACATGATATTAAAGTTTTTCAACCATTAAAACTAAAGGAAGATAAAGAGACAATAGAATATTTAAAGGAGCTTAAACCAGACTTTATAATAGTTGTAGCATATGGACAGATACTTACAAAGGAAGTATTAGATATTCCAACCTATGGATGTATAAATCTTCACGCCTCTCTTCTACCTATGTATAGAGGGGCAGCACCTTTAAATTGGGTTATAGTAAATGGTGAGAAAAAGAGTGGTAATACTACTATGCTTATGGATGTAGGATTAGACACTGGAGATATGCTTTTAAAGGATGAAATTGATATAACAGAAGACATGACTGCTGGTGAATTACATGATATCCTTATGGATAGAGGAGCTAATCTTTTAGTAGATACAATCGATGGATTGCAAAAAGGTACTATTACACCTATTAAGCAAGAAGGTGAAACATGTTATGCTAAGATGCTAAATAAGGAAATAGCAAAAATAGATTGGAATTGTTCTTCAAGAGAAGTACATAACTTAATTAGGGGTCTAAATCCATGGCCGATAGCGCATACAAGTTATCAAGGACAGACAATGAAAATTTATGAAAGTTTTTATTTAAATGAAGATTCAAATAAAGAAGCAGGGACAGTTTTATCTGTAGATAAAACAGGAATGAAAGTTTCATGTGGTAATGGTATATTATTAGTTAAAAAGGTGCAATTCCCTAATGGAAAGCCTTTAACAATAGAACAATATATAAATGGTAATTCTATAGAAGAAGGAATAAAGCTTATATAGATTTATCACGAAAGGAGAGTTTTGGATGTTCTATCCTTTTTATTATGATAAAACAATGTTAATATTGATTCCAGCAGTAATTATTGCTTTTTGGGCTCAAGGTAAAGTAAGTAGTACTTATAGGAAATATAGAGAACAACGTATGGCAAACTGCTACACAGGAGAACAAGTGGCTAGAATGATCTTAGATGGTGCAGGTCTTTATAATGTTCCAGTTTTACTTACAGAAGGAGAACTTTCAGATCATTATGATCCTAGTAAAAGACTAATTAAATTATCAAGAGATATTTTTTATGGAAATTCAATTGCGGCAGCTGGTATAGCTGCTCATGAAGTAGGGCATGCAATACAACATCAAAAGGCCTATAAGCCTTTGGTGTTAAGAACCAGTATAGCTACAGGGGTTAATTTTGCAAGTCAGGCATCTATGATATTATTTATCTTAGGAATATTCCTATCAATACCTAAACTAACAACTATAGGAATCATATTCTTTTCAGCTACAGTGTTTTATCAGCTTATAACACTTCCAGTTGAATTTAATGCTTCAAGACGAGCTTTAGATATATTAGAAAGCAGATCTATCCTTTTAGGAAATGAAGTATTAGGAGCAAAAAAGGTTTTAAGTGCTGCAGCGATGACATATGTGGCAGCAGCATTAATGTCAATAAGTCAATTGTTAAGGCTTATATTAATAAATAATAGAAATAACGATTAAGAGGTAGTTTATGAACAGTAGAGAAATTGCATTAAATATAGTAAGTAGAGTTTTAGATGAGGGCGCTTATTCAAACTTAGTTCTTTCAAAGGAATTAAACGAAACAAATTTAGATGATAAAGACAGAGCATTAGTTACAGAATTAGTTTATGGAACAATAAGAAGAAAAAATACATTAGACACAATAATATCTAATTTTGTTAAAGATATTAAACTTATGGATAAAAAGGTTCTTAATATATTAAGAATTGCTATTTATCAAATGCATTTTTTAGATAAGGTTCCAGAATTTGCAGCATGTAATGAAGCCGTTGAATTAGCTAAATCTATTTCAGAACAAAATGGGAAATTAGTAAATGGTATATTAAGAAGCTACACTAAAAACCCAGATGATATAGAAGTAAGTAATGGAGTAATTGATAGATTAGCATATCAATATTCATATGAACCATGGTTTATAAGAATGATTTATAAACAATATGGAGAAAAAGATGGTAAGAGAATATTAAGTGGATTAAATCAAACACCAAAAGTTACTGTAAGAGTAAATAACACAAAGTCTGATTTTGATGAAGTTTATGATAGACTTGAAGAAATGGGATATGATATTGAAGAAGGATATGCTTGTCCAGAAGCAATAATCATTAGGGGTGGAAGATCAATTGAAAGTAACCCACTATTTATAGAGGGAGCAATAACAGTTCAAGATGAAAGTGCAATGCTTGTGGCACCTCTTCTAGATTTAGAAGAAAATGATACTGTTTTAGACTTATGTGCAGCACCAGGTGGAAAAACAACACATATTGCTGAATTATTAGAAGGAAAAGGTAAAGTTTACGGATTTGATTTACATGAAAATAAATTATCTTTAATTAAAGATAATGCTGAGAGATTAGGATTAAATAATATAGAAATTAAAGAGATGGATGCAACAAAGATAGATTCTTTATATGTATCATCAGCTGATAAGGTTCTTATTGACGTTCCATGTTCAGGTATTGGAATTATCAGAAAGAAACCAGAAATAAAATGGAATAAGACAAGAAAGTCATTAAAAGAGTTAATTCCAACTCAAAGAGAAATAATGGAAAATGCATGGCAATATTTAAAGAATGGTGGAATTATGATTTATTCTACATGTACACTAAATAAAGAAGAAAATGAAGATAATGTTGAATGGTTTGTAAATAAGCACAAAGATGCACAAGTTGAAAAAATATTCTTAGGAAGTATGGATAACTTTGTGTATAATTCAGATGGATCATTAACAATACTTCCAAATGAATATATGGATGGATTCTATATTGCTAAGATAGTTAAGAAATAGCAGGTGGACATATGTTAAATTTATTAGATTATACATTAGATGAATTACAAAGCTGGATGAAGGAAAATAATGAACCGGCATTTAGAGCAAAACAAGTATTTTCATGGATATATAAAAAAGTATATAATTTTAATGACATGAATAATATTCCAAAGTCACTAAAAGAAAGGTTAGAAAATTCATTTATCATAGATATGCCAAAGATTGAGCGTGTATATGAATCATCAATAGATGGAACCAAAAAGATATTATTAGCTTTTAAAGATGGAAATTTAATTGAATGTGTTCTTATGAAGTATAAGCATGGAAATTCAATTTGTATTTCAACACAAGTAGGATGCAGAATGGGATGTAAATTTTGCGCTTCTACTTTAGGAGGAAGAATAAGAAACTTAACTGCAGGTGAAATTTTATCTGAGATAATGGTGGCGCAAGATTATTTAGGAGAAAGAGTTTCCAATATTGTACTTATGGGAAGTGGGGAGCCTTTAGATAACTATGATAATGTTGTTAAGTTCTTAGAGCTTGTTAATGCTGAATATGGACTTAACATAGGTCAAAGACATATAACACTATCAACATGTGGAATAGTACCAAAGATATATGAATTAGCAGATTTAGAACTAAGTGTCACTTTAGCTATCTCGCTTCATGCTTTTAGCGATGAAAAGAGAAGAGAGATTATGCCTATTGCAAAAAAATACTCTATTAGTGAAATACTTGAAGCTTGTGAGTACTATATAAACAAGACTGGCAGAAGAATAACTTTTGAATATTCACTAGTGGCAGGAGTAAATGATGATAAGGAAGATGCAAAATCTCTTTCTAAACTTGTAAAAGGTATGCTATGTCATGTTAACCTTATTCCAGTAAATGAAATAAAGGAAAATACATTAAAGAGGCCATCAAAGAAAAATATATTAGAATTTGAAGAAATTTTAAAAGATAATGGAATAGAAGTAACTGTCAGGAGAGAAATGGGAACAGATATCAATGCAGCTTGCGGCCAGCTAAGGCGAAGTTATTTAGAAGAAAATAGATAGTGTATTTGGAGGAACAGTATGGTTGGAATTAAGAGTGATGTTGGCAATGTAAGAGAACTAAATGAAGATTATGCAGCATTTATTGAAGATGAGCGATTTAAAATTTATTTAGTTGCTGATGGCATGGGGGGACATAATGCCGGAGAAATTGCTAGTAATCTAGCTGTAAAAAGTATAATGCGCTATTTGATGGAGCATTCAGAAGAAAATGAAGATCTTCTTTTGAATGCAGTTAAATATGCCAATAATGAAATATATGAAATATCTCAAAAAAATGATAAGTGTAAAGGGATGGGGACCACAATTACAGGTTGTTTTATTAAAGGAGATATAATTCAAGTGGTAAATGTAGGGGATAGCTGCTGTTTTTCTATTAAGGGTAATGAAATAAAAAAGGTTACGAAAGATCATTCTTGGGTACAAGAGCTCATAGATGCTGGAGCTATAACAGAAGAAGAAGGAAGAGTACATCCGAAAAAGAATATTATCACTCGAGCTTTAGGAACTAATTCATCGGTGAAAATAGATATATTTAATATTGATAAGAATGAAAGTAGCATGTTTTTATTATGTTCTGATGGGCTATCCAATGAGGTACAAAAAGAAGAGATGGTTGAAATAGTTAATAGATATAAAAACTTTAATGAAGCATGTGAAAAGTTAGTTGATTTAGCTAAAGCTAGAGGGGGAAAAGATAATATTACTGTCTTGCTATTTGGAGGAGAGGTGTAAATATGATTGGAGAAATATTAGGTGATAGATATGAACTTATTGAAATAATAGGCGAAGGCGGAATGGCTATTGTTTATAAATCCAAAGATAAAAAGTTAAATAGATTAGTGGCTGTTAAAGTATTGAAAAAAGAATTTTCAGATAATAAAGACATTGCAGAAAAGTTTAAGAGAGAAGCAACAGCAATAGCAAATTTATCTGATACTAATATTGTTAATGTTTTAGATGTAGGTCATGAAGAAAAAGGCAACATAGATTATTTTGTTATGGAGTATGTAAGCGGAAAAACATTAAAGGATCTAATTGTTTATAGTGGAAAGCTAAATTATACTACAGCAATAGAAATTGCTATCCAAATAGCCAAAGCATTAGAGTGTGCTCATAGAAATAATATTATTCATAGAGATATTAAGCCACAAAATATTTTAGTTACAGAAAATGGTGATGTCAAGGTTACTGATTTTGGAATTGCTAAAAGTTCTACAGCATCAACAATAACTAATACAACAACAATTATGGGGTCTGCCCATTATTTATCTCCAGAGCAGGCAAAAGGAACATTTATCGATGGAAGGTCAGATATTTATTCATTAGGTATTGTTTTATATGAAATGCTAACAGGAAGACTTCCTTTTGATGGAGAATCACCTGTGACAATTGCTTTAAAGCACATACAGGAAGAACCTGTGCCACCAAAAGGTATTAATTTATCAATACCAGATAGTTTAAATACATTGGTTTTAAAATGTATGGCAAAAGAAGCTAGTGATAGATATGATAATATAAAAGAATTAATGGTGGATTTGCAGAAAATTAAGGATAATCCTAATGCAATTATTAATGGTAAGGCAAGTGCATATGACAGCAAAACAATAATAATGACTCCTATAAGTGAAAAACAAATGAATACTACCAAAGTAGATAAGGCTCAGGCTAAGGTTGTTAATAGCTCAGTTGTTGACGATGATTATGATGAGTATGATGAATATGATGGTGATGAATATGAAGAAGATGACGATGAACTAGAAAATATTCCTGTAAAGAGAGCAAAAGAAACAACGGTAAATAAGCAAAGAAAGTCAAGGAAGGGAATAATTATAGGAATTATAACAATAGCTATACTAGCTATTATGGTACCTTTTGGTATGTATTTTACTGGTGGAGCTAAGGAGGTTTCTATACCTAAAATAGTTGGATTATCACAAGAAGAAGCAGAGAGTGCGTTAAAAAAAGCAGGTTTAGCTTTGCAAGTTGATTCAAGGAAATATGATGAGAATTACAAGGAAGGGTATATAATATCTAGTAATCCATCTGAAGGAACAGTGGTGAAAACTAATACTACTGTAAAAGTAGTTGTTTCTAGCGGTGTAGAAAAAGTAAAAGTACCAGATGTAAGAGACTTAAGTAGTGAGGCAGCAGTTAGTGCATTAGAAGATAGAGGGCTTGTAGCAACTCTTTCATATGATTATAGCGATACAGTAGAATATGGATATGTTATTAGTCAATCAATAAATAAGAATCAAGAAGTTGAAAAGGGTAGTAAAATTTCTTTGATAATTAGTTTAGGAAAAGAAGTAAAATGGGTAACTGTTAAAAATGTTATAGGATATAATCAAAGTGAGGCAGTAGCAACTTTAGAAAATCAAGGTGTTAAAGTGACTATTAACACTGAAGATACATCAAATGAATCTGAGAATGGAATGGTTATTAATCAATCAGTTTATGGAATTGATGTTAAAGTTGGAACAGCAGTTACACTTACTATAGGGAAATATGTTGAGAAATCTTACAATGTTTCTGAGTATGTGTATATAGGTCAATCATTATCTGAAGCTATAGCAGCTTTAGAAAGTGCAGGACTTTCATATCAAATAAGTGGTACTGTGTCAGGTGATGATTATGTTAACTATTCAATAACAGGATACACTCAAGAGGTTAAGAAGAATGAAGCTGTAAAGCTAAAGGTAAAGAAGAATCCATCTGGAGGCACAACAGGAAATACTTCCAGTGATACAACAGGTGAAACTAATAGTGGGGAAACAAACTCTTCAGAAGAAACAGATGATACTGGAACGGATGCATCTACTGATGCTCAATATACTGAAACAACTGTAGGAGTTACTGATATATTTCCTTCAAAATTTAACTAGATAATAAAAGATTGCACTATGTGCAGTCTTTTTTACTTAATAATAAAAAACAATTGCATTTTTTTATATAAACTGTTTATTATAGATATGAGAGTAAAAAAGATGGAGGCATCATGAAAGGAAAAATTATTAAAGGAATAGGCGGATTTTATTATATTAAAACTGAAGAAGGGATAATTGAATGTAAGGCTAGAGGGAAATTTAGGCATAGAGATATGAAGCCTATGGTAGGAGATGATGTTGAAATTACTTTTGAGGGAAGCAAAGGAGTAATAGAAAACATATATGATCGAAGCTCAGAACTTATTAGACCTACAGTAGCTAATGTAACTCAGGCATTTGTTGTATTTTCTATAAAGAATCCAGATATCAACTTTGACTTACTAAATAGATTTTTAGTATTATGTGAGCATAATAATATACATGCTATTGTATGCTTGAATAAAGTTGATTTAGTAAATTATGAAGAAAAGGAAGAAATAAAGGATAAGATAAATGCAATTGGCTATGATGTGTTATATATAAATGCGAAAAATGGTATTGGAGTAGAAACTTTAAGAGAAAAGATAAAAAATAACGTTACCGTATTATGTGGACCTTCAGGAGCAGGAAAATCTACACTAATAAATACTCTAAAAGAAAGTTATCATATGGAAACAGGAGAAGTTTCTGAAAAGATAGGTAGAGGAAGACATACAACAAGACATAGTGAGCTTATAGATGTTCAGGATGGATATATAGTAGATACTCCAGGATTTTCAACTTTAGAAGTTACTTTTATTGAAAAGGATGATCTTAAATATTGTTTTCCAGAATTTGAGGAATATAATAATAGTTGTAAATTTAGAGGGTGTTTACATTATAAAGAACCTAACTGTGCAGTAAAAAATGCAGTTGAAGAAGGATACATAAATAAATTGAGATATGAATTTTATATAAGAACATTAGAAGAAATAATGAATTGGAGGAAGTATTAATATGGTTAAAATAGCACCGTCAATATTATCAGCAAATTTTGCAGAGTTAGGAAGAGAGGTAGAAAGACTAAGTAATGCAGGAGCAGATTTTATTCATATAGATGTAATGGATGGACAATTTGTTCCTAATATTTCTTTTGGAATGCCGATAATTAAGGCCATAAGAAATAAAAGTGATAAAGTATTTGATGTTCATCTTATGATAGAAAATCCATCTAAGTATATAGATGATTTTATAGATGCAGGAGCAGATATAATAACAATTCATTATGAAAGTGAAAAACATTTAGATAGAACTATAGAATATATTAAAGCTAAAGGAAAAAAAGCTGCAGTTGCACTTAATCCAGCTACACCTGTTCATTTACTTAAAAATATTATTGCCAACCTTGATATGGTATTAATAATGACTGTTAATCCAGGTTTTGGAGGACAGAAATTCATTGAATATACAATTGATAAAGTAAAAGAAGTAAAGGAAATGAGCATAAAATATAATGAGAATTTGATGATTCAAGTTGATGGTGGTATTGATTCTTCAAATGTTCAAAAAGTAATAGATGCAGGTGCTAATGTTATAGTTGCTGGATCAGCTGTATTTAAAAATGATGTAATTGAAGAAAATATAAAAGCTTTAAGAGGAATATAGTGAAAGTTCTAATTGTAGGTGGTGGAAATGAGCCATCAGGAAAATTACTAGAAGATTATGCTAAAAAAGTTGATAAGATAATAGGTGTGGATAGAGGATGTTCATATTTATTAAAAAATAATATTTATCCTCACTATATTGTAGGAGATTTTGACTCTATAAATAGGGATGATATTAAAAAGTTAGAAATTGATAGTATAAAAAAATTTAAGTATAATTGTGAAAAGGATAGTACTGATTCAGATATTGCTATGGAAATAGCTTTAAAGATGGAATTTGCAGAAATATACATGATGGCTATGACAGGCAGTAGACTTGATCATAGTTTTGCTAATCTAGGACTGTTATCTAAAGCTAATAGTGCAGGAGCAAAAGCATATATCATAAATGAAACAAATAAGATATATTTATTAGAAGAAAGTTCTAAAATTAAAAAAGATAATTCTTATAGATATATTTCATTTTTAGCATATTGTGATAAAGTAGAAAATTTCAATATAAAAAATGCTAAGTATGATTTAGAAAATTATACGTTATATCTTGGAGATAATAGAACTGTATCAAATGAGTTTTTAGAAGAGGACATTGAAGTGGAATTTACTAAAGGAAAAATTTTAGTTATTTTTTCAAAAGATTAATATAAAAAATAATCACCTTACATCGTTATCTAGCATAGAATAGTTAATGGGGGAAGGTGATTTTTTTTGGAGGTGAAGGGTTAATGAAGATAATTGCTATTAAATTGCCTAAATTTCTGTCATGTATAATAAAGTTCTTTAGGAGAAAATAAAAATACATAGGAGGAGTGTTGTAACTTATATGACTTTTAAAAAAGTATAATAAAAAATGCAATTGATTCTATCAATTGCATTTTTTATTTGAACTTATATTGCTCTTTCAACCTTACCAGATCTAAGGCATCTTGTACATACATGAACTGTTTTTGGTGTTCCGTTAACTAAAGCTTTTACTCTCTTTATGTTTGGAGCCCAAGTTCTCTTAGATTGACGGTGAGAATGGCTGAATTGTGTTCCAGAAACAACACCTTTATTACAAACTTCGCATCTTCTTGCCATTAAAAAACACCTCCTTATATTTGAAGATTATATCTCTTCAATAGGACGAAATTAAGTTTATCAAAATTTAATATAAAATGCAATAGAAAAATAAAAAAAAATAAAAAAATGATAATAAAAGATGTAAGATATATCTAAATACATACAAATTTACTTGAATTAATACATTATCTAATATACAATAACCTTATGGAAATGAAATAAGGAGGGTTTTGCATGATAGGATATTCAAATAACCTTGGAAATATACATTATTCAGAAGAAGTGCTTGCTAAGATAGTAGGTTTATCAACAATGGAATGCTACGGTGTTGTAGGTATGGTATCAAAAAATGCTTCTGAAGGCTTATGGGAATTAATGAGAATTGAAAGTTTAAGCAAAGGTGTAAAATTAAATTTTACTGAAGATGATAAATTGAACATTGAATTATTTGTGATGGTTGAGTATGGAACTAAAATATCAGTAATAGCAAATAATATTATTCAAAAAGTACGTTACAGTGTTGAAAATTTTACTGGATTAAAAGTTTCTCAAGTTACGGTAAATGTTCAAGCGGTTAGAGTCTAGGAGGGAATAGGATGAAATATCAAAAAATAAATGGCCATGACTTCTACAATATGGTTGTTAATGCTAGTAATAGGCTATTAGAGGAAAGTGATTTTGTTAATGCACTAAATGTTTTTCCTGTACCTGATGGAGATACAGGAACTAACATGTCAATGACCTTTAAAGCAGCTGTAAAAGAAATTGAAAACCTAAATTCAGAGTCTATAGGAGAAACTTCTAAAATACTAGCAAAAGGTGCTTTAATGGGAGCAAGAGGGAACTCTGGAGTTATTCTTTCTCAAATTTTAAGAGGGATTTCTAAAGGCTTAGAAGGAAAAACAGAAGTTGATGGAAAAGAGCTTGCAGTAGCTTTTGAAGAAGGAAGCAAAGCAGCTTATAAAGCTGTTATGAGACCAACAGAAGGTACTATACTATCAGTAATAAGAGCAGCAGCTGAATCTGTAACAAATGTAGAAGAAAGAAATATAATAGCAGTTATGGAAACAGTTGTTACTAATGCTAAGATAATGCTAGATAAAACACCAGATTTATTACCAGCTTTAAAAAAAGCTAAAGTTGTAGATTCAGGTGGAATGGGATTATATATCATTCTTCAAGGAATGCTTGATGCTCTAAAAAATGATATAAAAGCAGAAATAAAAGATGTTGCAGTAAAATCAGCAGGAGCTACAGGTGCTGCTTCAACTGAAGATGTAGATATAAAATTTGGTTACTGTACGGAATTTATAATATTAGGAGATGCAGCTAAATCTAAAGAATTCCAAGATAAGATTGAAAGTTTAGGGGATTCTATGATAGTAGTAGGTTATGAAGATGTTATAAAAGTTCATATACATACTAATGATCCAGGTAAAGTATTATCAAATGCTGTACAGTATGGTGAACTTTCAAAGATAAAGATTGATAATATGAGAGAAGAGCATAGAGAAGTATTAGCTCTTAAAAATGAAGAGGCAGCTAGCGATGTTCAAAAAGAAGTTGCACCAGCTGAAAGCAAAAAATATGCATTTATTTCAGTGGCAATGGGAGATGGAATCACTAGAGTATTAAAGGACCTTGGAGTTGACTACGTAATAGAAGGTGGTCAGACTATGAATCCATCAACACAAGACATGATGGAATGTATATCAAAGCTTAATGCTGATCATATTTTCATATTACCGAATAATAAAAATATTATTATGGCTGCAGAACAAGCAGCAGAAATATCAGATAAAGATGTTAGAGTTATTCCAACTAAGAGTATTCCACAAGGAATTACAGCAATAACTATGTTTAACTATGAAGCAGATGTTGATGCCAACGAAGAAGCTTTAAAGGAAGCATTAGAAATGGTTAAAACAGGTTCAGTTACTTATGCAGTAAGAGATACTGAAATGGATGGAATAGAAATTAAAGAAGGAAATATGCTAGGTTTAGTTGAAAGTAAGATTAAAACTGTAGGTGAAGATTACTTTGAAGTAGCTAAAGAAGTATTAGAATCAATGATTGATGAAGATAGTGAGCTTATTACTATTTTCTATGGAAAAGATGTTGATGAAAACAAGATGGAAGAATTCATTGATGAATTAGAAGAGAAATATGATGATTTTGATGTTCAATGTTATAAAGGGGATCAACCATTATACTACTTCATAATGTCAGTAGAATAATAAAAGGTAAAGCACAAGGAGCAGGTCTTCTTGTGCTTTAATGTTAATTAAAAAATAGACTATTATTGAGGATGTGATGTGATGGATGTTTCAAATGATGTTTCGATATTAAAAGGCGTTGGTCCTAAACTTTTAGAAAAATTAAATAAGTGTGGAATATTTACCATAATGGACCTTTTATTATATTTCCCTAGAGACTATGAATTTCTAGGGAATAATGTACCGGTGAATGAAATAAGTAATGATGAAAAGAATGTCTTGACTTGCTTTTGTATGGGCTGTTGTGGAGATGTAAGGACTAAGACAGGAAAGTATTTGACTACCATAAGATTTAACTATAATGGTACGATAATTGAAGGTAAGTGGTTTAATCAAAGATTTATTAAAAATACCTTTAAAATTGGTGAAAAATATGATTTAATAGGTAAGTTTAAAAAGGTAGGAAATAAGATTGAGGTTGTTAACCCTATAGTAGGTATTAAAGTAGCTATGGAAAATGAAATAGTTCCAAAGTATAGCTTAAAGGAAGAATTAACAGATAAAATTCTAATTAAACTTATTTCTAATTGTTTAGAAAATATAAAGATAAAGGATAATCTTCCACAGGAAATGATTGATAAATATAAAATGGTGGATTTAGATTTTGCTGTGAGGAATATACATTTTCCTTCTGGAAGAAACGAACTAGAAAAAGCTATCATCAGATTAAAATTTCAAGAATTATTTACGTATTCTATGAAACTTCTACTTTTAAAAAGAAAGTTAAAAGTAGAAAATGGAATATCTTTCCCATGGGTAAAGGAGCTAGGTGATTTAAAAGCAGCTCTTCCATATAGTTTGACAGAGGCACAGACTAGGGTAGTGAGAGAAATATTAAGAGATCAAAAGAGTTTATTCCCAATGAATAGGTTAGTGCAAGGTGATGTTGGTTCTGGGAAGACTGTAGTAGCTCTTATAGCTATTTTTAATGTGGTTAAATGTGGTTATCAAGCAACGCTTATGGTTCCTACAGAAATACTAGCAAGTCAGCATTACGAAGAAGCAAAGAAACTTTTAGGACCTTTTGGTATACATATAGAACTGCTTACAGGTAGTACTTCTGCAAAAGAAAAAAGAAGGATAAAGGAGATTATTACTACAGAGACACCTATGGTGGTAATAGGAACTCACGCTTTAATACAGGAAGATGTGGATTTTAAGAACTTAGGACTTGTTGTTACTGATGAGCAACATAGATTTGGTGTTGAACAGAGAAATAGACTTATTAATAAAGGTAGGAGACCAGATGTGTTAGTTATGACAGCAACTCCTATACCAAGAACCTTAGCTTTATATGTATACTCAGATCTTGATATTTCGGTCATTGATAAGCTTCCACCAGGAAGAAAGCCTGTGAAGACAGAGTTTTATAACGGTGACCATAGAATGCTAGCATATGATTTGGCTTTAGATGAAATTAGAAAAGGAAGACAGGTATATATTGTATGTCCTCTTATAGAAGAAGATGAAAAATTATCGTTAAATTCTGTGGAAAAATTATATGATGAATTAAGGGATGGAGTATTTAGAGGGATAAATATTGAAATATTACATGGGAAGATGAAGCCAAAAGAAAAAGATGAAATAATTAATAGATTCAAGGGAGATGAAACGAAAGTTATAATTTCTACAACAGTAATTGAAGTTGGGGTAAATGTACCTAATGCATCAGTTATGATCATAGAAAATGCCGAAAGGTTTGGTTTAGCTCAGCTTCATCAATTACGAGGAAGAGTTGGAAGAGGACAGTATGAATCATATTGTGTTCTTACTGGTAATGCCAAAACCGATAATACTAAAAGAAGAATGGAAATAATGACTGAATCTACTGATGGATTTTATATTTCTGAACAAGATTTAAAACTTAGAGGTTCAGGAGAGTTGTTTGGTCTTAAACAAAGTGGTGATGAAGGGTTTGTTTTGGCAAACCTTTATGATGATGTTAAAATTCTTAGATGTGCAAGAGAAGAAGGAAAGATGCTATTAGAGTCAGAAGACCCTAACAAGGTTAAATTATGTAGAGATATAGCTTACTCATTAGAAAGATGGAGCAAGTATATATGCTTTAACTAATAAAAAAATTGTTTATAGAAATGTTATATGATAAAATGGTAATGTTAAACTAAAGGAGGAGTGTTAATGAGAATTATAGCAGGAAAAGCAAGAGGACGTAAATTAATACCTCCAGCGACTATGGAAACAAGACCTACACTAGATAGAGTGAAAGAAGCTATGTTTAATACAATTCAAAACCATATATTAGATGCAGTGGTTATAGATGTATTTGCAGGAACAGGAAGCTTAGGTCTTGAATGTGCCAGTAGAGGAGCAGCAGAGGTCTATCTAATCGATAAGAGTCCAGCTACATTTCCATTACTAAAACAAAATGTGGAAAATTTAAGATTTGAAGATTGTAGCTATCCGTTAAATATGGATTCATATGAGGCGCTTAGAGCTTTGGCTAAAAAGGGAAAAGTGTTTGATATTATATTTATAGATCCTCCATATTGTAAAGAAATGATTCCAGAAGCAATGAAAATAATAAAGGAACATAAGTTATTAAAAGAAGAAGGAATTATAGTAACTAAAATTGATTCTATTGAAGAAATATATGAAGGTTATGAAGATATAGTCTTGACTAAAAGTAAAAAGTACGGAAATACAACTGTATGTTATTATAGAGTTGATTCTAAATTAGAGTAGGAGAAGGATATGAGAGTAGCAATTTATCCAGGAAGCTTTGATCCAATAACCAATGGGCATTTAGATATTATCCAAAGAGGATGTAATATTTTTGATAAAGTTATTGTAGCGGTTCTAATTAATATAGATAAAAAAGGGTTGTTTACAATAGGAGAAAGAGTGGAGCTAATTAAAAAAGCAACAGCTCATCTTGAAAATGTAGAAGTAGTAAGTTTTAATGGCTTATTGGTAGATTTGGCTAAAGAGTATAATGCACGAGTTATTCTAAAAGGATTAAGAGCAGTATCAGATTTTGAATATGAGCTACAAATGGCACTTATGAACTCAAAACTTGATCCAGATATTGAAACATTGTTTATGATGACATCTATAGAATATTCATATCTTAGTTCTTCTTCTGTAAAGCAAGTGGGGAAATTTGGGGGAGATATATCAGGGCTAGTGCCAAAGGAAATTATTGATATGGTTAAAATAAGATTAAAATAAAGTTTTATTTTGGAGGGAGTAATTTGAATAAGGGAAAATTAAATGTTATGGAACTGTTAGAATATCTAGAAGAGGTACTAGAAAATGCTCCTAAAATTCCAATAACAGGTAAGGCGATGATTGATACAAAGGAGTTTGAAGAAGTAATTGAGCAAATTAGAAATTACCTACCTGATGAGCTTAAAAAAGCTAAATGGGTAATGGGTGAGAAGGATAAAATTCTTGAAAATGCTCAAAAGGAGTATCAAAACGTGAAAAAAGAAACTATGGAAATGATGAGGAAAAATATAGAAAATCATGATATGGTTAAGGAAGCAAAGATTCGTGCAAATGAAATTATTGGCTTAGCAAAAAGAGATGCTAAAGCAATAACACTAGGTTCTAGAGAATATTCAACTGAAATATTATCACAGCTTGATAATGAAATAGAAGAAAAGAAGCTACAGCTTATACAATCAATGCAAGAGTCATTTGAAAAAGCAGCAAAAGAAATAGAGGAAAAAATGACTAAAAGTAGTGAAACTATTAAAGAAAACATAAATGAATTAAGAAATATGTAACCTCTTAAATAATATATTTGTAAGTTTTACTATTAACGGAAGTAATAGTAATGCATAGGTAAAGAAAAGTAATTTATTAGTGTTGTAATAAGAATGAATATATATAGATGATGTAGTTTCTGTACTAATAAAAATGCTAGAAAAAATAAAGGTTATTATGAAGCTAATTATCCCTTGAATAAATTTTATAAAGGAATATTTCTTAAGTGAAACATTGAATTTACCTGTAAAAGAAGAAATTTGACCAATTATAGATAAACCTGAAAATGAGCAGATAAAGCTTATAGCACTGAGTTTAAAGATGATTGATGAAGAAATAGAAGTTAAAATTTTGCAACCATTTGTATATTCAATGGATCCTAGAAAAATTCCGTATAATGAATTAGGTGATAATGATAATAGCTTTTCAACATTATTAAAAATGATATTTATTAAGGAATTGTTTTTTATTATACCTATAATGATAGAAAATATAATTACAAAGGCACCCACTTGTAAGGTGGTATTAATTGCATTTTCAATGGATGTTTTTATTATTATTCCAAAATTGTAGGAGCCGTCAATTTTTAAAGGATACTCATTAGAATTATTAAATTCATGAGTATTTTTTTTTGTAAAAAAACCTATTATTAAAGGGGCAAGATAATTTCCCAGTAAAAGTATGAAGCCGTACTTGATATTTCCTAGCATAGCAGCACCTACAGAACCTATTAAAAAAATTGGGCTGGCGTTTGAAGCAATATTTAATAGTCTTAAATATTCTTCTTTTGAAATACAGCCAAGTTCATAAAGATCACAACAATATTTACAACCAAGAGGATAACCACAGAGTAGACTTGCAACAATAGGGAAAGATGAGCAATTAGATAATTTTAAAGGCTTACATATAATTGGACCTAGGATATTTGAATAAAATGAAATGCCATCATAATGAATGATAAGATTACATATAACTGAAAAAGGAAAAATTGTAGGTAAAATGGCTTTTATAACCAAATTTAATCCTGTAAAAGTAGATTGCATGCATGTGTTTAGATTTATGATAAAGAGTATTATAAATAAGGTAATAAATATAGTAATTATTTGATTTTTACTTAATTTAAGAAGCTTTATAAGTATTATTGAAAGAATAATTATTAAAAGCCATAAGATAGAAATTGTATACATAGAAGTCCTCCTATTAATGAAGAATAAAAAATATATATATAATATTTATATGCTTATGGCTTTACAATATTATTATTTTATTATTGGACTGATTAAATAATCAGAATTTGCTTTAAGTTTTGAATTTAAAATTGAATAGGCTTTAGTTGCAGCGATATCCAGTTTTAATAGTGGATTTTCAGTGTTTTTAGGAAGCTTGGTAATTAGTGGTATGCTACTTTTCTTTTTTATAAGGCTCAGAATTTCTCGTCCTTTTTTATTAAAAGCTAGGACTCTAACATAATGATATTTTTCTAAATTCATTTTGGAATAATCTTCTTTATAAAAACCAATGTAAATTTGTGTAAGAATTCTAGCTATCTTTGTATATGTATATCTTTTGCTTTTAATATTTAAAATCAAATCATCTAAGGAAGTGCTATTTTCAATTTCTTTTGATATTTTTTTATCAATACCTTCCTTGATTTCTGAAATATTGTTAAAATTTATACAATTAGTGGTTATTAGATACTTTATATATTGAAACATACTTTCTTCAAATGTAAATGGATAATTTGAATTTTTAAGTTCACGTAAAATATTAAATGATTTCTCTGGCATAGCATCTTTAATAAAAGTAATATCATTTTTATTTTTTAAAGCTTCTCTTATGGATGTTGCAGAAGAGAAGGAGGTAGAAAGTAATTTATCATTATAGCTAGAACCTTCCCGTTTTAATGTAAAAGGAACTATTGGACTATTAAGTTTCAAAATAGCTTTAATATATTCAATTCCTAATATGTTATTAGAAGAAGAAATGATATTTTCAATATAGTTATCATTGGTAAACTCTATTAGGGCTAGTTCTCTAGCTTTGGCAAAGGTTAATCCAGAGTTTATATTTCTTTTTAAAATTTCTTTAAATTCCCAAGGTTCTTCTACGAGAGTTTGTGCAATTTTAGTCAAAGATTTAATATCGCCACATTCTGAACCGAAGAATAGATTATTGACTATTTCTAAAGAATTTAAGATTGATACAGAACCATATGCAAAGAATTCAGCTGAAGAAACAGCATAGTATGTAGGAAGTTCTATAACAAGATCAACGCCATTTTCTATAGCCATTTGGGCTCTTTTCCATTTATCTATTATGGCAGGACCACCTCTTTGCATAAAATTTCCGCTCATTATGCAGATGACACCATCGCATTTGGTGTTTTTTTTGCACTCTTGTAAATGGTGCATATGTCCATTGTGGAATGGATTATATTCAGTGATAATACCTGTAATATTCATTAGAAAGCTCCTTTTAAAAAAATATAAAAGTATTATAGCATAACATCCTCATAAATTGATAAAAATAAAAGATATATTAAAAATATTTGAATTTTTAGAAAATTCAAAAGATAAAGAAATAATCTATTTTTAGAAATTTAGTATTGAAAAATATGTACATATAGGAGTATATTATATGATGAAGATTGAGTTCGTATCACTTGAGAAAGGGGAAAGATAATATGGAACTTATGAATAAATTATGGGCTGCTGCTAAAGCAGATAAAAGAAGAATAGTTCTTCCAGAAGGTGACGAAGAAAGAACTATAAAAGCTACAGGGAAGATAGTTGAGCTAGGATTAGCTAGACCAGTACTTGTAGGAGATGAAGACGTAATAAGAAGCAAAGCAAAAGAGCTTGATGTTAATCTTACTGGAGTTGAAGTAATAGATCCTAATAAATCAGATAGATTAGAAGCTTATATCAATGCGTTCTATGAATTAAGAAAAAACAAAGGCATGACAATTGAAAAGGCTGACAAAATTGTTAGAGATCCATTATACTTTGGTACAATGATGGTTAAGTTAGATGATGCTGATGGAATGGTTTCAGGAGCAGTTCATACTACTGGAGATCTATTAAGACCAGGTCTACAAATTATAAAGACTACACCAGGTGTTTCTGTTGTATCAAGTTTCTTTATAATGATGGTTCCAGGTTCAGTTTATGGTGAACAAGGAATGTTATTATTCTCAGATTGTGCTGTTAATCCAAACCCTACATATGAACAATTAGCAGCAATAGCAATAGCTACAGCAGATACAGCTAAGAATCTTTGTAAGGTAGAACCAAGAGTTGCGATGTTATCATTCTCAACAATGGGAAGTGCTGATCATGAAATGGTTGACAAAGTAAGAAAAGCTACAGAATTAGCTAAAGAATTAAGACCAGACTTATTAATTGATGGTGAATTACAATTAGATGCTGCTATAGTACCAAGCGTAGCTGCACAAAAGGCTCCAAATAGCCCTGTTGCTGGAAAAGCAAACGTATTAGTATTCCCAGATTTACAAGCTGGAAATATTGGATATAAATTAGTTCAAAGATTTGCAGGAGCAGAAGCTATTGGACCAATGTGTCAAGGATTTGCTAAGCCTATTAATGATTTATCAAGAGGATGCAATGTAGATGATATTGTTAACGTTGTAGCACTAACAGCAGTTCAAGCTCAAGCAAAATAATATAGATAAATGTTCAAAGCACAAGGCATTTTATAGTATTAAAAAAATTTATAGACATTTATAGTGAGGTGTTTTTTATGAAGGTATTAGTTATAAATTGTGGAAGTTCTTCATTAAAGTATCAATTAATCGATATGGTGAATGAAGAAGCATTAGCTCAAGGGTTAGTTGAAAGAATAGGAATTGAAGGTTCTGTTTTAACTCAAAAGGTTGAAGGAAAAGATAAATATATCGTTAAAGAAGAAATGAAAGATCACAAAGATGCTATCAGATTAGTTTTAGAAGCTTTAGTTGATGAAAATAATGGTGTTATCAAGTCAATGGATGAAATTTCAGCTGTTGGGCACAGAGTAGTTCATGGTGGAGAAAAATATAAAGAATCTGTAGTTATTAATGATGAAGTTAAAGCTAACATAGAAGAATGTTTTAAATTAGCTCCATTACATAATCCAGCAAACATGATAGGTATAAAGGCATGTGAAGAATTAATGCCAAACACTCCAATGGTAGCTGTATTTGATACTGCTTTCCACGGAACAATGCCAGAAGATGCATACCTTTATGCATTACCATATGAACTTTATGAGAAAGATGGAATAAGAAAATATGGTTTCCATGGAACGTCTCATAAGTATGTTTCTCAAACTTGTGCAGAAGTTATGGGAAGAGATATAAAAGATTTAAAAATAATCACATGCCACTTAGGAAATGGTGCAAGTTTATGTGCTGTTAAAAATGGTGTATCTGTTGATACTTCAATGGGATTCACTCCGCTTGAAGGTGTAGCAATGGGAACAAGATGTGGTAACATCGATCCTGCTATAGTTACTTTCTTAATGAAAGAAGAAGGGTTATCAGTAGATGAAGTAAATGATTTACTAAATAAAAAATCAGGAGTATTAGGTATATCAGGAATCAGTTCAGATTTCAGAGATATCGAAGATGCTGCATTTAACAAAGGTAATAGAAGAGCTCAGTTAGCCCTTAGAATATTTGAATACAAAATAAGAACTACAATAGGTGCATACGCAGCAGCTATGGGTGGTGTTGATGCTATAGTATTTACAGCTGGTGTTGGAGAAAATGGACCAGAAACTAGAGAAAAATGCTTAGAAGGATTAGAGTTCTTAGGAGTAGAAATAGATAAAGAAGCTAATAATGTAAGAGGTAAGATAAGAGAAATTTCAAAAGCTGGATGTAATGTTAAAGCATTTGTTATTCCAACTAATGAAGAATTAGTAATTGCAAGAGATACTTTAGAGTTAATTAAAAAGTAATAATAAATTGCTTGACTTTTATAGACACACTTTATATAATAAATTGTGTTTGAGCGATAAATGGCTCAAACAATAAATCTAAGGAGTGAAAAAGCTGCTTTGCTCGAGCTGTGCTAGGCACAATATATTAAATACGTTTAATATGAGGAGATATAATCCAGAGTTAAGATTATGATTATAAAATTTTCAGATTTACTTGCTAAAGGAAGTAGAAATAAAGAAATTAAGTTATCATTTGAATTCCAACCTGTAAAATTTGAAGGTGAGGAAATTAAAGCAGTTTCCATGGTTGATGTAAATGGTCAAGTTAATTCAAAAGATGAAATTCTTGAATTAAAGGCTCATATTAAAACAAATTTAGAACTTACATGTTCAAGATGTTTAGACACCTTTATCTATCCAATAGATGTTGATATAGAAGAAAGGTTTACAAAAAGTAAAGAACTTCAAGATGATGAAGAACTTATTTTTGTAGAGGATGATACATTGGATATCATCCAAATCGTAGAAAATTGTATTATTTCAACCTTACCTATCAAAAGACTTTGTAAGGAAGACTGTAAAGGTCTGTGTTCACAATGTGGAACTAATAAAAATGTTAAAGAGTGTCAATGTGATAATTTTGATGTAGATATTAGGCTTGCAAAGCTTAGGGAGTTGTTTGGGGAATAAGGAGGTGTAATAATGGGAAATCCAGCTAGAAAGACATATAGAGCAAAAAGAGATTCTAGAAGAGCTCAAACTTTTAAGTTAAGCTTACCAGGAATAGTTGAATGTCCACAATGCCACGAAATGAAAATGGCTCACAGAGTTTGTAAAAACTGTGGATTCTACAAAGGTAAAGAAGTTGTTGCTTCAACTGAACAATAGAAAGAAAGTCTTATGACTTTCTTTTCTTTATATACAGAATTTTTTTAAAGGAGTGAGAATGATGAAGATAGCTATAGATGGAATGGGTGGCGATAATGCACCAGCAGAAATTGTCTCAGGAGTTATAAAGGCTCTAGAGGAATTTAAGGATATAGAATTTTATATAACTGGTCCGGAAGAGTCTATTAAAAAGGAAATTGCTAAAAATAACTATAGTGGTAATAATATTATTGTTATTGATGCTAAGGAAGTAATCACTACTAATGAACATCCTGTAATGGCAGTTAGAAGAAAAAAAGATTCAAGCCTTTGTAAAGCTTTAAACTTAGTTAAAGAAGGAATTTGTGATGCAGTAATTTCAGCTGGTAGTACGGGGGCATTCTTAGCAGGGTGTACTTTCATTGTGGGAAGGATAAAGGGGATTAAAAGGCCAGCATTAGCTCCTGTTATGCCAGGGAAGAATGGAAGTTTCATAATAGTTGATGCTGGAGCTAATGTTGATAGCAAGCCAGAATACCTTGTTCAATTTGCACATATGGGAAAGGAATACTATAAAGGTGTTTTAAATGGAGAAAATCCTTCAGTAGGATTAGTAAATATAGGTGAAGAAGCAGAAAAGGGAAATGATCTCACAAAAGAGTCATTTAAACTTTTATCAGAAGAAAAATTAAATTTTGTTGGTAATATAGAACCAAGAGAGATAACAAAAGGTGATGTTAACGTAATAGTATGTGATGGTTTTGCTGGTAATACAATACTTAAGATGTATGAAGGTACTGCATCTACAATTATGAAAGTAATAAAAGAAGAAGTGATGGCATCAGGTATTGTTTCCAAAATAGGAGCAGTATTATTAAAGCCTGTATTTAATAATATAGCAAAGCGATTTGATTATAAAGAATATGGTGGAGCGCCTTTCTTAGGAGTAGATGGTATTTGTATAAAGGCTCACGGAAGTTCAGATGCTAGAGCTTTTAAAAGTGCTATAAAGCAAGCAAAAATATTTTACGATAATAAAGTTTTAGACAAAATAAAAGAAAATATATAAAATTAAGTAGTTTATGGTGATAAGATAAATTTTATAGTGTATATTGACGTATGTTATAATATATAATATTATCTAAATGGGCATAGTGAGGAGGTGAAGTTATGTTTGAAAAGGTAAAAGCTTTAATAGCAGATAAATTAAGCATAAATGAAAATGAAATTACTATGGAATCAGCATTTATTGATGATTTAAATGCAGATTCATTAGATATAGTTGAGCTGATAATGGCTTTAGAAGATGAACTTGATATGGAAATACCAGATGATGAAGCGGAAAAGTTCGTTACTGTTGGTGATGTAGTTAAATTTATTAAGGCACATGTTGAGGAATAAATAAAATCCCGCAGTATTTGCGGGATTTTATGATATATTTAAATAAATTACGAAAAAATGAGGCTAAGTATAGTTTATTCTTGAATTTGTTTATAACGGAAGCAAGTTGAAGAATAAACTTGGAGGAGTTGTTGAAATGAAAGAATATATAGAAGAGGTTCAAAAGATTATTGGAATAAAATTTAATGAACCTAAATTATTAGTAACAGCATTAACCCATTCTTCATATGCAAATCAGCATAGGGAAGAAGAGTACAATGAACGATTTGAGTTTTTAGGAGATTCAATACTTCAGCTTACCATTACGGAGTATCTATTCTTAAACTTTAAAGATAAAAGTGAAGGACAGCTTACAAAAATTAGAAGTTTAATCGTTTGTGAAAACTCTTTATATGAAATAGGAAAATCTTTAGATTTAGGAAATCACTTAAGAATGAGTAAAGGTGAAGAGCTTACAGGAGGTCGTGAAAGAGTGTCTTTAATAGCAGATGCTGTTGAGGCTTTAATAGCGGCAATATATTTAGATAAAGGTTTGGAATATGCTAAGGATTATATTATAGGTGCATTTAAAACTATAATAGAAAAGGCTATTAATAATGATATAATTTTAGATTATAAAACTAGGTTGCAAGAATACCTTCAAAAGAATGGGGAAATATCTATAGTTTATGAGTTAATTAAATTTGAAGGGCCACCCCATAGAAGAAAATTCTATACAAAGCTTATTATAGATAATAAGGAAATATCAAGCGGTGAAGGCTACAGTAAAAAAGAGTCAGAACAGGATGCAGCTAAAATAGCATTGAAACAAATGGAGAAGAACAATGAGTAAGAATTATTATATAATACCGATATTTATCTCACATCAAGGATGTCCACATCAATGTGTATTTTGTAATCAAGACAGAATTGCAGGTGTTTATGATGAAGTAACAGCAAATGATGTAAGAGAAAAAATAAATAATTATTTAGATACTATGGATACTAAGAATTCTATAATAGAAGTATCATTTTTTGGAGGAACTTTTACAGCGATTCCAGTAGCAAAACAAAAGGAACTTTTAGCTGTAGCAAGAGAATATAAAGATAAGGGATTTATTCATAAGATAAGGTTATCTACAAGACCAGATGCAATTAATGGGTACATATTAAACTATTTAAAAGAGTTTAAAGTTGATATAATAGAATTAGGAGTACAATCATTAGATGATAATGTTTTAAGATTAGCAGGAAGAGGTCATAGTGTTAATGATGTTGAAAATGCATCCAGACTTATAAAGGAAGAAGGATTTACCTTAGGACATCAGATAATGCCTGGACTTCCGGGAGATACAAAAGAAATTGATTTAGTAACTATTAAAAAATCCATAGAAATGAAGCCAGATATAGCAAGAATTTATCCGGCATTAGTCATTAAGGATACTCCTATGGAGATAATGTACAATAGAGGTGAGTATAAGCCTTATTCACTTGAAATGGCTGTGAAAGTTTCAAGAGAAATGTTGAAGCTATATAATGAAGCTAAGGTTAAGGTTATCAGAATAGGACTTCAGCCAACCGATACCATAGCTGAAGGAAAAGATGTAGTAGCAGGACCATTCCATCCAGCTTTTAGAGAGCTAGTTGAAGGATCATTAATTTGTGAAAATATAAAGAAAAAGATTAATGAGAAAAGTGACATAATAATTGAGATAAATTCAAAAGATGTTAGCAAATTATATTGCAACAAAAAGCAATATTTTAATAAATTTAAAGAAAATAGACATGGTAAAGTATATGTGAAAACAGTTGATAAGATAAAGAGGGGCAGAGTTAGAGTAACGGTTATAGAAAAGGTTGAAGAATTTAAAATCTAAATATGGAGTGATATATAAATGAAAAAGAAGACAAGAGAAAAAATGATATATGCTATATCTGTATTTATGTTAATTTCTTTTATTTTAGGATTGATTCCAGTACTTATGTAGTAAAAAAGGGGTGAAGTCATGTTTTTAAAGTCGTTGGAAGTGCGTGGGTTTAAGTCTTTTGCAGATAAAACAGAGCTGGAATTTAAAAAAGGCGTAACTGCTGTAGTTGGTCCTAATGGTAGTGGTAAAAGTAATATATCTGACTCAGTAAGATGGGTGCTAGGAGAACAAAGTGTTAAGAGCCTTAGAGGGGGGAAAATGGAGGATGTAATTTTTGCAGGAACTCAATTTAGAAAGCCTCTAGGCCTTGCACAGGTTTCTATTACTTTAGATAATTCTGATGGTACTCTACAAACTGATTATAATGAAGTTACAGTAACAAGAAGAATATTTAGGTCTGGAGAAACAGAGTACTTAATTAATAATCAAAAGTGTAGATTAAAAGATATTACTGAGCTTTTTATGGATACAGGTATAGGTAAGGAAGGCTATTCAATAATTGGACAGGGAAAAATAGATGCCATTTTAAGTGGAAAAGCTGAAGATAGAAGAGCACTTTTAGAAGAGGCGGCTGGAATAGTTAAGTATAAGTCTAGAAAAGAAGAGGCAGAAAAAAGATTAGATAATACTGATAATAATCTTGTAAGAATAAGAGATATTATTGCTACTTATGAAGAAAGACTTGAGCCATTAAGAATGGAAAAGGAAAAAGCTTTAGAGTATAGAGAATTGGCAGAAGAGCTAAGAGTTAAGGAAGTATCTCTACTTGTCCATAATATTGAACAGATAAAAAAAGATTATGAGCAAGTATCAAATCAATTAGAAGAAAAAGAAAAAGAAATAAGTGCTAAAAGAGAAATTCTAGATAGATTTAAGGAAAATTTAATTTCTTTAGTAAAAGAAATTGAATCTTTAGAAGAAAAAAATGCAAAGGAAAAAGATGAGTATTATAAAGGTAGAGAAGAAGTAAACCAAAATGAAAAAGAGGTAAGTCTTTTTAATGAAAGAGTGCAAAATTTCAAAAATATGATCCTGAAGGTTGAAGAAGAAATTAATACTTTAAAGATAAAGGTTACAGATTTAGAGTCTGCAAAAGAAGAGTTAGAAAAGAAGCTTTCATCTAAAGAAGAAGAAAAAAATAATAAATTAAATGAATTAAATGAGATAGATAGTTCTATAAATGAAATTAATAATGAAATAAGAAATTTTGAAATGGAAATTTCTGGATTAAAAAGTGAAGAAATTAATAATATTTCAAGAAATTCTAATTTGAATAACTCAATTGTTTCTTTAAGAAAAGATTTAGAAAATAATGAAGAAAAACAAAGAAATATTAAAGCTAATATTGCAAATTTTGAACGTAATTTATCTGTAAATAAAGGAACTATTAAAGAGTTAGAGGAAAATATTAAAGAAACAAGAGAAAATATTAAGAAATTACAAGAAGAGGGGATAAGCTTAAAAAAAGCAATATCTCATGAATATCATAATTTAAGTGGACAAGAAAAGAAAATTAATTTATTAACAAAAAAGATAAATGAAACAGAAGCTAGACATAATATTTTAAATAATTTAGAAAAGCATTATGAGGGATATAATAGAACTGTTAAGAATTTAATGGAGCATGTTAATGCTGGTAGAATAAATGGTATCAATGAAATAAATGTTGTTGGTGAAAGCTTTAAGGTGGAACAACAATATGAGATAGCCATTGAAGTTGCTTTAGGAGCTGCCATATCGAATGTTATTACAAAAAACGAAGATGATGCTAAAAAACTTATAGGATTTTTAAAGACAAGGGGATTAGGAAGAGCTACATTTCTTCCGTTAAATATTATTAAAGGTAGAAGAATTACACTTCCTAATAATGTGAGAAATTATGATGGATATTTAGGAATTGCTTCTGATTTAATAACTTTTGATGAAAAATATAAAGATATAATGGATTACTCGTTAGGAAGAACACTTATTTCTAAGGATATGGATGCTGCTTTAGCTATTTCAAAGATGGGACAGCATAATTATAAAATTGTTACATTATCAGGGGAAGTTATAAATCCTGGTGGAGCACTTACTGGAGGGAGTATCCAAGGAAAGAATAGTAATCTTTTGGGAAGAAAGAGAGAAATAGATGAATTAGCTCTTTTCTTAGAAAAGCAAAAAAATGATTTAAAATCAGAAAAAACAGTATTTGAAGAAATTAAGAAGAAAATTAAGAATATAGATGAAGAAATATTAAATAAGAGAGAAGAAATTCATCAAAAAAATATTGATTTAACAGTGCTAGATGGAGATGTAAAAATTCTAATCAATGAGGTGGATAAGGTAAAAAAATCTATTAAGTTTAGCAATGAAGAATTGGAGAGATTTACTGAAGGTTTTAAAGTGTTAAATGATAGATTGGAAGTTAAAACTAATGAATTAAATACCTTAGAGAATAGAAATAAAGAAGGGCAAGAAAAAATTAAAAGTTTAGATAAAGAACTGGAAAATAGGAGAGTTAGGCTAGAAAATATCAGAAGTTCTTATACAGATATAAGAGTATTAAAAGCGGCTCTAGATGAAAGTCTTGAAGGTGATAAGAGAGAACTTTATGATAAAAATTTAGAAATAGAAGAAACTAAAGAGAAAATTTTAATTTTAGATGAGGAAATAAAATCTAATTTAGAGAATATTGCTATTCTTGAAGAAGGAATTGAAAATAAAAAACATACAATAGATAATCTGAGTGAAAGATTATCAGAATTGGAAAATGTATTTAAAGAAGATGAAGTAAAAAGAATAGATTTAAAGGAAAAGCAAAAATCTAAACAAGCAGAATACAATTTATTTGTTGATGAGATAAAAGTTCATGAAAACGAAATGAATAAGAAAGCTATTCAAAATGCTAAAATAGAAAGTGAGCAGGAAGCATTATTAAATAAGCTTAACTCTGAATTAGAACTTACACTTGCTGAAGCAGAAGATATTGCTGTAAAGATAGACAATATAAACTCTGTAAAGGATACGGTCTATAAATTAAAGAATAAAATAGCAGCACTTGGAATTGTAAATTTATCATCTATTATGGAATATGATGAAGTTTGTGAAAAATATCAATTTATGTCCACACAAGAAGAGGATTTAGAGAAAGCCAAAGAAGAATTACAATCTGTGATAGATGAAATGACCATTAAAATGAGAGAGTTATTTGAGGAAAACTTTAAGATTTTAAATGAAAACTTTGAAGAGACTTTTAAGGAACTATTTAATGGTGGAACTGCAGAACTTACTTTAGAAGATGGGGATGTATTAAAATCTAATATAATCATAAATGTTCAGCCAGCAGGTAAGAAGTTGCAAAATATAAACTTAATGTCTGGAGGTGAAAAGGTTCTTTCAGCAATAGCTTTATTATTTGCCATATTAAAGATGAAACCAACACCATTTTGTATCTTAGATGAAATAGAAGCAGCATTGGATGATGCTAATGTATATAGATATGCAGAATTTTTAAAGAAGTTCTCAAAAAATGTTCAGTTTATTGTTATAACACATAGAAAGGGAACAATGGAAGCTGGCGATGTTATGTATGGTGTCACAATGGAAGAAAAAGGTGTATCTAAAGTGGTATCAGTAGATTTAGATAAAGAGTAGGAGGATAATTATGTTTGGAAAATTATTTAATAACTTAAAAAATGGATTAACTAAAACAAAAAATGTTTTAACAGATAAGATTAATGAAACATTAAAACTAGCTATAACAATTGATGAAGATCTATATGAAGAATTAGAAGAAATATTAATAATGGCTGATATCGGCATGGATACTACTGTGGAGATTATTGATAGATTAAAAGATAAAATTAGAAAAGAAAAAATTAATGATGTGGAACTAGTAAGACCAGCATTGAAGGAAGTAATTCTTGAAATTATGACTGAAAATGATAATGAGAAAGAAGAGACATTTGTTAGTAAAAAAGAAGTAATGCTTGTAATAGGCGTAAATGGTGTAGGAAAGACTACCAGCATAGGAAAGCTTGCTGCAAAAAATAAAGCTGAAGGAAAGAAGGTATTATTAGCAGCTGCTGACACTTTTAGAGCAGGGGCAATAGATCAGCTAGTAGTATGGAGTGAAAGAGCAAATGTAGATATTGTAAAACATGAAGAAGGTTCTGATCCAGCAGCCGTAGTTTTTGATGCAATAAATGCTTCAAAGTCAAGAAATGTAGATTTATTAATTTGTGATACTGCAGGAAGACTTCATAATAAAAAGAATCTTATGGATGAGTTAGGTAAGATAAATAGAATAATTGATAGAGAACTTAGTGATGCTAAAAAAGAAACACTATTAGTTCTTGATGCAACTACAGGTCAAAATGCTGTAATGCAAGCAAAGCAATTTTCAGATGTGTGTCCAATAGATGGTATAATTCTTACTAAACTTGATGGTACAGCTAAAGGTGGTATAGTAATATCTATCAAGAATACACTAAAAATGCCTGTAAGATATATAGGTGTTGGAGAAGGAGTAGAAGATTTACAAGAATTTGATGCAGAAAGCTTTGTTGAAGCATTATTCTAATTAATTATGAATTGTAAATTTTAGAGGAAGCTCTTATGAGTTTCTTCAAAGTTATAATTGTCAATAAGCAAAAAAATATTGATGAATGGTGAAGTTTATTATATATTTATTTTATTAGATTAAGAAAATTTTTATCTCGTAGAGAAAGAAAATGTGCTTTAACACCTTTATTTATGCGGTTTTAACGTATTCAACAAAAAAATACAAAGTGTTAAGTGAAAATACTTGACACAGGTGATTTTCTTTGATAAAATTTCAGAGGTAGGTAAGGTGATTGCAGATGGAAGATAGAGTTGAGATTTCTTTACTGATGGATATATACAGTCCATTATTAACAGAAAAACAAAAGAATATCATGGAACTTTATTATAACGATGATTTATCTCTTGCTGAAATAGCAGAGCTAAATAATACTAGTCGTCAAGCAATACATGATCTTATAAAAAGATGTTATAAACAAATTCTATCCTATGAAGATAAATTAAATTTGCTTAAAAAATCATTAGAAAGAGAATCAGTGATTGAATCTTTGTTAAATGATATGAAAAATAAGTATTCTATAGAGGAAAATGATTTAGAAGAATACAAGGATATCTTATTTAATTTATAGACTAGGAGGGTTTAAACATGGCTTTTGAAGGTTTAGGCGAGAAGCTACAGGAAACATTTAAGAAGCTTAGAGGTAAAGGGAAGCTTGGTGAAAAAGATATAAAGGAAGCCATGAGAGAGGTAAAGCTTGCGCTATTAGAAGCTGACGTAAACTTTAAAGTAGTTAAAAAGTTTGTTAAAAATGTTAGTGAAAAATGTGTTGGTAGTGAAGTGTTAGAAAGTCTGACACCAGCTCAACAAGTTATTAAAATAGTAAATGATGAACTTACAACTCTTATGGGTGGAAGCAAAAGCGAAATTGACTTCAGTGGTGTAGGGCCAACAGTTATTATGATGGCTGGTTTACAAGGGGCTGGAAAAACTACAATGACTGGTAAGCTGGCACTTCAACTTAGAAAGAATTATAATAAAAGACCACTATTAGTTGCATGTGATATATATAGACCAGCAGCTATTAAGCAATTAGAAATTGTAGGTAAGCAAATTGACGTTCCAGTTTTTCAAATGGGTGATAAAGTAAGCCCAGTGGAAATAGCTAAAGAAGGTATTAAATATGCTAGAGAAAATAGCTTGAACGTTGTAATAATAGATACAGCAGGACGTCTTCATATTGATGAAGAATTAATGACTGAGCTTAAAGATGTGAAAGTTGCCGTAGATCCAAATGAAATTCTACTAGTAGTTGACTCAATGACAGGACAAGATGCTGTAAATGTAGCAGAAACTTTTAATGAAGCATTAGATATAAGTGGAGTTGTTTTAACAAAGCTTGATGGTGATACAAGAGGTGGAGCTGCACTTTCAATAAGAGAAATAATCCAAAAGCCAATTAAGTTTATTGGAGTTGGAGAAAAGATGAATGACTTTGAAGTCTTTCATCCAGATAGAATGGCTTCAAGAATACTTGGTATGGGAGATGTTCTTTCTTTAATAGAAAAAGCACAGGAAGCCATAGATGAAAAAGAAGCTACTGAGTTAAGTCAAAAGATGTTAGAAAATGATTTTACATATGATGATTATCTAACAGCACTTGAACAAATGAAAAAACTCGGACCATTAAATAAGATTATGGAAATGATACCTGGAATGCCTAAGGAAATGAAGGATATTGATTTTGCTGCAGGAGAAAAAGAGTTAGCTAAAGTTAAAGCAATAATTCAATCAATGACAGCAAAAGAAAGAAAAAATCCAAAACTTATTGTTGGATCTTCTACCAGAAAGAAGAGAATTGCCCAGGGTTCAGGAACATCGCTTCAAGCAGTTAATAAGCTTATAAAAGGTCATGATATGATGAGAAAACAAATGAAACAGTTTAAATCATTAACCAAAAAACCTGGTAAAAAAGGATTATTTGGAAAGTTACCTTTTTAAGAAATAAATAGTATACTTTAAGGGAGGTGAAATAATAATGGCAGTTAAAATAAGATTAAGAAGAATGGGTGCTAAGAAAGCTCCTTTCTACAGAGTTGTTGTTGCTGATTCAAGATCTCCAAGAGATGGTAGATTCATCGAAGAAATCGGATACTACAACCCAGTTGCTCAACCAGCTGAAATAAAAATCAACGAAGAAAAAGCTACAAAGTGGATAGCTAACGGAGCTCAACCTACAGATGTAGTTAAGAGATTATTCAACACAGTAGGTATCAACAAATAATTTTTTGGAGGTGAATTTATAGCTGATTTTATTAGCTATAAACCTTATGAAAGAGTTAGTACAAGTAATTGCTAAATCCTTAGTGGATAACCCTAGTGAAGTTCATGTAAATGAGGTTCAGGGTGAGCAATCAGTAGTTCTTGAATTAAGGGTTGCTCCAGAAGATATGGGCAAAGTCATAGGCAAGCAGGGAAAAGTAGCAAAAGCTATTAGAACTGTTGTCAAGGCAGCGTCACTAAATGTAGATAAAAAAATAGTCGTTGAAATATTAGATGACAAGAGCTAGGATTTCCTAGCTCTTTTTTGCTTTATTTAAATAATTATTTTTTGATTTTTATATAAAAGTTTGATATAAATAATATAGTAATAAATATACATACGAGGTGAAGAGATGAGTCAATTATTGAAGGTTGGAAAGATTGCTAACACTCATGGATTAAAGGGAGAAGTAAAGGTTATAGCATTAACTGATAATCCTAAAAGATTTAAGGATTTAGAATATGTTATTATAGATGGAAAAAATATAGCTGTTGAAGGCTGTAAGTTCCAAAAAGACAGAGTAATAGTAAAGTTAGAAGGTATTGATAGAATAGAAGAGGCTGAAAGACTAAAAAATAAATTTATGGAAATACATAGAGAAGATGCAGTAGAATTAGAAGAGGACTGCTATTTCATTGCAGACTTAAGAGAATGTACAGTTTTTGATATAGAAGGAAAAGAATTAGGACAAATTTATGATGTTATTCAAACTAAGAACAATGATGTATACTGGATAAGAAAGCCTAAGGAACTTTTAATACCAGTATTAAAATCTATAGTTACAGATATCAATATAGATGAAAGAAAAATTATCATAAGACCAGTAGGAGAATGGATGGATGAAGATTAATATATTGACTCTCTTTCCAGAAATGTTTGACATATTTAATCATAGTATAATAGGCAAGGCACAAGGTAAGGGCATTATTGATATAGAAGCTGTGAATATAAGAGATTATACTAATAATAAACATAAAAAAGTTGATGATTACCCTTATGGAGGCGGAGCTGGAATGGTTATGCAAGCTCAGCCGGTGGTTGATGCCATAAGAGCATGTAAGAAGGAAAATAAGGGAAAAGTAATTTTTCTTGGACCTAAAGGAAAAACTATGAATCAGTCTCTTGCGAAGGAGCTATCTCAAGAAGAAAATCTTATTTTCTTATGTGGGCATTATGAAGGTATTGATGAAAGAGCTTTTAAAGAAGTGGATATGCAAATTTCACTAGGAGACTTTGTACTTACAGGAGGAGAAGTGGCAGCAATTCCTGTTATTGATTCTATTGTAAGGCTTGTACCTGGTGTTTTAAATAAATCTGAAAGTCATGAAGACGAATCTTTTTCAGATGGCCTTTTAGAATATCCTCAATATACCAGACCAGAAGTTTTTGAAGGAGAAAGGATACCTGATGTATTAATTTCAGGTCATCATGAAAATATAAGGAAGTGGAGAAGACTTCAATCTCTTTTGATTACTAAGGAAAGAAGGCCTGATCTTTATGAAAAAGTTGAGCTAACAAAAGAAGATAAAAAGATTTTAAAATTAAAAAAATAATTGCTTGAAATATAATTTTAATTATGTTAGAATAAGTTTCGTGCTAGTACGGGCGTTCCGCTGTCAAGAACAAAATTTGTTAAGAACGTCAATTATCAATTAGGAGGGAATGCACTATGAACGAAATATTAAGAGCTATTGAAGCAGAACAAATGAGAAATGACTTACCAAACTTCAGAATTGGAGATACAGTTAAGTTACACGTTAAAATCAAAGAAGGTAACAGAGAAAGAATACAAATGTTCGAGGGAACTGTTATTAAGAGACAAAACGGTGGATTAAGAGAAACTTTCACAGTAAGAAGATTAGCTTACGGAGTTGGAGTTGAAAGAACTTTCCCAGTTAACTCTCCAATCATCGAAAAGATGGAAATAACAAGAAGAGGTAAAGTAAGAAGAGCTAAGTTATTCTACTTAAGAGATAGAGTAGGTAAGGCTGCTAAAGTTAAGGAATTATTAACTAGATAATTATAAGTTAATAAAGATATTAAGGGACTTAGTTATAAGTCCCTTTTGTTTTATGGTAAATTAAAATACATAAATTTGTTAACAATATAAATATATATTAAAAAAGAGGTGAAGTGTAGTGGCTACGACAACGATAAACTGGTTTCCAGGTCATATGAGAAAGACTCAAAGAGAAATTAAGGAAAATTTAAAACTTGTAGAAGCAATTATAGAAATTAGAGATGCCAGAATACCAAGAAGTTCTGCTAATCCCGATATAGAAAAGCTTTGTGGAAATAAACCAAGACTTATATTATTAAACAAGAGCGATTTAACAGAAAATTGTGTTACAAGAGAATGGATGAAAGAATTATCTAAGGAGAATGTTAAAGCCATTGAAGTTAATTGTCTAAAGGGCAAAGGATTAAATCAAATAAAGCCAGCACTTGAAGAATTACTAAAAGAAAAGCTTGAAAGATACAAGGCAAAAGGATTAGTAAACGTAGTAATAAGAGTAATGGTAGTAGGGATACCTAATGTAGGTAAGTCTACCTTCATTAACAAGATGGCAAAGAATAATATAGCTAAAACTGGTGACAGACCAGGGGTAACTAAAAGTAAACAGTGGATTAAGACTCCTTTAGGTATAGAATTGTTAGATACACCAGGAGTTCTTTGGCCAAAGTTTGAAGATGAAAGAACTGCATTGAACTTAGCTTTTACAGGAGCAATTAAAGATGAAATAATGGACACAGAAGAACTTTCATATAAATTAGTTGAAAGACTTCAAAAGTATTATGCAGATGAATTAATAGCAAGATATAAGATTGAAAGAGTCTTTGAAGATCCACTAGATACTTTAGATTCAATAGCAAGAAAAAGAGGTTGTCTAATGTCTGGTGGACATATAGACTACAATAGAATTGCTGTTATTTTATTAGATGAATTTAGAGGTGGAAAGATAGGTAATATATCTTTAGAAAGAGTAGATGATGTATTAGACGAAGAAAATGAAGGAGAAGTTTAATATGAATCTATTAGCTGATGATATATCTAAATTAAGTTTTAAAGTAATAAAAGAGGAAATAAGCAAGATAGACTTTAAAGAGTTGTATAATAGCAGTGACTATGAAAAAATTGTATCAATACTTACGGCTGATACAAGAAAAAATGTATCTTCTTTAGGTGCTAAAATAATTAAAGATAAAGAAAAGTTTGACAGTGAAAAGAAACGTATAAGAGCTATGTATGATTTTGACAAATCTTTTGGAAATTATAATGTTATAGCTGGAGTAGATGAAGTAGGAAGAGGACCTCTTGCTGGGCCTATAGTTTCTTGCGCAGTAATCTTGGATTTAAATGTTCTTGATGATGCTCTTATTCTTGAATTAAATGATTCAAAGAAATTAAGCGAAAAGAAACGTGAAGAACTAAGTATAGTAATAAAAGAAAAAGCCCTTGCTTATAAGGTTGCTTATAGGACATCAAAAGAAATTGATGACAAAGGCATAGGTGTATGCAATAATGAAATTTTCTTAGAAGCATGTAATTCTTTAAAGATAAAACCAGAGTTGGTATTATCAGATGGATATGCTGTGAAGGGTCTAGAAATAGATAATAAAGCTGTTATCAAAGGTGATACTAAGTCTGCATCTATAGCAGCGGCTTCAATTGTGGCAAAGGTGTACAGAGATAATTTAATGAAGGAATACGCTGAGAAATATCCATGCTATGGTTTTGAATGTAATGTAGGCTATGGTAGTAGCAAGCATATTGAAGCAATAAAAGAATATGGACCATGTGAAATACATAGAAGGTCTTTCTTAAAAAATATACTAGGATGTTAATAAGTTCTAAAAGCATCTATTAAATGATTTATTTTATATGTATCATTTAAATGATTAAAAATAATTTCTATAACATCATATCTTATATTGTAATCATATAAATTATTTACATATATATAATATGAAGAAATTGAAACTATCTTTCCTTTTTTGTGGCAGGTAACTGATTCTAATGGAGTACCAAAAGAATTAGTATACCTGCTTTTTACTTCGAAAAATATTATTAAGTCATCTTTTACACCAATAATATCTACTTCACCATATCTAGTTTGAAAATTTCTATCTAATATTTTATACCCATTATTAATGAGATAATCTGCTGCAATAGTCTCGCCATATTTTCCAATAGTTTTATTATAATGCATAAAGACATCACCTCTGTATTTATAATCATTAACATATTACTTTTGATTATACAAAAAATCATAGGTTTAATAATAAAAACTTTGTCAATAATCAAGATGGGTGATGAATATGTCAATAAATATATATAGTGCTACTAATCATGGCTTAGATGGAGTGCTGATAAATGTTGAAGTGGATATAATGCGAGGTATACCATCATTTCATATGGTAGGGCTTCCTGAAACATCTGTAAAAGAAGCAAGGGAAAGGGTTCGGGCAGCAATTGTTAATTCTGGATATACTTTTCCTTTAGGACGGATAATAATAAATCTAGCACCGGCGGATGTTAGAAAGAGAGGTACATTTTTAGACCTGCCTATAGCCATAGGAATATTAATGGCTTCTGGACAGATAAAATATAAAGAATTAGATGATTTTATAATATTTGGTGAGCTTTCTTTAAGTGGTGATTTAAAAGGAATAAAAGGTGCACTACCTATAATATTAGAAGGTGTTAATAAAGAAAAGAGAAATTTTATTTTCCCCTTAGAAAACTTAAGAGAAATTGCTGAAAATGGAGAGGGAAATTTTTATCCATTTAATAATTTAAAGCAAGTAATAACTTACATAACTAATGATGATTTATTACCTTATAAAGAAAATATACATAAAGAAAAGGTAGGTAAATGCAAAATAAATTATAGCGAAATTATAGGTCAGGTAGAAGCTAAGAGAGCAATGGAAATAGCTGCAGCTGGTAGACACAATATCTATATGTTTGGTTCACCAGGTGTAGGTAAGACCATGCTAGCAAATGCAATTACTTCAATCCTACCACCTTTAACTAAGAATGAAGAGATGGAAGTTGCTAAAATATATAGTATAGCAGGGTTTAGTAGGGAAATGGAAACATTAGATATTCCTTTTAGAGCACCTCATCATACCATAACAAAATCTGCACTGATTGGTGGAGGAAGAGAATTAACCTTAGGAGAAATAACTTTAGCCCATAACGGAGTACTATTTTTAGATGAAATTTTAGAATATAAAAGAGAAATTTTAGAACTGTTGAGAAAGCCTATGGAAGAAGGTTATATCAGCATAACTCGTCAACATGAAAGGTTTATCTTGCCAAGTAAGTTTCTTTTAATATCTGCTAGTAATCCATGTCCTTGTGGAAACTGGATGAGCACTGAAGGAAAAAAATGCAAATGTACAGAAATGGAAATTCATAAATATATAAATAAGCTATCTAGTGCAATAATAGATAGAATGGATTTATTATGCTTTATTCCAAGAGTGCGACCAGAGGAACTTTTAAATGGCAACGAAAAATATACCTCAGAAAAAATGAAAGAAAGGATTCTTTCAGCAATAGAGAGAGCAAGTTATCGCTTGAAGGATACAGACTATAGATATAATTCAGAAATAGTTGGAAAAGATATCTATAGATTATGTAGTATTACAAGCAAAGCAAGAAGAATTTTAGAAAAGTGTTATATCAGTTATGGCATTTCTTTAAGAGCTTATGGAAAGATTATTAAGGTAGCAAGAACCATGGCAGATTTGCAAGAAGAAGAAAAGATAACTGAAGATAATATAATTGAATCCCTTGGGTATAGAAAAAATATTTTTGGAGAAATCGTATAGAGGTAGATATGAATAAATATGAAATACGCTTTGCATTAGCAAATATAAGCAATAAAATTAAGCTTAAATTATTACAAATGTATAATAATGAAGAAAATATTTATAATAATATTAATGAAATTCTTAAATCAGATATGATGAGCCTTAAAGATAAGGTAAAATTTAAAGAGCACTCATATGAAGATGAAATGAATTTTCTAAAAGCTTTAAATGACAATTCTATTGAAATTGTAAAAATAACAGAAAAACACTATCCAGAAAAACTAAGAAATATAGATAATCCACCTTATATATTGTTTTATAAAGGTAATCTTTCTTTAGCTTACGATAATATGATTGCTGTTGTAGGTTCAAGAAAGAGTAGTATATATGGATTAGATGTTACAAAATATCTGGCAAGAGAAATTTATCGGGTAGGTTATGGAGTAGTAAGTGGGGTAGCTTATGGCATAGATACGGCAGCTCATAAAGAAGTGCTTATAAGTGGTGGGAAAACCATTGGAGTCCTAGGTTGTGGATTAGATATAATATATCCTAAAAGTAATAAAAAGCTTTATGAGGAAATATATAATAATGGATTGTTAATTTCAGAATTTCCTATGGGAGTGCAGCCGATGCCTTATAATTTTCCACGTAGAAATAGGATAATTAGCGGCCTGAGTAGTGGGGTTATCGTTGTTGAAGCATCAGTGAAAAGCGGTTCTTTAATTACAGCAAATTTAGCTTTAGAACAAGGAAAAGATGTGATGGCTATTCCAGGATCAATTTTTAGTAACACAAGTAGGGGGTGTCATCAATTGTTGAGAGATGGCGCGAGAATTTTTACTGGTTTAGAGGATTTACATTCCTTTCTTAATGTAACTAAAAAAGAAAGTGAAAAAACAATAAAAAACCACAGTAGAAATTTAATAATGACAGTTATAAAAAATGAACCAATACATTTTGATAAAATATTTGAAAGTGTAAATATTGACAGGATAGCTTTATATGAGTTATTATTTGAAATGCAAAATAAAAATGAAATTATTTGCCTTCCAGGCAATTATTATGCAAAGTTAAGTTAGGATTTAAGGGGGTGCAAACTCCTAGTAATTTTTTTAGGAGTATTAAATATGGGACAAAATCTTGTTATAGTAGAATCACCTGCAAAGGCAAAGACTATCAGTAAATATTTAGGCAAGAATTACATAGTCGAAGCTTCTATGGGACATGTAAGAGATTTACCTAAGAGTAAATTAGGTGTTGATATAGAAGACAATTTTACGCCAAAGTATATAACAATTAGGGGAAAAGGTGAATTAATAGATAAATTAAGAAAAGCTGCTAAAAAAGCAGATAAGATATATCTGGCAACGGACCCTGATCGTGAAGGGGAAGCAATTTCCTGGCATTTAGCATATATATTAAAAATATCAGAAGAGGAAAATTGTAGAATAGTATTTAATGAAATTACCAAGTCCGCTGTTAAAGCTTCTATTAAAGAGGCTAGAAAGATAAATGTAAATCTTGTTGATGCACAGCAGGCAAGAAGAATTTTAGATAGATTGGTAGGTTATGAAATAAGCCCAATTTTATGGAAAAATGTAAAGTGGGGATTAAGTGCAGGTAGAGTGCAATCAGCTGCTTTAAAGCTTATATGTGATAGAGAAGAAGAAATAAAAGCGTTTATTCCTAAGGAATACTGGACTGTTGATTGTTCATTAAAGAAGGAAAGAAAGAAATTCCCTATTAGACTTACACAGCATGAAGGAAAGAAAATTGAGATAAAAAATGAAGAAGAAGCTAAAAAGATTATTAATGACTTAGAACAAGGAAACTTTGTAGTTAAGACAGTTAAGAAAGGGAAGAGGATGAAGAATCCATTACCTCCATTTACAACTAGTACACTACAACAAGATGCTTCTAAAAAATTAAATTTTATAACTAAGAGAACCATGTCTATAGCACAAGCATTATATGAAGGTGTAGAAGTTAAGGGATATGGAACTGTAGGGCTTATAACTTACATGAGAACAGACTCTGTAAGAATATCTGAGGAAGCTCAAGGAAAGGCCGTAAATTTCATAAAGGATAATTATGGTGATGAATATGTGCCAGAGCAGCTTAGAGTATATAAAAGCAAAAAGAATATACAAGATGCCCACGAAGCTATTAGACCATCATATATAGAAATAACTCCTGAAATAGCTAAAGTTAGCTTGACACCAGAGCAATATAAATTGTATTCATTAATATGGAAGAGATTTGTAGCAAGCCAAATGTCTTCATGTGAATTAAGTACAAATAGCATAGACATAATTAATGGAAGCTATAAATTTAAGGCTTCAGGTAATACAATAAAATTTGATGGATTTATGAAGATATATGATTACTTAACAGAAGCTGATGAAGAAGATGTTGTTTTACCAGAATTACAGGAGGGTGAGGAATTAAAACCTGCTAGCATAGAAGGGAAACAACACTTTACACAACCACCAGCAAGATATACTGAAGCATCATTTGTAAAGCTACTTGAAGAAAAGGGAATAGGAAGACCAAGTACTTATGTTCCAACAATTTCTACATTATTAAGTAGAGAATATATAGTAAGAGAAAAGAAAAATCTTATGGCAACGGAGCTTGGATTTATAGTAAATAATATTCTTTCTGAATACTTTAAGCAAATAGTTGATGTTGATTTTACAGCTGCTATGGAAGGTAAATTAGATAATATTGAAGAAGGTAGCGAATATTGGACTAATGTTGTTGAAGAGTTCTTTGCTCCTTTAAAAGTTGCCATAGATAAAGCTGAAAAGGAAGTATCTAAAGTAGTAATTGAAGATAAAGTAAGTGATGTGCCTTGTGATAAATGTGGTAAGATGATGGTAATCAAACATGGAAGATATGGTGATTTCCTAGCTTGTCCAGGATATCCTGAGTGTAAAAATGCAAAACCAATAGTGGAAGAATTAGATGTAGATTGCCCTAAATGTGGAGGAAAAGTTCTTGTAAAGAGAAGTAAGAAAGGTAAAAAGTTCTTTGGATGTTCTAATTATCCTGAGTGTGATTTTGTAAGTTGGAATGAACCAGTTAAAGATAAATGTGAAGAATGCGGTAGTTACATGGTATTGAAATATAGCAAAACAAAAGGTAAATATGAACAATGTTCTAATTCAGATTGTGGTAATATAAAGATAGTAGAAGAAAAAGAAAATTAGTAAAAAGTCGATGACAGAAAATCATATCCAAAATGTCGAATATGTATTAAAAATGTTGAAATAGATTTTTGAATGTGATAGTATCAAAGAAGTAAGATAGTGGTGGATGAGGAGGATGATTAAATGTCATCGTTATTAAGTAAAACTAGAAGATTGAATCAGATTCTTCAAAAAAAAGGAACGGATCCAGTCTCATTTGATGATATATGTGCACTTTTAAGTGATGTATTATCATGTAATGTTTATATACTTGAAAAATATGGTAGAGTTTTAGGGCATACGTTTTGTAAAGATTTTGAATGTGATATAATGAAAACATATGTTTTATCAGATAATAGATTACCAGTTGAGTATAATGACAAAATTTTAGATATTACTGAAACAGTAGCAAATTCAAAGTCAAAAGGCACTTGTGTTTTTAAAGATGCTGGTGAATGTCCTATGGAAGAAAAGATATCAACAATAGTCCCTATACTAGGAAATAGAGAAAGATTAGGAGCTCTACTTTTAGCTAGATTTGGTGAAGAGTTTAATGATGATGATTTAGTAATCGCTGAATATAGTGCAACAGTAGTTGGTATGGAAATATTAAGAGGACAACAAAATGAAATTGAAGAAGAAGCTAGAAGTAAGGCAGTGGTTCAATTAGCAATAGGTACATTATCATATTCAGAGCTAGAAGCAGTAGAACATATCTTTAATGAATTAGGAGGCACAGAAGGATTATTAGTTGCGTCTAAAATTGCAGATAAAGTTGGAATAACTAGAAGTGTTATTGTAAATGCATTAAGAAAGTTTGAAAGTGCTGGAGTAATTGAATCAAGATCTTTAGGAATGAAGGGAACTCATATAAAGATATTAAATCCTAAATTATTAGATGAGTTAAAGAAAATAAGATAATGTTAAAATGCAGTTGACTTTAGTAGCAACTGTATTTTTGTTAAAAGAAAAAATGTAAAATGTTATATTAAGTAGAAAAACAGTATAAAATATAATGAAAACTTTTATTTAAAAAGATGTTGCCACAAATATGTAGCTGTGATATACTATCAGAGGTAACAAAATACACACACTATTGTAGTTAAAAAGTCGGTGCTTGTTCTAACAAGTAGCTTTTTAGCAATGCGAGTAGTGGAGGTAAAAACCAGGAGGTAGAAAAATGTCAGTAATATCAATGAAACAATTATTAGAAGCTGGTGTACACTTTGGTCACCAAACAAGAAGATGGAACCCTAAAATGGCTCCTTATATATTTACAGAAAGAAACGGAATATATATAATAGATCTTCAAAAAACAGTTAAAAAAGTAGAAGAAGCTTACAACTTCATAAGAGAAGTATCTTTAGAAGGAAAAGACATTCTTTTCGTTGGAACTAAGAAACAAGCTCAAGAAGCTATTCAAGAAGAAGCTATAAGATCAAACATGCACTTTGTAAACAATAGATGGTTAGGTGGAATGTTAACAAACTTCAAAACTATCAAAACTAGAATTGCTAGATTAGAAGCTTTAGAAACTATGGAACAAGATGGAACTTTCGATGTATTACCTAAGAAAGAAGTTATAAAATTAAAAGGTGAAATGGAAAAATTACAAAAAAACCTTGGTGGTATAACTAACTTAGACGTTAACAACATTGGAGCAATGTTCGTTGTTGACCCAAGAAAAGAAAAGAATGCTATTTCAGAAGCTAAAATATTAGGAATCCCAGTTGTAGCTATAGTTGATACAAACTGTGATCCAGAAGAAGTTGATTACGTAATACCAGGAAATGATGATGCAATTAGAGCTGTTAAATTAATAACTGCTAAACTTGCTGATGGTATAATAGAAGGAAGACAAGGCGAACAATTAGCTGAGTAATTTTTTGAAAAAAGGTAGGTGAAGTTAACTTCATTTACCTTTTACCCTAAGAAAAATGGTTTACATTTAATGTTTTAAGGAGGAATTGATTATGATAACTGCAAAATCAGTTAAAGAATTAAGAGAAATGACTGGAGCAGGGATGATGGACTGCAAAAAAGCTTTAGTACAAACAGAAGGAGATATAGAAAAAGCTGTTGAGTACTTAAGAGAAAAAGGATTAGCTGCTGCTGCTAAAAAAGCTGGTAGAGTTGCTGCTGAAGGTATAGTTAAAACTTTCGTTTCAGCTGATAAGAAAACTGCTGGTATGGTAGAAGTTAACTGTGAAACTGACTTCGTTGCTGCTAACGAAGAGTTTGTTTCTTTCGCTGACAAAGTTGCAGAAATGGTAGCTAACACTTCAGCTGCAAACGTTGAAGAATTATTAGCTGAAAAATTCGATGGAGAAGCTACAGTTCAAGAAACTTTAACTGCTTTAATAGCTAAGTTAGGTGAAAACATGACTGTAAGAAGATTTGCTAAATTCAACATCGAAAAAGGAGCTGTTGCTAGCTACATCCACGGTGGTGGAAGAATCGGTGTTATGGTAGAAGTTGCTTGTGACACTGAAAGCGAAATATTAGAAGAAGTTGCAAGAGAAGTTTGTATGCAAGTTGCTGCTGCAAACCCATTATTCTTAAGCAAAGAAGAAGTAGATAGCGAATCATTAGAAAAAGAAAAAGAAATCTACAGAGTTCAAGCATTAAATGAAGGAAAACCAGAAAATATCGTTGAAAAAATGGTAAATGGAAGAATTCAAAAATACTACAAAGAAGTTTGTCTTTTAGATCAAGCATGGGTTAAAGATGGAGATAAGAGCATAACTAAATATCTTCAAGAAAAATCTAAAGAAGTTGGTTCTCCAATAACAGTAACTAGATACGCTAGATTCGAAAGAGGAGAAGGAATCGAAAAGGTTGAAGAAGACTTTGCTGCTGAAGTAGCTAAGACTATGGGATTACAATAATGCCAAGAGAGAACACTTTAGTGTTCTCTCTTTTTTAAAGATATAAATTGAGGAATGCAGGAGGAATTAGAATGGAAAAGTGTACCTATAAAAGAGTTATGTTAAAGATTTCAGGTGAAGCATTATCAGGTACAAATGGATTTGGATTTGATTTTGATACTATTAGTAGAATAGCTAAAGAAGTTAAAGAGATAGTTGATATGGACATAGAAGTTGGTCTTGTTGTAGGAGGGGGAAATATCTGGCGTGGTAGAAGCAGTGAAGGAATGGACAGAACTACAGCTGACCATATGGGAATGTTAGCTACTTGTATTAATGCTTTAGCACTTCAAGATGCTCTAGAAGGTATAGGAGTTAAAACAAGAGTTCAGACTGCAATAGAAATGAAGGAAATTGCTGAACCATTTATAAGAAGAAGGGCAGTAAGACATTTAGAAAAAGGTAGAGTTGTAATTTTTGGAGCTGGTTCAGGAAATCCATATTTCTCAACTGATACTGCAGCGGCATTAAGAGCAGCAGAAATTGAAGCTGATGTAATTTTATTAGCTAAAAATGTTGATGGTGTATATGACAAAGATCCAAATAAGTTTTCAGATGCAAAAAAATATGATACACTAACATATATGGAAGTGATTGAACAAGGATTACAAGTTATGGATACAACAGCTACAACTTTATGCATGGATAATAATATTCCAATATTAGTATTCGGTATTGAAGCTGATGGAAATATTAAAAGAGCCATGTTAGGTGAAAATATTGGTACAATAGTATCTAAAAAATAGGAGGTTAATATGATTAAAGATGTTATTAAAGTAGCAGAAGAAAAGATGCAAAAAACTATTTCAGTTTTACATTCAGATTTATCAACTATGAAAGCTGGTAGAGCAAACCCAACAATGCTTGATAGAATTCAAGTAGATTATTATGGAAGCCAATGTCCATTAAATCAAGTTGCTAATGTATCAGCACCAGAACCAAGAATGTTAGTAATAACACCATGGGAAAAATCTTTATTAAAAGAAATAGAAAAAGCAATATTAAAATCAGATTTAGGAATAAACCCTTCAAATGATGGTTCTATTATCAGATTATTAGTTCCAGAACTAACAGAAGAAACAAGAAAAAATATTGTGAAAAATGTAAAAAAAGCTGGAGAAGATGCTAAAGTTGCATTAAGATCTATTAGAAGAGATGCTAACGAAAAAATAAAGGCTTTAAAGAAAGATGGGCATATTTCTGAAGATGAAGTAAAGAAAGCTGAAGAAAATGTTCAAAAAGTTACAGATAAATTTGTAAAAGAAATAGATACAGTAATAGCAGCTAAAGAAAAGGAAGTTATGTCAGTATAAAAAAACCTGCTTTGCAGGTTTTTTTCCTATATAACATAAAATTGGAGGAAATTATGATTAATTTATTTAAGCCTAAGAAAAATGGAAATGATTTAGAGTTAAAGATAGATAAAGATAATCTTCCAGAACATATTGCAATAATAATGGATGGCAATGGGAGATGGGCAAAGAAAAGAAATCTTCCAAGAACAATGGGACACAAGGCTGGAGTAGAAACAATTAGAAAAGTTATTAAAGAAGCCGATAGAATTGGAATTAAATATATAACTTTATATGCTTTTTCTACTGAGAATTGGAGACGTCCAGAGGAAGAAGTAACAGCTCTAATGAAGCTATTGGTACAATACTTAAAATCAGAAGTTAAAGAACTTCATAAAAATGATGTAGTTTTAAGAGTTTTAGGTGAAATAGATAAGTTACCAAAGGAATGTGAAAGAGAAATAAAAGAGGCTATTGAGCTTACAAAAAATAATAAAGGCTTGATTCTAAATATTGCTTTTAATTATGGTGGTAGAGATGAGATAGTAAGAGCAATAAGATTAATTGCTGAAGAATATAAGGATAATAACATTAATATTGAAGATATTAATAATGAGTTAGTAAATAATTATCTATATACAAAAGATTCACCAGATCCTGATTTAATTATAAGACCTTCAGGAGAGCAGAGATTGAGCAATTTCTTATTATGGCAATGTGCTTATTCAGAATTTTGGTATTCTAATGTCTGCTGGCCAGATTTTACAGAGTTAGATTTACAAAAAGCTATATACGACTACCAAAATAGAGATAGAAGATTTGGAGGAGTATAAATAAGAGGTGAAAAGATGAATATAAACAGTAGGTATATAGGAGCCTTAGTCATAGCTCCATTATTAATATTTATATTATTAGGAGGATTACCACTAAAAATATTCACAATTGCATTATCTATTTGTGGGCTATATGAGTTTTATAATGCTTTAAGAGCTAAAAAGATTAATGTAATATCAGTAATAGGATATGGATTATTGGTAGTGTATTATCTTATTGATAATAACTTTGAAATAATGATGCATGTACTAGTACTGGCAACAGTATTGGCTTTAATTATTCCAATAGTTACTTTAAAATACTCTTTTATTGATGTAGCAATATCAATTTTAGGATTTATTTATGTGGCAATACTATTTAGTTTTATACCATTAGTTAGTGAAAAGACGAATGGTAATTTTTTAGTTTGGCTTATATTCTTAGGATCATGGCTAGGAGATACAATGGCTTATTATTCAGGAAGAACATTTGGTAAGAGAAAGATTGCTCCAAAAGTTAGTCCTAAAAAGACTGTTGAAGGATTAATAGGTGGAGTATTAGGTGCAACATTAGGTTGTGGAATATATGGAATAGTCATAAGTAAATATGGAGTAGGAATAAATGTTATGCATTTCTTCTTGATTGGCGCTATTTGTGGAATGATGGGATTATTTGGTGACTTAGTTGCATCATCAATTAAAAGATATGTAGGAATAAAGGATTATAGTAATTTAATACCTGGACATGGTGGTATTTTAGATAGATTTGATTCTATTTTATTTAACGCTGTAGTAGTATTTTACTATTTAACATTTATTGTGGGAATATAAGAAAGCAGTAGGTTTACTACTGCTTTTTTACATGGGAAAATATCATTAATGTTCTTTCTAAATAATATAATTTTAATATAAATGTTAAAGGAGAATGTTATGAAAACTATAGAAAAATATAATAAAATACTTCTTCTTATAGAACTATTTGCAATTTTTACAGTAATAACATTAGGTATTAAATATTATTTTAAGCCATTTATAATAATTATTATTATGCTGATTATAGGAAGGTCTTTTTATGATTTTTTTCTAAAGTTTAATATTTCAAAGCGAATTTCTGGTGCATTAAGTATATTGTTGATAAATGTAATGTTTTTTTGTTTTGCATTTTACTTTGGCAACGAATTTATAGATATATTAAAGAAGATATATAATAATCATGCTGAAGGCTTAATAATATTAGAAAAAAATATTAAGTTGCTTTTTGGCATAGATATTGAAAAAATATTACAAAGAGCTCTAAAGAACATAACAAGTAATATATTAACAGCTAGTGCTAGCATAACAGGTGAAGGGCTTCTTGCATATATAATTGGAAATATTACTGTGTATTTTTTGTTGGTGGATAGAGAAAATGTAAGAGAACTACTATTGAAGGTAGTTCCAATCAATATTTTTTCTAAGATTTCAGAAAAGAAAAATAATTTAAGACAGGTAATAAAAATTGAACTTATCCTAGTATGCGTAACAACTACTATAATAATAACTGGTTTTAGTATCTTACATATTCCCAGTGGATTTTTTTTAGGAATACTATGTGGAATATTAGATATTTTACCATATGTGGGAACAATAATTGTTTTTATACCAATTATAATATACAATATAGTAGTAAAAAAATATTTAATTGTAATAGGAATGATATCTCTATATATTCTTTCTCAGCTTATAAGAGAGATTTTAGAACTAAAATTTTTAAGCTCTAAATTAGAGATTCATCCGTTAGCTATAATGTTATCTATATATATTGGTGCTGAAATTTTTGGTTTTATAGGGATTTTAGTAGGACCAATATATTGCTTAGTAGCGAAAGATATACTTTATGGTTAGAAACATAGGAGGCAAATATGAAGAATATATCAATTTTAGGGGCTACAGGTTCTATTGGGACACAAACATTAGATGTAATAAGAAAATCATCAGGAACAATAAATTTAGTAGCAGTAAGTGCAAATTCATCTGTAAATAAAATTATCGATATAATCGAAGAATTTTCACCTAAATATGTAGCAATGATGGACAAAAAAGCTTATAAAGAAATTAAGGAATATTGTACTAATAATCAGAAGAGTATAAATGTTTATAGTGGAATTGATGGGCTTATTAAAGTAGCATCTCTAGATGAAATAGACACAGTAGTTACATCTGTAGTAGGTATGATAGGGCTAAAGCCAACCATAGCAGCAATTGAAGCAAAAAAAGATATAGCTTTAGCTAATAAAGAAACCCTTGTAGTAGCAGGTGAAATAGTAATGAAGAAGGCTAAAGAAAATGGAGTTAAAATACTGCCTGTAGATTCAGAACATAGTGCTATCTTCCAAAGCTTAAGCGGATACTGTAATAAGGATATACATAAGATAATATTAACTGCTTCAGGTGGACCATTTAGAGGCAAGAATATAGATGATTTAAAGGATGTTACAGTTCATCAAGCATTAAAACACCCAAAGTGGAATATGGGGCAAAAAATAAGTATAGATTCAGCAACATTGATGAATAAAGGTCTAGAAGTTATTGAGGCACACTATCTATTTGAATGTAGTTATGATAATATTGAAGTTGTAGTACATCCACAAAGTATAATTCATTCTATGGTTGAATATAAAGATGCAAGTATCATAGCACAAATTGGCTCACCAGATATGAGATTACCAATACAATATGCGCTTAATTACCCTAAAAGAGAAGGAAGAATAGCAAATCCAATAAGCTTTTATGAAATAGCACAGCTTACATTTGAAAAACCTGATATGGACACATTTAAATGTCTTAAGCTTGCTTTTAAAGCAGGAAAAACTGGTGGATTAATGCCTACTATTTTAAATGGTGCCAATGAAGAAGCTGTTGCATTATTATTAGAAGAAAAAATTAAATTTTTAGATATTGCTGATTTAATTGAAGAGTGTATGGATAAGTTTAAAGAAAAAAGCAATATGGAACTTACCATTGATAACATTATAACAGTTGATAAAGAAGTAAGAGAATATTTAAGAAAAAAAGTGAGTTAGGAGTTGAATTAATTGTATATTATAATGGCTATTTTAGGATTTAGCTTACTTGTAATAGTTCATGAACTAGGACATTTTATTATGGCTAAAGCCAATGGAATTAAAGTTGAAGAATTTTCAATAGGAATGGGACCAGAAGTTTTTTCACATAAGGGAAAAGAAACTCAATATTCATTAAGGCTTCTTCCTATTGGAGGATATGTAAAAATGATGGGAGAAGAGGAAGCTGTAGAAGATGAGAGAAGTTTTTCCAGCAAGTCACCTCTTAGAAGAATTTCAGTAATTCTTGCAGGTGCATTTATGAATGTGGTTTTTGCCATACTTATATTTGCTTTATACTTTAGTAATGTTGGATTTTCTAAAAATGTTGTAGATAGTGTTATGGATAATTCTCCAGCACAAGAAGTAGGTCTTCAAAAGGGAGACATCATAACAAAAATTAATGGAGTAAATGTTAGAACAACTGATGACATTCTTTTAGAAGTTCAATTAAGTAAAGGAAAATCTCTAGATTTAGTAGTTAATAGAGATGGAAAGAAATTAGATTTAAATGTAACTCCTAAGCTTGATGAAGCTAGAGGATCATATTTAATGGGATTTTATTACGAAAGAGTAACTAATCCAACTATAGGTGAAAGTTTAAAATACACTTATAACTATACCATAAGCATGGTAAAGCAAACTTATAAAAGTTTGCAACTATTAGTTACTGGAAAGTTAAATTTAAAAACCGATGTAGGTGGACCAGTTACAATTATAAGAATGTCTGGAGAAGCAGCAAAAAGCGGTATTCAGACACTGGCATACTTCTTAGGTGTAATAAGCATTAATTTAGCAGTATTTAATTTATTACCATTCCCAGCACTTGATGGTGGATGGGCTATAATATTATTTATTGAATTAATAACAAGAAGAAAAGTACCAGATAAAGTTGTTGGAGCTATAAATTATGTAGGATTTATGATACTTATGGGATTAATGGTTTTAGTTACACTAAAAGATATTATTTTCCCAGTGCAGCTTTAGGAAAGGAAAATTAAAATGGAAAGAAAAAAGACAAGACAAGTGAAGGTTGGAGGAGTTTTACTTGGTGGAGATGCCAAGGTATCAATTCAATCTATGACTAATACAGATACAAGAGATGTTGAAGCAACATTAAATCAAATAAGAGAACTGCATATTGCAGGATGTGAAATAATAAGATGTGCAGTACCAGATATGGAAGCAGCTGAAGCTTTAAAAGAAATTTGTAAATACTCACCAATGCCAGTGGTGGCAGATATCCATTTTGATTATAGATTAGCATTAAAGGCTATAGAAAATGGTGTATCAGCTTTAAGATTAAATCCAGGAAATATAGGAAGTATTGACAGAGTGAAGATTGTTGCAGAAGCAGCAAAGGAAAGAAATATACCTATTAGAATTGGGGTAAATTCAGGGTCTTTAGAAAAAGAAATCTTAGAACGTGATGGAAAACCAACAGCAGAAGGATTAGTTGAGTCTGCCATGAATCATGTTAAGATTCTTGAAGAAATAGGATTTTACGATATTGTAATATCAATAAAATCTTCTGATGTTCCAATGATGATAAAAGCATATAGACTTATGAGTGAAAAATGTAATTATCCTCTTCATTTAGGAGTTACTGAATCAGGAACTGTTTTCAGAGGTACTATTAAATCAACATTAGGTATAGGTACTTTATTAGCAGAAGGAATTGGTGACACTATAAGAGTGTCACTTACCAGTGATCCAATTGAAGAAATAAAGGTTGCCAAGGAAATGCTTATTGCACTAGGTTTAAGAAAGCAAGGAATGCAGTTTGTTTCATGTCCTACCTGTGGAAGAACACAAATAAACCTTATTAAAATTGCAGAAGAAGTGGAAAAACGCTTAGAGAACTGTAATAAGAACATAAAGGTTGCTGTGATGGGCTGTGTTGTTAATGGACCTGGAGAAGCTAGAGAAGCAGATATTGGTATAGCTGGAGGCAATGGAGTTGGATTAATCTTTAAAAAGGGAGAAATCCTAAGAAAAGTTAAAGAAGAAGATCTTGTTGAAGAATTGCTTAAGGAAATAGAAAATCTATAGGAAGAAGAGGCATATGTGACAATATGCCTCTTTTTTGTAAATAATGCCAGTAGCAATCTAAATTATGTTGACTTACATATACATTGAATGTAAAATTACTTTGATAATAAAATAGCGAAAGAAATAGGTGAAATTTTTATGATTAATTTAATTGCAGGATGTACAGATAATAAATTTGTACAGGTAATAGGTATATTGTGTGCCTTTTTTGGAACTTTCCTAGCGTTAAAATATCTAAGTAGCATGCTTCCTAAAGATGCAGGAAGAGAATTTGCACATGATGGAAAGAAATCAGCTGGAAAACCAAGAGGGGCAGGACTTATATTTATCTTGGCTTTTGGTATAGTAGCTATGCTATTTGGAAAGCTTAATTGGGAAATTTTGATATACCTTGTGCTTACCATAGCTTCTATGTTAACTGGATATTTGGACGATGCATCAAAAAATCCTTGGGGAGAGTTTAAAAAAGGAGCATTAGATTTATTAATTGCATGTTTAGTTGCTGGAACTTACTTAGCATTTAATGGAAGTGAAATATTTATTAATATTTTAGGTGAAAGTATTGTTTTAAATCCAATAGTATTCTTTATATTAGCAGTTATACTTGTGTGGGTATCTATAAATGTAACCAATTGTACTGATGGTGTAGATGGATTATCAGGAACTTTATCAGTTATTACTTTATTCACTATTTATTTATTAGAAAGTGTTAAAGGAACAAATTCAGCTATTAATTACATTACATTGATTCTAATAGTTTGCGTACTTGCATATCTTTGGTTTAACGCTACACCTAGTAAGCTAATGATGGGTGATGCTGGTTCTCGTGCATTAGGTATATTTATTAGTATTGCAATACTTAAAACAGGAAGTCCTCTATTATATATTCCAGTGGCTTTAATGCTTATAATCGATGGAGGCTTAGGGCTAATTAAAATATCATTTAGAAGATTTTTAAAAATTGAAATATTAAATAATATAAGAACTCCAATACATGACCAGGTACGTAAGAGAAATGACTGGTCAAATACACAGGTAGTTTTTAGATTTGCAATAATACAAATAATAATCTCATTTTGCGTTATTTATTTGATAAAATAGTAATAAAAGCTTGGCGTATTTTAGCCAGGCTTTTATTTATAAATTCATTGTATATGATATTTTTTTATTTTCCAGATAAGACTTATATTGTTTATAAATATTTTAGAGGAAAAGCTTAAGAGAAGTGATATAATAGATAGTTGAAATGAGTTTAACAAAAGAGAGTGGAGTAAATATGATAGTTAATACTTTTATACCTAAATATATGGAGAAATTTAAATGTATAGGATCAAAATGTACTGATACATGTTGTGCTAGTTGGGATATTAATATAGATGAAAATAGTTTAGAAAGATATAAAAATAGTACTGGTGCCTTAAAAAGTCTAGTTGAAGGCAAATTTTTAACTGGTGATAAAAAAGATGATTTCTTTAATGCTGGATATATGATATTAAAAGATGGTAGCAGATGTCCATTTCTAAATGAAAATATGCTATGTGATATCCATGGAGCAGTAGGAGAAGAAAATCTATGTATTACCTGCAAAAGTTATCCAAGAGTTTTTAATATTGTGGATGGCATTTATGAAAAAAGTGCTCTTGCTTCGTGTGAAGAAATATGTCGTTTAGCTCTAATGAATAAAGAAAAGATGGAGTTTGTTGAAGCTGAGGAAGAACTTGATGAAGATAATATTGAAATTAGAAGGATAATTGATACAGAAGCCTTTGCAGGAACAGAGAGCATGATTCAATACTTCTGGGAAATGAGGATATCATCAATAAATATAATTCAATGCAGAGAATATTCTATAGAGGAAAGATTAAATATATTAAAAGGCTTTTATGGTGAAATAGAAAAGTTAAGATTGGAAGATGACTTTGAGAGTATTGAAGATATTTTTGATGAGTCTACCAATGGAACTTTAAACTATCAAAAGTATCTACAAGAAAGCATCAAAGCAGATAAGAAGTTTAGTTTTACTATTGGAGATGATAATTTAATTGCTATGATTAGAAGCCCTAGGTTGAAAAAATATGCAGAGGACTATAAAAACAATATATTATTAAATATTGAGGAAGAGGCATTTAGGGATTTATCTGAAAAAGTAGATGCAATATTAAAAGAAAATGATTATATAGTAGAAAACTATTTGGTAAATCAGATATTTAAAGATTTAATTCCTTTTAATAAGGGAGAAGATATGATGGCAAGTGTCAACGTACTAATTAATACATATAAGCTTATAAAGGAATATCTGAAGGGAAGAATATATAAGAGCAAAGAAAGGATTATGGCAGAAGATGTTGTTAGTGTCATACAGGCCATTAGCAAGGACTTAGAACATAATAAAGTTTTAAATAAAATAATAAATTATAAAGCTTAATATTAATCAGCATTGTTTTTTTATGCTGATTTTACTTAAATTAAAAGCAATAGTAATGTACAAGTAAAAAAATGCATAGAGTTATAAAGGAAGAAAAAATAATGGTGTTTAAGAGATTAAAAAGAACAAATATATTTAAAATCATTACTTCTCTTTATTTTTTCCTATAGTATTAACGATTATCCTAAAAGAAGAATAAAATATTAATAATAAGTTAGATATGTTTATTTAAAAGAAATAAGAATTATACTTAATGAAAGCTTTAAATAATAAAAGGAATTTTACAATTTCTTTATTTAAGTTAGTTGAAAATAAGGAGTGAATAAAGAAATTAAGGGTTTAAAATGGAAAGTTTAATAGACTTTAATATTTTGAAAAATTCACATTTATTTAGAAAAATGGAACCTTTAGAAAAAGGATGGTCAAATGATAGGAAATATATTATATACACAAGTGATAATAAAAAATTATTGCTGAGGATTTCAGAAATATCAAAATTTGATGAAAAATTAAAAGAAAGTGAAATTATCAGAACAATTTCAAGAGTATGCCAAAATACACCAAAGTTTATTGATTTAAAAATTAGTGGAAATAAGATATTGCAGCTATATACCTTTATAGAAGGAGAGGATGCATTAGAATCTATAGGTAGATACTCAAAGGAAGAACAGTTTAACCTTGGAATAGAGGCAGGAAAAACTTTAAAGAAGATACATGAAGCTGAGAAAATAACTGATGCTAAGAGAATTATAGAGATGCAAAAAGAAAGAATAATAGAAAGAACAAAGGCTTATGAAAATTCAAGATATTATAGCTATGAAGACCAAGGACTTATAAAATATATTAAAGAAAATATTGAAATTTTAAATTCAGCCAAAATAGCTCTATGTCATGGTGATTATCATTTAGGCAATATGATAATTAATAATAATAATATATACATTATTGATTTTAATAGATTTAATTATGAAGATATATATAAGGATTTTATCCCCATGTGTGCTTTTACCAGGGGAGAAAGTATTGAATTTGCAAAAGGCCAACTTAAAGGCTATTTTGAAGAGTATATCCCAGTAGATTTCTGGCAGAGATTAAAGCTTTATCTAGCATATTCAAGCCTATATTCAATTTTATGGGCTGAAAATTGTTCAAATGAAGAAGTTGAAGCAATGATAAAGAGAAAGAAAATGGTTTATAATGATTTTACAAAATCATCTTTTGATTCTCCTTGTTGGGTGAATAATTAAGAATAGGCAGTTTAAAAAAATGCCTATATTTTTTAAAGTACAGGAAAGTATAAAATTTTCGATGACTGAAAGTTAGATGTTATCTAGCTTTCAACCTTTAAATAT
>PPYF01544248.1_pt1 | contig 77577 bp, 62 predicted proteins | sample 1559871 | NCBI WGS metagenome assembly PPYF01 (sample SAMN08240021, study PRJNA423297) | Human gut metagenome, whole genome shotgun sequencing project.
CTATACTGTCTTTTAACGCAAAGAATGTTGCAATAGCAGCAGCTAAGCCAAGTACAGTGCATACAATCAATCGTGGAGTTAATGCACTTCCAAGAGGGCTTACACTTTTGTTAATGACATTCTTTGTGATTTTTACTTTTATCATATATACCTCCTTTGAACAATAAAAAAGCACAGCCAAAGCTGTGCATAAATTATCGTCTAATTCCTCTATGTTTTTCTTGTTTTTTGGATTTTGTCAGTTCTTGAATTTCTTCTTTTAGCTTGTAATTTTCAAGCCTAAGTTCAGTATTTTCTGTTTGTAGTCTAGACATTTCCTCAAACATGAAGTTAAAAGTTTCAACTTGTTTTTGAGCATCTTGTTGTCTTACAGATAAGTTATCTAATTGGGCTTCACGCCTTTTAATTTCTCCAAATATTGTTTTATCAAGCCTTGAAAGCTCTCTTTCAATTTCGGAGGTTTTGTCAAAATGCCTGTTATTTTGTAAAATAATCTGTTGTGTATCCTTTTCTAACAACTCTCGTTGTTCTTTTATAGTTGAGGATATTTGAGTATGTTCCTTAGATAACAGATTATGTTCGGAAGTAGCAGTTTTATTGTTTTTAATTGATTTGATTATGTCAATAATAAATCCAATTATCAAAACAAATATACTGCAAGCCAAAACCCAGTCCATAACGATTCTCCAATCTACCATATAAAAATTTTCACCTCAATTCTATCATAATTGATATTTTTTGACAACAAAAAAGCACAGCCAACGCTGTGCAATCGAATGATATATTTGACATATTTTAATATGTAGTGTATAATATAAACATAGAGCATACCGATAAGCGGTCGCTCCCAGATTAAGTGATTATTGAAATAACCGTCCTATTGGGTAGCAGGGCGGTTATTTCCTTTTGTTATGGGAATCAACAATAGAAACTATAAGAGTTCCAACTGTTGCTATTGCTATGATAAACTGAAATAAATCAGACCATGTAACAACATTTTCCATATGTAACACCCCCGTTTCCGGGAGCAGGATTGACCGCCTACCGTTATGTGGCATACTCTATGTACACACTTTCGTGTGCGAGTACATTATACCAAAATCTACATATTCCGTCAATCTTCTGACGGGCATTATAAAAAAAATAACAGTAAATATTAATAAGTTTATTGTTATATGAATTATACTTGGCATTAGGGTCTGCTTTCGGAAGGATTCTGCCGTCTTCAATCTCACAGTCAGGATTTAAGATTACAAGTTTTTCAAGGTTTGTACAGCCTGTAAAAGCTCCCTTTGGTATTTTAGTTACTGTTTCAGGAATTATTATTTCTTTTACATTTTTATTGTTTACATAAGGACAAATCGTAAATTCAGAGGGAATAGTAATATTACTCATTGACCCATGATAATAATATGATTTGTTTAAAGGAGAATATTGATAACCTATAATTTTAGTATCATAGAATTCTCGTTTTTCTTCGTCACTATATGAGCGTTCTTCAACATCAGGGTCAATAGCAGAACTATTACTACTGTTACTAGTTACACTGCTTTCTGCTTTACTTGTTGTTTCATATGACTCAGCAGATGATTCAGAAATGCTGGATTCTTCAATCGAGGATTCTGTAGATGTTTCTGTTGAAACATTACTTGATACGCTTGCCTCTGTGCTTGTTGAATTGTTATTAGAACAACCAACTATACTTGCCATAGATACCATCAAAGCTAATATTAAAGCAGTTATTTTCACTTTGTTTTTCATATAATCAATCCTTTCAAATACTATGATTATTATAATATCATAAAGTGATTTTTATTTCAATACTATGCCACTAAATTTTTGAGAACTCTTGGAGTTTTTATCATAAGTATAAATGCACCGATTGAAACAAATATAAAAGAGAAAAATCCCATTTGAGTATTCAATATATCATCTGGTTTTGTTATACTTATATCAGTAATGAAACCATTTAAATATTGTGCGTAAATATAGAAAACAACAGCTGTAAATACAACATCAAGTACAACAGATAAGTATGAAATCATGAATCTCTTGAAATATTCTTTAGTTGCTTCTCCACAAATACAAGCAAAGAAAGCAGGGGATACACATTGGAGCATTGCAATCTCAAAACAACGAATAAATAATTTGCACATCAAGCAAAAAGCTGCAATCGCTAAAGCAATCGCAACCGGACCGATAATTATAACAAAGAGCAGACCCGTAAAGAAATCAACAATCCAACCAACTATCCATAATCCAGAAGCATCTGGACCCGTAAGAGTTAATTGTAAATTATTCAATATTCCCTTTGTTAATTCCAAAATTTGATTTGTCCAGCCCACACCAATAGATATAATAGATTGACATATTGTAAGAGATAAATCTACAAAAACCTTTGCAAATATTAGTCTAACAGCAATTTTAAATCCACCTCTGAGTGTAAACATTTCGTATTGAAAGGCTGATTCTATAGCATTAACTCCAACAAGTATAACTATTAAGGCATAGGCAATAGCTTGAAATACAGGATATATTACTTGAGCAATTTGGTTATAATCAAATCCGGAAAAGAAAGTAACAGAGGTTTTACCATTACCTGCTAACATACTGAAACAATCTATTACCATTACAAGATAGTTTACAAATGTATCAAATATGAAATTGCAGATTGCCATAGGTGATGACCAGTCTGTGTTTTCACCACCATCTGGAGAATAACTTCTGAACTCATTACTTTTAAAGAAAGTTTTTAATTTAATGAACTCATCATCAAGATTCTTATAGATTTTAGAATATTCACTTTTGTCATGATTTGCAGCATCTTTAGCTGTATCATATGCAGTCTGAAAGGTGCTGAAATGATAATCATAAATAGTTTCTGTTAAAAGTTTATCATTACTATCTCTTAGACTTTCCCATTCTTTTATAGTGTTTAACTGTGTATCAGTTAGACTATTGCTCATCCAAGTATCTATTTTTGTGATAAGGTCATTTATATCAGTAAGAGCAACTTCGACAGGCTTTTTTACTTTTATTTTATCAATAGTTTTAGTTGATATTTTAGAACTATCGGTATTGTCTTTATTTTGAACTGATACTCGAACGGCATAATAGCCTGAGTCCTCTTGCTTATCAACAATAAGTTCTGATGTACTTTCTTCCGACCAATCCTTGAGAGTTGTCCAAGTTGCATTATTGCTATCGAGTTTTGGAGAAGCTGTTGTTAAATCAGCATATTTTGTATATTCAAACTTATATTGTATATCCTTGCCATTTCCACCAGTAACATCAGAAACCGTAAATGTTGACTTCTGGTCGCCACCACCTGTAAGAAATTCTTTTGTAGACGCATTAAAATTAAATTTTAGTGCGTTATATTTAATCTCAAAGGTTGATGTAGCATTTATCGTATATTCCTTGTTGTTTTTATCACGAACAATAAGGCGATAATTATATGTGCCAATATCTTTTGAGGTAGGGAGAAGCTCAATCTGGGTACTACCGCTATAAGTTTTGAAATCACTTAAATTGGTATAATTTTTATCACTGCTTTTTTTATACTGAACTTTGTACTTATACGGTGATGGGGCAGTGGTTTCATCACTTATATTAACCTGAAATCTTACATTTGGATACCATTCGTCATTCTGCGTGTAGCTTGTTTCCATAGTTGATATTGAGCCTTTGACATTTCTTGTTTTCAGGCTTATTGTGCTTGTTTTTGTCGCAGTTTTTTTGTTTTTATCCCTGACCTCAACCCTTATTGTATAATCACCGGCAGATAGGGAAGAGGTATTCCAAGTTGTTGAGGTTTTACCAGCTGTATAAGCTGTAATTATATGCTTTGTACCCTTATTGTCATCATAGCTGTATTGATATTCATAAGGTGCTGTTCCGCTTGAAACAGAAGCCTTGAGAGTAACCGAATCACCAACATAACCACTTTTTGAAGCACTAAACGATGATATATTGACATCAGGGTAAGCAGGCTTAGTGACCTTAATAGTCGTAGTTTTTGTAGCTTGCTTAGCTTTTCCGTCCTTTTCCCTAACATAAACCTTAAGCGTACAATTTGCGTTTTCAGGTAAAGTATTATTGTTGGCGGTAGACCAGGTATAATTTGCCTTGTTCTGAAAATCTGTAATCTGTCTTTCTGTACCATCTTTATCTACATATGTGTACTTATACTGATAAGTAAATCCACTTACTGTATCTGATAAAGTAGTTTTAAGGTTTATACTTTGACCTAAAGTCAAATCAGGAGCAGTAAATGTATCAATAGAAATTTTAGGTTGACCAACTGTTACATAGAATGTTTTTGAAGATTCAGCTCCGGTTGTATCTTTGGCAGCTAATCGAATAATCCATCGGGAATTAGTATCAGACATAATCCTTGAATATCTGCTCGGATACATAATAAAGTTATTTGATGATACCCAGTTAGATGAAGTAAGAGCATACCATGCAGATTCACTTTCCTTACGATACCAGTAAGCATATTGATTAACTGTACCCGTACCACTAACTTTAATATTCATTATAATCTTGCCGTCTGCGGCAACATCTGTTGTCGATAAGGTCGAATTACTTATATTAAAATTTGCTGCTGCATTACTTTGCAAAGCACCTATAGATGATAGTATAGTCATAATCATCAGAACAATAGCAATAAGTCGAATAAGCTTTTTATTTATTGTCTGTCGATATTTTGACGAAGTTGATAAAGGTGACATACATATCTCCTTTCTTTAAGTTAATAATAGAGAAAGCGACACCGCTGCCCCTTCCAACGGTGTCGGTTGCTCTATTAGCAATCATTCTTTAGAAACTTGACAAAAGTGGCTCTACAGCAAATGTGGCACCTATAGCCACACCTGCAATCGCAATACCTACAAGACCACCATTACGTTCACGAGCATCTTCATTCTGGTGTCCTTGAACAACCTTAATAAGTGCAGGTATAGCACCAATGAACAATATAGCACCTCTGACAACCCACATAACTATTCCTATAAGAGAGTTCATTGTAGTTGTATTTGCACCTGATGGTGTTGCAAAGGCTGTCATTGTTGACATAATCATAATTGTTGCAATGATTGAAGCAACAAATGTTATTTTTTGCATTTTTTTAACTGCACTCTTAATTGACTTATTCTTTTTTGTTACCTTTTTAATGTTACTCATGGTTTTCAAACTCCTTTAAATTTAATATCTTATGTAATGGCTTTTATTCGGACAGTTTATGTTTTGATTAGCAACACCTCCTTGAAAGAAAAATATCTATATAAAAAGCTCCGAGAATTTAACTTCTCGGAGCTTATTAGCGTGAACCTTTGCTTATTGTATTTGTTACTTGTTGCACTGATTGCATAGCTTGTACAACTTTTTTAGTTGCTACAATCACCTTGCCAGCTCCAGTGGCAGATAAAGCTTTTTCTGCCACTGGATTATACGCTATGGACTGAAATTCAGGCATTTTTAACATTTGCTTGCCCATATCTGTAACTGTTGCAACACCATTTTTAACAGTTACAGCACCATTAATTTGCCATTGTTTTACATTTGATAAAATCTTGCTTGAAAGCTCTCTATCTGGGTGACTTATAACAGTAGAAAGGTCGAGATTATCTGAATGATTAAAAAATGTAAAATCATTTATGTAATCTCCAGTAAGTTCAGCACACATTTGTGCTTCATCAGGCTTACAAGCTTTACTTAAGGTAGAGTTTATTTTTTGATTGTAAGCTTCGGATTGTTCTTTTTGTGCTGATTTTATAAAATTGGGATTATTGATTTTTTCCTTTCCCTTTTCGGTGATTTTAATATCACTGCCGTCAAGTTCTATCAAACCATTTTCAGCAGCTTTATCAAAGGTGTTTAAAACAGCTGACTTTATATTTTCATCTGAGATATTGCTTATAGTAGATAAAGGCATTTTTTCAGATTGCAAGAAATACGATAAATCCGTATCTTTTCCCGTAAATGTAAAATTCGTAAGTGGGTTGTCATTAACAATATCACTTACGAATTTTTGTGTGGTTTGATTTTTAGCTTTGCTATTTTTTATAAAAGTATCTATTAGCTGTCTTATCTGTTGAATATTTTGCATGAGATTTCGAGTTTTGTTTCGTACATCTTCACCAAGTTCATCGTATAAACTCATTACTCATCCTCCTCTATTTCATCAGTATTTATCAGGCTATCGGCTGTAATAGTATCACCATTAAATGTCACAAGTTCACTATCATTACTATCAAAAATTTGTCTTAGCTTTTCTTTAGTAAACATCTCTTGATTTTCTTCGTATGTAGTGTTTTCATCGTAATCTCCTGACATAATGGCATTTGATATTTGATGAGCTTTTTTCCTGTTTTCTGCATACTCTTTCTTTCTCTTTTCGTTGACAGCAGAAAAGTCAGCAGTGAGATTAGCGTTATTGACCTGATTTTTGCCCTTGAAGCTTCCTATTTCATCGATTTTTGGGTGCTTGAGCGTATCAAATTTGTCGAGGAAAAAGGGATTATATTCATCGACAAATACAATACATTTTCCACGACTGCCTTTCTTTAGTGCCTTTGGTATTTCGTCAGGTTTCAACAATCTTCTTGCAATATAATTTTCACTATCCGAACCGCCACCCTGATTACCTCTGTTGTATGACCTTGTATCAATTCTTACAGTCGTTTCACCAAGCCGCTTTGATATTTCTTCACAGGTTTCTGAGTCGGTAGTGCCGAGAAGTGTCAGTATGGAACAGTTATTGATAATGCCGTTCCAGTCCTTTTCATACAAAGATTTAAGCTGTGAAAGACTTTGCAGAACCATACATAAACGAATATTATATTTTCGGACGATAGCCAGGGTTTTCTTGAAATTTGGTATGCGTCCGATGTTAGCAAATTCATCTAGTTCACATGAAACTAAAAGCGGAAGTCTGTTGTTATATTTTAGTTCTGCAATGTACATCAGTCTTTTGAAAAGCTGAGAATAAAATATGTTTGCAACAGCACGATAGGTCTGACTTGCACCGGGAATGATGAGAAAAATTGCAGTCTTGTGTACACCAATATCGTCAAAATCCATTTCGTCCTTATCTGTCAAAATATCGACATCCTCAACAGCCCAAAGTCTGAGCCTTACAGACATTGTTTTCGCAATACTTGACATTGTTTCCTGTGCAACTCCCTGTACACTGCCCCAGTTTACAGAAGCTGCATCGTATCTGTTTTCTTCTTTTTCCATATGCTTTTTTATACATTGTGCAAGCTCGCAGTTTTCGTCAATTTTGCCTTCATTGGTGTATCGTATGGAATTTATCAGCCTTAAAACTCTGCCGAAAGACTTTGTTTCACCCTCGTTTTTGTACAGATATACCATTATCATTACAAGCAAATCCTGAGCCGCACCGCTCCAGAAATCCTCATTTTCGCCATCACCGGCAGAGTTCTTCATAAATAAATCGGCAATTTCAAGAACATCCTGCATTTCACTCATATAGACAAACGGGTTGTATGTATTGGTAAGGTTGATATTGTTCAGATTCAGGACACGCACTTTGTATCCATTTTTTCGCAGAAAATTAGCAGTATCTCTGTATAGTTCACCTGACGGATCAGTAACTACATAACTTCCTGTCATCTGAATGATATCGGGTTTAATTTTTCTGAAAGATTTTCCTGCACCTGAACCGCCTATTACTATTTCGTTCAGATTATGAGTTTCATAAAACTTATGCCCCGGATTTTCGACAGTAATATAAAAGTTATCTCCGCAGGGAATACCTGTCTTATCGGTAAACATTTTTTTATCGTATTTGTCAGCCCACCTTGCCGAGCCATGTTCCATACCTTTGAAATCATCTCTGTTATTTGATGTAGCCATAATAAATACAACTAATAATACACAAAGATATACCCACCATAGCTTTGTTACTTGCCATTCAAGTATTGTCCATAATAAATTCCACGAAAATGGAAGATAAAATGATTTAAAAAGGTCATTCAGAGAATCTATAAACTGTTGCATACTTAGTTCGTCTAAGTGCATTCGGGCTGTATATTGCATATAGTTGTATGTTCCATAAATCATAAAAAGAAAAAATAGCAGTCCAAGGACCACTCCAGTGTATATCATAGGTGCTTTGCTTTTTTCCGCACGAAGTTTATTTTTACTTTCCACAAACTTCTCTCCTTTCGCTAATTATTTAGTCGCAATATTCTTTTACCTGTAATCCAATATGTAAGCAATAATGAAAATGTAAATAAAAAACATATCAATAAAAATCCTGTGAAAAAAAGCATATATAAAAACTGATTTATCTTTCATCATTTTACCTCCAAATTAATCATTTATATTCTTCAGGACCTATTAATTTTTCAATTCTATTCTTTGCAGACTTATCAAAAGAAATTATGATAGTGCTACTATCAATAATTTTCATTCTAAAAAGTATGCCTGCTTTACTCAAGGTAGCTACATCTTCATTTGTTACTATACGATAATCGGCAGAAACGATTGTTGGTATAAATTTAAAACGGTTTTCAATGGCAAAATGATATGCTGTTGAAAATTGTGCAGCTTTGACAATAACATTTACACTGTATTCAAATGCTGTTTCATCAATATCAACAAATCTGTTTTGTACCATGACTGTTTGAAGTTTTGTACAAAAAGAAAAAGCATTTGGTGCAATATGTAGTAGTGAGTATGGAAAAGATATACTATATAGTTCTGTGCAATGCTCAAAAGCACCGTTGTCAATCTCCATAACACCTGCAAGCTTTATATCAGTAAGACCAGTACAATCTTTAAAGCATTCACAACCGATGTAGGATATATTTTTAGGAATATCTATTTCCTCAATAGCTGTACAGCCACAAAATGTTGCATTACAAAGATATCCTATATTATCCCCAAAATGTATTTTAGATAATGATTTACAGCCTGCAAACGCTCTGACACCAATCATACTTACATTTTCAATGTTTATAAGTTTCAAAGATTCACAGCCTTCAAATGCTCTGTCACCGATTTTTTTGAGTGTGCTTGGTAATTGTATCTCAGATAACCTACGGAAATCTAAAAAAGCGTTATCGCCTATTGCGATAACGCCCTCTGGAATTTTAACACTTAAAATGTCAGGTTCAGAACAACCTATAACGATATTGTCCTTAATAATTAAATTATCCATACAATCATCACCTCATCATATGTTTACCTTGAATTTGAGTGTTTACAGCTTCAAGCACTTGGTTTATTTTTTCTTTATTTTCTTTAGTAAAAGCTACTGTATATTCCTTGTCCGGTATGGTTTCAGCCACTTTGACTGCTATACCAGTGTTCAAAATTGCTAACAACTGTTTTTGTGTTAAGCCAGTTTTCTTCAAATAATTGTTGCTATTTGTTTGAGTTTTTTTCTCTTGAGGTTTATCCTCAGTTTTTTGTTCTTGGTCAGCAAAATTAGTTTGTTGCTTATCTTCAGCTTTTTCTTCTTTTTCTGAAGTTTGCGTTTCAGCTTCTGCTTGTTTATTTTCTTCCTGTTTATAAGTTTGCTTATTCTGTTCTTCGGTTATATCATTTTCAGCTTTATTAACCTTGTCAGGCTCTAAGACTTCCTTGATAACCTCGCTTGAAGTTTCAGCTACATTATCAATAGTTTCGGATACGCTGCTGCCATTCATAGCTGCTTTTTCAGCTGTTTCTACTGCGGTATTTCTAAGCTCGTCTATCTTATCATCGACAAGCTCTATCTTAGCAAGTTTATTAAGCTCCTGTTCAAGCTCGTTAAGATTATTTATTCTTGCTATGAGCATATCCCTTTTGCTCTCGACTTTTTTAATTCGAGCATTAATTTTTAGCTTATCTACCTCACTAACAGTGCTACCGTTCAGTTTTTCATTTAGCTTGTCAAGCTTAGAATTAGCTTTATCAAGTTGTCTATCAGCACGACCTAAGCTATCCTCTTTCAGAGCTTGCATAGCGTTAATATATGCTTCCTGCTTATTTGAAGAACTATGAACCATAGCCGAAATGAAGTTTTTAAGAAGTTTACTTCTTTTTTGCTTACGCTGTAGTTTTACAAGCTTTCTCTGAGCCTTTTTGAGCTGATTTTCTTTTTTTACGATTTTCTTGTCTTTTTTCTTATCAAGCTTTTCAAGATGTGCAGAAAAAGAAGAAATAATGGGGTTAAGCTTTGGATATGTATTGCTGTCTATAACCGTCTTACAAGCCTGGATTGTATCATTCTGACTTGATTTTGTAGCTTTAATATCTTTTATTTTAGCCTCAAGCATACTGATTTTATCCTTGATTTTAGCTTCTTCGATACTTTGAGTATCGTTATCATCGTTATCTTTTATAAAGTTTTGAAGAAATTCATTTTTATCAGCAATAGATACGGATTCTATTTGCTCATGCTTATCATCAATGGGATTGTCAGTGGATTCTACCTTAGTATTTTCTGCCTGTTCTACCTTTTCGATTGTTTCAGCCATTAAAATTACCTCCTTAAATTTAATAAGTGGGACTTCAAGTCCCACTTATTGTTTTTGCACAATATTCTGACTTGCTTCTTTTGTATCTTCAATATCGGCTATATTGTCTTTTCTACCGTCAACATCAAGTTCTGCATTGAGTTTGGCAAGTTTTGTAGTTTTAGATTGATATTCATTTTCTTTATAAAAAGGCTTACCAATCTGTTCATTAGTTTCTTTTAAAGATTTCTTATATTCAGAAAGCCTTTCTATTCTTTCCTTACAGGTGTTCTCCAATTTTTCAAGAACATTATCCATTCTCGTGAAGTTATCCGTTCCCAAGTCTAAATAATAAGTACCTTCTCTTGTAAGAGATGCCTTGTATTCTCTTGAAAAACAATCAAACATTACTGCCACTTCAAAGCCTTTATATTCACCTATTGGAGTGTATTTATTATTTCCATCACTGCAAGCTTTAATATAAGCTTGTTTAAGTGCTTCTGCAGCTTCATCTTTTTTGGTGTATTGTTGACCGTTTATCGTTATACCCTCGAATTTCTTTTTATCTCCATCAGAAGTAGAATGATTTTTTTGATAGTAAAGAAAATCGTTCTGATTCTTAGGTATAACATCCTCTAAAATTGAGATTTTCTTAGTTAGACTTGCAGCCATATCTTCCAGCCTATATTGCTCTTGCTGGTAGCTACTTCGTTCAAGTATTAATTTTGCAACCTCGTTATCAAGCTCCATTTTTTCTTTAATGCGTGGGTCACCAACACACAGAGCTTTTACTTCTGCATATGATAGTGTAGCTTCATCAACATCATCACATCTGCGTTGTGGAGATTTAGAGGTCATTATCTGGCTGATAAATTTCTGTTTACGTTCAAGCATTTGGAATAAATATGCGTCAAAAGTATCTTTCGTACAATAACGGTAAAGATGTACTTGCTTATTTTCATTCCCCTGACGCACCATTCTACCTCGCCTTTGCTCCATATCTGCTGGGCGGAACGGTGCGTCTAAGTCGTGGCTTGCTACAAGTTTTGTCTGTACATTAGTTCCAGCACCCATTTTGGAAGTTGAGCCTATAAGTACACGAACCTCACCACTTCTTACCTTTGAAAAAAGTTCTTCTTTTGCAGCTTCTGTTGTTGCATCGTGTATGAAAGCGATTTCATCAGGAGGCACACCTTTTGCAAGCAGTTTCTTTTTAATATCGTCATAAATATTAAATGAACCGTCCTTTTTCGGGGTTGAATAATCGCAAAAGATGAGCTGTGTGGACCTTTGCTCTTGAGTATCTTTCCATATCTTCAACACATTTTCAACACAAGCATTAACCTTTGTACCCGGCTCATCAGGCAAATCAGGGTTTATAAGCCTTTGGTCAAGACCTATCTTTCTTCCGTCGGTTGTTATCTTAGGCATATTATCCTCGTGTGGGTCGACTTCATGATTGTGTATCTTTACAGCTCTTTCTGCTAAAGTTTCGACAAGCTGTTTTTGTATTTCCGTAGGCTCACAGGATATATTATGTATTTCACAATCCGGTATATTGGGTAAATTAAGAGTATCGGCTGTCTGAATGTCGGCACATTCCTTAAACAAATTCATAAGTTCAGGAAGATTATGAAATTTTGCAAAACGAGTTTTAGCACGATAGGTGTTGCCCTCTGGTGCAAGTTCCATTTGTGTTACACTTTCTCCGAATGTGCTTGCCCAAGAATCGAAATGCCATAAATTCTTTTCTTTGAGCAAATCGGATTGCAGATATTTCATCATATTGTATATTTCGCAAATGGTATTAGAAACTGGTGTTCCTGTTGCAAATACTAAACCTTTACCGTTTGTTATTTCATCAAGATATTGCGTTTTCATATATAAATCTGCAGTCTTTTCTACACTATCAGATGTTGCAATACCTGAAACATTCGTCATTTTTGTCGAAAGAAAAAGATTTTTGAAGTAATGAGCTTCGTCCAAAAACAGCTTATCGACTCCAAGCTCCTCAAAAGTTACAGTATCATCTTTTTTTGTATCAAGCAGCTTTTTCAGCCTTGCTTCAAGATTAGCCTTAGTTCGTTCAGCTTGTTTAACCTGAAAGTTTTGCCCATTATGAGCTTTCATTTCCGCTATATTGTTTATAAGCTCATCAATCTGATTTTGTATGAAACGCTCTTGATTTTCGGCTGACAGTGGAATTTTAGCGAGCTGACTATGACCGATTATAACTGCATCATAGTTGCCTGTAGCAATCTTAGCCATTAAAGCTCTGCGAGCATCACCTACAAAATCTTTCTTTTTAGCGACAAGTATGTTTGCATTTGGATACAGTTTTAAGAAATCTTCTCCCATCTGCTCTGTGAGATGATTAGGAACACACATAAGGCTTTTGTTATGTAGACCTAAACGCTTTCCCTCCATTGCGGCGGCAATCATTTCAAATGTCTTACCAGCTCCAACCTCGTGTGCCAGAAGTGTGTTACCACCATACAGACAACGGGCAACAGCGTTAAGCTGGTGCGGTCTGAGCTGTATTTCAGGATTCATTCCGACAAAATTCAGATATTTACCGTCATATTCTCTTGGACGATTAACATTAAATATCTTGTTGTATGTATCTACAATATCGTCACGCCTTGTTTTATCCGAGAAAATCCATTCTTGAAATTTTTGCTGAATAATTTCTTGCTTTGCTCTGACCTGTGCAGTCTTTTTATTGTCAACAACAGGTTTTTCTTTGCCGTCAACAACCTGCATACTTTTAATTTGAGTAGCTCTTAGATTGAGTATATCCTCTATAAGTTCATATGCTGTTCTGTCTTTTGTACCGTATGTAACAGTAGCCTGAACATTATTCTTATCAGAAGATTTATTTGTTATATACCATTTTCCGGTAAGCTCTGAATACTGAACATCAATAAAGTCTTTTTTAAAAATCGGATTTTTATGATAAAGAGCAGTACCTAAAAGCTCATAAACAAAATCTTTAATATATTTAGGATTTATCCAAGTTGCACCAAGTCTTACATCAATATCACTTGCTTGTATTTTATCCGGCATAGCTTTTTCAAGTGCTTGTATATTAATTGCAAAACTAGTATCGCCTTTATCAAAAGCATTTTGTGCTTCTTCGAGTTTTTGCAGTATGTTTCCAGAAAGATACTCGTCTGCGGTTACATATTTATCAGTGTTTGGAATACGATAAATAGAACCTTGCAAATCTTCAATAAGTTTTTCTTTGTCTAAACCGGTAAGCTTAGACATATACTTAAGATTAACCTTTGCGGTATCACTCAAGGATACCGCAAGAGCATCAACAGCAGTTGGTACAGATGTTATTTCTTTATTTGCATTAACTGTTCTTTTAGTAAATATATCAGCTTTGCCGATGTATTTGTCTTTATCGAACTTTTCAAGCGAACGAAGTAATGGCAATGATGAATCGTTTTTAAAGATTGAACTGTTTACATCGTCATGTATTCTTCCATATTTGCTTGCAAAATCATCATAGAGCGAAGATAGAACAGACTGAACATCCTTAATTTCATCGTCCGTTACTTTATCATCAAGCTGCATTTCAAGCAGTTGTCTTACTGTATCACGAATGGCAATAAGTCCTGCCATTCTCTCAAGATTTTGTTTTCTGTTCGATTTTGGTAATTTTACTTCTGTTGCAGTTCCATACTCAAAGAAATAAGCCTTATCGGAAGAAAGAAAATAGCTGCCGGTTCTGAGTGAATCAGGTATTTCAACCTGTTCATCTACGAAATCTACATTGTCAAGCTTAGTATCTTTTGTAGAAATATTGCCTTGTATATTTTTCATAGCGTTTCGTATTTGCTCAGAAAGTTTTGTGTCCCTGTTTGGCATACAAGTGCTTTCCATATGGAATTGACCGCTTGTCATTTCCATATGTCCACATATTTGCTGTTGGTTCTGAACGAAATAAGCATTCATTTCAATGCCGTTTTCGTCTTTTGTGGTTTTAATCCATAAAGGTTCATTTTCTGATGTTATTGTAATTGGCTCTGTACGCTTCTGTAAGAAGATAATATCTGAGGTGACCTCTGTGCCTGCATTAGCCTTAAAAGCGTTGTTAGGCAGCCTTACAGCCCCTAAAAATTCCGCTTTTTCAGCAAGTAACCGACGAGCTGTGTCATTGTGTTTATCAAGTGTGCCTTTTGATGTAATAAATGCAACTACACCGCCAGGCTTTACCATATCAAGTGACTTAGAGAAGAAGTAATCGTGTATAAGCAGATTTTCCTTATTGTATTTTTTATCATAAACTCTTATATCGCCGAAAGGAACATTACCAACGGCAACATCAAAGCTTTCACTTTTCAAATTTGAGTTTTCAAAACCACATATTTGTATCTGAGCTTCTGGATATAACTTTTTAGCAATTCTTCCAGTCAGACTGTCAAGTTCTATGCCAGTAATTTTTGCCTGCATATCTTGAGGAATCATACCAATAAAATTGCCTACTCCACAGCTCGGTTCAAGCAACTTTCCTTTTGAAAATCCCATATCAGAAAGCTTGGAATATATTTCTTTAATGATAACAGGGGAGGTATAAAAGGCACTCATAGCCGATTTTCTTGCAGCTGCATACTCATCATTTGTAAGCAATCCTTTAACCTCGTCATAGTGACTATTACCAAGCTCAAAGACTTTTGCCATACCGCCCCAGCCGGTATACTTTGAAAGTATTTCCTGTTCCTCTGGAGTTGCATTTCTGTTTTCGGCTTCAAGCTGTTTTAAGGTTTTAATGGCTGTTATATTATCTTGATATTTTTCAAGAGGTTTTCTCTGTCCGAGAGATAAGTCTGAAATATGATAGTTTTCAGGCTTAATTTGGATTGTTTCTTTTTCTTCAGATTGAGTAGAGGTATATTTTCCCTCGACAATATTTTCGTTGACAATGTTGCGACTTTGATGTATAATAGTATCAAAGTCAAGACTGTTTAAGCCCTTGGACAATTGTAGCCCAAGCACACTGAACAGTTCTTGACTTTTTTGTTTGTTGCAATAAAGCATTTTATCATTTTGTAATGCTTTAATAATCTGATTTGAAAAATTTTCTCTACCATGAACACTAAGAAGAAAATTAGAATCAACAACCTCTAAATTATACTTTGCAGAACCATTTGGACGAAGAACAGCTATTATAGGGCTATTGTCTTTATCTCTTTCTGATGTTACCACTACTATGCTATCGTTCCTTGATAATGAGTCGTAAACCATAACAGGATTTTGAAGTTCAATAGGAATATTTTTTATCTGCTCAGTTGTCAGACCATGATGATGAATACTTTCTCCTATATTACCTTTTGCTTTTAATGCGTCACGCAAATGTCTTTGAGTGTAAAATATAGGCAATTGCTGACAACCTACATCAATAAGTATTTGAGGAGTATCGCATACTTTTAAATCATTAAAACGACTTGCTTTGCCTGCCAAAACCTCATCAACCTGCTCAGCAAATGTTTTTTCATTAGATTTTGCTGTTTTATTTTCTGACTTTTGTTCTGCTTTAACACTTGTAATAAGTTTTTCTACTTCATCTTTTGTTTCAGGATATTCCGAAACTCGTTCGGTTTGTATGCTGATAAAGGTATCTTTCAGATAGCTGAGATAATGTTCACCTAACTCATTCCAAGAGTAACTTTTAGAAATCTCTCCATTTTGAATTGTCACTTCGTTATCATCAGAATGAATTTCAAATTTTCCATAATCATTGAAATTATTTAAATTTACATAATGATTTATAAAATACTTTGCAAGGTCAATGCTTATATCTTCGCCATCTCTATATCTTTCAGCAATTTCTGGTATACCAGAATCAACATTATGCCATGCTTTTTCAAAATTGAAAAACTCATCTGTTATTGCAATTTCTTCATCGAAAGCAAGCGTAGGTTTCAATAGCTCATCACTATGATTTTCAAGATATATATCCGCTTCAAGCATTCTAACAGCTTCGGAATATTGAGGATACTGTTTTAGAAAATCGATAACTCCTCCGTAACCATCGCCAATGTCTTGTCTGAATGTATGAATTGTTCCATCGGGCATATTTACATTGAATTTTGTCTTAGCATATCCTTGATGTACACCACTGATTTCACCTTTTTCATATGCTTCATAGATTTTATCCATATCATTGCCGTAAGTATCAAGTTCATACTGCCTTTGCTTAACCCAATCATCATCGGCTTGTTTCATTATGCTGTCAAATTCGGCAACAGAATAAGTTTTGCCGTCTTCAAATGCAGGGCTTTCGCTCCATTCACAAGTAATTGTTGGATGTGTATCAGATTTATAAAGTTCATCATTTTTCGTTTTCGTAATACTAACAAGCTGCGTCATTATTTCAGGTGTAAATCCTTCGAAATTATGAGTGCTGCTTGTATATTTTCTTAAATCAGCTTCATACAAATCTGTTCCAATATCTGATATATATTGTTGACCAACAGAAACAATATAATCAAAAAAATCTTCCGCCGAGTTTTCAAACTTTTGTGCAGCTTCTTGTATTTGACTATAACGCACATTTGTTGATACGAATTGACCTCCTAAGTTTGAGTCGGGATTATATTGTAAAAGAGTTACTATTTCGCTGTTCTCATTCAAGAAAAATAAATCTTTTGAGTAATCTACAGAACTATCAATAATTGATTTTTCAGGCAACTCAGGTGAAATAATATCATTGTAGTCAATATTATAACTGTCAAGAATTTCTTTTGCCTTTTGTATAGCATAAACATCGTTAGGATTATCACTGGAATAGTTTTTAAGGACATATAAAGCGTGTCTTTGTCTTTCGGCAATATCATTTTCTGTAATATATGTTTCGGCTGAAATCATACTATCTAAATGTTTAGCTACTTCTTGCCAAGAGAGATGAATGTTTAAGTTGTTTTCAGGATTTTCTTTATCTGTGCGAGTAAATGCTAAACCCTTGCTTGGTTGAGATTCAAGACTTTCGTTTGAAGTGTAGCGACCATACCAACCAAATTCCTCTTTAAGAAAATCAATTTTTTCTTCTTCTGTATGATTTTCTGAGAAGAAGTTATTTACTCTGAATTTGCCGTCCTCAGTTCCGGTGCCTTTCATCAATACGGCATTAACAAATTTATCAACTTCGCTTTGTTGTTCTGTTTGTTGGAAATTAGAATCGAAAAAGCCTATCTGTTCAAATGAAAAAACGGCAGGGGAATTATCCTCTGCCGTTTGCGTTACTGTATTTTCTTGTGTTATGCGTATATCAGATTGTTCAGAACTATTTCCTCTGCTCTTAGGTTGATTGAGTTCATCATCTGTACCCACTTCATTTGGTCTGTTGCTTTGAGTTCCTCTGTTACTCCCTCTGATTCCATCATCTCCGCTTCGAGCTGTTCCATTTGTTTCTCCGCTGCTTCGTTGACCTCTATCAAGTGGTCTGTCAATTGGTATGTGTCGATTAGCTCCATTAATATTATTCTCTTGTTTTCCCTGAGATATTTGTGACGAAGTCGACCCCAGCGACCTACGTCCCTCGTATCTTCCTCCACGCTCAGAGCTGGGATATATAGGAATGTTTCTGGGTCGAGTGTGTAGCTTAGACCAGTTGTCTTGTCCTCTGTTGTCATCGGATAATATGTCATATTCGCCTCGCACAGAAGATGTTCCACCCCGTCTATCATTTTTGTTTTGGGCATTGTTTCGCTCATTCTGATTTCTCCTCTCAATAGTTTTAACTGTTTGTTCAACTTTTCTTAAAGCTTGTTCTGATATATTGCTTATTGATTCACCAAGTATGTTTATAACTTTAGAATTTGAAAATTCATTCAAGCTACTAAATATATCGTTATCAATATAGGAAGATGTATCAAGACCACAGCGTTGCAACGCCATATATTTGACACTATTGCAAACAAGCTGACGGAATTTTTCAGGCTCAATGGTGTTATCTTCGTTAAGTAAATTATTGACATAATCATCAATCATTTCATTAACAGTATCTTCTACTGTATCTGATAAGGCATTTTCAATAGACTTGTTTTTATCAGAAGAAAGAAGAAAAGCAACCTCTTGATAATTTTCCTCTGTAAGCTCCCATATATACGGCTGCTGTTTTTTAGGTTGCGTAGGAGAACTTTGAGAAACATCGAAAACATATTTAATTCTCGGATATTCTCTCTGGTCATCAATTAAGCCTATGCCTTTTTCACCTTCACGAATTTTTCTTCCAAATGTTTTCGACCATACATCGAATACCGCAACAGCTTTTGCATTAGGGAACTGTGCAAATATAAGTAACTGGTCAGAAAAATTATATTTGTAAGTGTTCGAAGCCGTCCTCAAAAATTTTAACCAATTTTCTGATGATGAGGTAAGCTCTTGTTTTGTAGACATTCTCAAGTCTACTGCTTCACGATATTTTATCGCCACTTGAATATCCTCCTCTAATTAAGATTTTATCACTTTAAAGTGTAAAAGTCAACATTTCACAGAGAAATTTTTCAAAAATCTATTGTTATAATTTTCTTTTATTTGTATGATTTAATGCTTCATTAATTTTCTGTTCGTCACTCTCCTTAAATGCAATATTATAACTTTCGCCTAAGCTTTCACCTTTTGCATTTTTATTAAAGACTGCAAAAAGTTCATCATTGCCACTTGCTGCAAGTTGTTCAACTTGTGATTTTGTCAAAAAACGATAATGCATTTCTTGACCTTCAAGCAATGCTTCACTGCGAAGTCTTGTATTAACCTTTGAATTTCTTACAACAGAAAATAAATTACTATCTTTATACTTTTCAGGATAAAGAGTATGTAATATATAATCTTTATTTTGCGGAAGAAATGCTAAACGAATTTTTCCTTCTTTTGTTTCAATCGCAACAAATCTATCCTTTTCATCATCAAGTTTGCTTAACTGCTCCTTTTGAATATTCAAAAATTCTACTTTGACTCCAAATTTTTCAGCTCGTGCTTTTAACTCATAATAATCATTCAACGGAGTGTAGTGCTTATTATGTTTTTCTAAAACTTGTATATCTTCGACCTCAAGTGCGGTCTGTAGTAACTTCTTGTCTTTTTCTTTATCTTTAATAGTAACAAGAGCATAATCTTTATACAGTTTTGCGGAAAAGAAAAACGGATAAGCATAAAGCTTTGGCACAGCAGAAAGTGCAAGCCTGACACGATAATTTTCGCCTTGTGATTCGATAAGATTTTTATAAGGTATGTTTCCGGCAGTGGTTTGTATTTTTTCTATCTTATCAAGTTTTTCCTCTAACGAGATTTTCTTTACTTTATATTTCGCTTGCCTGCTATATATATGAAGCAGACTGTATTTTCTATCGAGCCTGTTTCGTTGCTTCCTTTGTCTTATAAGCAGTATCATAATGATAAAGAGCAACATTAAAAGAGGATTACGAGAATTTTTAATCAGTCTTTTCAAAGTTTTCAATTCTTGTACTTTAGCAGGCGGTGGATTTTTTCTGAAATAATTTTGCTCATATTTTTCAAATTCGCTTTTGAAATTTGTCTGAATTTTTTTCTTTTCAGATGGTTTAGAAATCTCCGATTGCTTAGGTAAATGATAAAATCCCATCAGCTTTTCAAGATTTTCTTTTGTATAACAATCTCCAAATTGTCTTGCAAGCCTGCTAACTCTGATTTTCTTTTTCTCACCGACCTTTTGAAATGTTATATCTTTTTCATATCGGGTTATAATGAAATTCTTGCGTTTCATAAACTCAACAAATTCTTTTTTGCTGTTACATATCTTAGTTGCTTCATCAAGAGCCTTGCATAATTCTACTTTCCAAGACTTACCTTGTTCTGCAAGTTTTTGAGTTGCTTGGTCTATTCCACGCAGTCCAGATTTATTTTCAATCGTTGTTAAACCGTAAGATTTACAAATCCTGTCACTTTCAGGCTGCATATTTTTTTCTAAGGTGGTTTTATTACCCTCCCATTTTCTGCCTGTTTTCATACTGACAGAGTTTATAATGAAATGGTTGTGTATATGGTCTTTATCAATATGAGTTGAAACAATAACTTGAAATCCCGGAGCAATTTTTTGAGCAAGCTCTACACCAATTCTATGTGCAAGCTCAGGTGTGATTTTTTCATTTGGTGAAAAACTCTGAACATAATGGTGAGATAAAATTTTACTATCTTTATTAAATGCTTTTCTGACAACATAGAATTGCTTTGCTAAACTGTCTGCTCCGTTGTTTTCACAATTTAAGCAAGTTGCCTGAAAGCATTTTTCATCACCGTTTCGATTTTCAGGAGATAAAATATATGCAATAGAATCAAAAACATACTGATGAGCTTTAATTGGTTTTCTAATCGGCTCAACCACTGCCATTTTTATCAACCTTTTCTAATAGCATATCTATTTTTCGTTCCAGACTTCTAAAAGTATGTTCATCTTCATTAAATATCTCAGAGAGTATTTTTTGCATTATGGATTCTATATCTTCAAGCAAATTCAAAACCTCATCAAGTTGTTGCTTATTGACATATTTCTGTGAATTGCCAATATGTGCAATCTGATTTATATTCGTACCAATACGAGTTATCTCAAGTAATAATTCTGGAATATTTTCTGCAACAGTAATTTTTTTGTTTTCCGATAATGCAATTATATAACTTGAAATACTCATATGGGCCTGTTTAGCTTTTGCTTGTAATTTTTTCTTTTCTTCTAATGAAATCCTAAAGTTAATCAGAACTTTTTTGCCGTTGTCGGTAGAACCAAGTTCTCCATTTACCATAATTATCACCACCATTCATAAGAAATGTTCGCCCTGCGAACAACAAGGAACGCTGTCCCTTGACCCTGCCACCTTTAAAAAGGTGGACGAAACAGAAACGGACCCCGCCTCCGGCGGTCTGTTTTTCCTCAGAAAAACAGATTGAATTTTGCTCGCAAAATTCAAGGTCGCAAGCTTAGATTTTGTAAAGCAAAATGCTTTACAAAATCGCTTGTTAGGGGATAACCCTAAAACCCTAAATTTTGCATTTTGCAAAATTCTAAAATCGCTTTCGCTCACCAAATTTACAGATTTCTGAAATTTGTTCCAAATTCCGAAACTGTAAAAATGAAAAAAATCGTAAGAGTGTCGTTCTGGCAATCTTACGATTTTAATTTTCTTTTTGAGGAATAGCTGTTGAAAACTTTTCAGTTTTATGTGAAGTTTCTGAATCAGAAGAAGATGAGGAATTTTCACTTTGTGCCTTTGTTTCGTTTTTTGCAATTTCCTGTTCAAGTGCAAAATCTTCAAGTTTGCTCATAAGTGCTACTCTGTCTTCTGGAGAATTTATTCCAAGCTCTGCAAGTTTCTTGAGAAGAGTTTGGCTAAATTCGTTATCCTTTTCTGCTTGAAGCTGTTTGTTTTCAGTCTGCAAGTTAATAATCTTAGCTTTTCTTTTTTCAATCTCATCTTGCAGCTTTGCTATCTTCTCCAAATTACTTTTTATTTTATCATCATATCTACTCATATCATCTTTCCCCTTCAATAAATTTTTAACTTATTACATCCATATCAGTATCAAAAGAATTTTCAAATTCTTTTTGTTGAGCTTCTGAACTTTTAGCTCCGCAAAAATTCACACCCTCAACTACTATGAATATATTTGTGCGTTTTACATTATCCTTGTCAGTATATGTATTTGATGAGAGCCTACCATCAACAATAATTTGCTGCCCCTTTTCAAAGTATTTACAGATAAATTCTGCGGTACTTCCCCAAGCTTCACATCGAAAGAAATTTGAATTTCTTTCTCCATTGACGGCTCGGTTTTCTTCAACTGCTAAGAAAAAATCAACAACAGCTTTGTTTGATTTTGTATGCTTTAGTTCAGGGTAGTCTGTTAGTCTGCCCTGTAACATTACTTTGTTTAACATATTACATTTTCCTTTCCTTATCCAATGCTATCTATATCCGGCTCTGGAGTAACATCGAACTCATCTTCGTCAGTATCGTTTTCAATATTTTTCGGAGGAATTTTTTCATTTAAGTTATCATTTGAAGTCTTAGATTGAGCTTCTGGCACAATACTTAAAACTTCATTTTGTATAAGCTCAAGCGTTTTAGCTCTTTTGCGAGCTTTTTTAAGTTTACGCTCTTGCTTGCATTCTTCTTTGATTATAGGAGTAAGCTCAGCTCTGATTTCTTCTGTAAGCAGTTTTCGATAATCCTTGATAACTTGTTCTTGAATTTCTTCGGTTAGCTTTTCTTTATATTGTTGCAACATTTCCTTTTCGATTTTTTCACGCAACTCATCAGCAACATCTTTTCTTACACTTTTAAGTTTTTTGTCAAGTTCATCAGCTTTCTGTTTTAAGAATTCATCTGATTGCAGTTTCTCAAGTTTTTTTTCAGATAGAAAATCAAAAGGTGAAGGGCTTACAATTTTATAAGCCTCGTCAACCTTTTTAATTGTATCTGTTATGAAAAAATTATAATCTTTATCTGTTGAGGACAGCTCTATCTGTTGGAACATTTTCCTGCAACTTGAAAGCAGTTCTAAAAGACTTTTTCGAAATCTGCTGTCATAGTATTCCGCACTCATATATTCAGCTCCATTCTTAAATATTATTTTTCGCTACATCATCCATAAGCTGTTGGAAGTGAGCTATTTGTTTTTCGTCGAGATTTGTAGTTTCTACATATTTTCTATCGTCCAAACAAAGCAGATAATCTGTACTGACCGAAAAATACTTAGCGATTCTTACAAGCATTTCGATAGAAGGGAGAATATTATTATTTTCCCAATTTGACACACTTTGTTTTGAAACACAAAGTGTTTTTGCAAGCTGTACCTGTGTTATATTTCTTGCCTTTCTTAATTCTTGTACCCTGATTTTAATTTCATTTTTCATTTTTCGTTCTCCTTTTAGATTATATTTATTGGATTTAATTTTATTTTGCAATAATAATTGCCTTATCAAGATATAATAAATTGATTCAGTCTTATACAGAATATAATGATGTCATGTTCCCTATATCATCACTGAAACACCCCTCTCGATTGAAACTGTAACACTGGTTATATGTCCTGCTATTTATCCTCAATAATCTCTTCTGCAATAACAACAGCATTGTAAATAATTACTCGTTTGCCATCTATATCAAATAGAACCTTGTTTGAATCATTTTCTTCAATGTCACATTTACCCTCATATGTTTTTAAAAGATTGCCATCATAGCTGTAAACTGAAATACTTCTTTTAAGACCACCATTATAATTGGAATCCCAATCTTTTTTTGTTCTCTCCCAACTTTCACCACACCCAGCAAAAGTTATAAGCAATGCACAACTTATAAAGACCGTTATTATTTTCTTGAAATTATATTTCATTTCTGTTTCTCCTGTTGTTATAATTTATTTTAGTTATTGGAAAGTATAGGTTACAGTTTTTTTACGAGCAAAAAACCAATCACTATATTTCAATTCTTCATCAATAATCACTTTTGTCGGATTATCATTATCAATAACTATGTTTGTATCGTTATCAACACTAATCTTAAATTCATTATTGTCTTTTGTTTTATAAGTGATTATGTAGCTTTCGTCTAACTTGTTAATCAATGTTGATTTATTAAATTCTACAATATCATATTGTGCTGTGTTTGAACTTACAATGTTAAATGTATTTGAATAATTGTTAATTGAAATAACTGATAATATAAGACTACAAGTTGCACATACAACAGAAATCAAAGCATAAATCGTGTTATCATCTTCAAACTCTTTATAGCATTTAATTAAACATGGAATACCAACAACTAAAAGTATAGCAATTATAATAAAAAACATTTATATTTCTCCTTTTAACTTTTTGACTTAATGGTTTTGATAATTAGTTAATGCTGTTTGTATTTTTCATTCATATATTCTCCGATTATTTTCTTTTCGATATAAGCTCTTATGCTGCGGTTGAGAGGGATAATATATGGACTTGAGGAGTTTCCTTGATGACAAGGAAACTCTACAAACATTCGCTTATTATTTTTGAGAATCTGTATGTCATTGATTCTCAAGATTCCGTCGATAACGATATGAGCTTTAGCTAATCGTCTTTTCGGCTTAGCATTTTGTACTTCTTCAGGCTCAATCACTATATCTGTAATCGTCATTTTCTGTACCTCCATAATCGTAATTAACCTCGGCACTATAATATGCGTCAGAGGTCATCGGAGCGTTGTATAGGGCTGCGAGTAAGTATTTTTTGATATTTCTAATTTGATTTCGTGAGCTTGCCTCCTTGAAGCAATCAAGTACATACTCAACTGTTACCTCATCAAGTTTGTCAAATACACGCTGTACAAGCTTGATAGGCTTTGCCTGATTACATATCTGTACTGTACCAGTGGATGAATATACATCAAGCATAATGTCAACAATGCCATCAACAATATTGCCATAGTTGCTGACAAGTCGTTTATATCCTATACGATTTTCTATTTCACACTTTATCTTATCAATCTCATCATCAGTAAGAGATTGATTGATAAGATAATTAGTACTTTGTTTTTTAGTACTTTGTTTATTAGTATTTAATTGTCCTTGATTTTCTGTCGATAGAAATTTTACAGGTAGAATTTCTAGGGGTAGATTTTCTACCTCTTGTTTTTCTACTTCTTGTTTTATAGAAGTAATTTCAGATGTTTCAAGGGGTGGATTTCCTACTTCTTGTTTTTTTATACGAGCTTTCTTTACTGGCGTACCTTCTTGTGAATGTGTATCTTTCTCTGAATACTCGTAGAAGTCATATACATATTCAATGCGTCCGCTTTTTGTTTCACTTGGCATAAGCTTTGTAACGGTTAAATATCCCCATTCTTTCAGCTCATTCAAAGCCGACTTGATTGCTGTTTCATTCTCCTTGCAAATACAAGTCAAGCCAGCGATAGAATAATCCCAGTCATCAGGCAAAGAAAATACCTTACTAAGCAGTCCGATAGCCTTTAACGATAAATTACGGGATTGTAGATGATAATTACTCATTACAGTATAGTTTGCATTCTTATGTACTCTGCAAACTGATGAATTTGATGTTCTTGATTTTGTCATTTTTCGCAACCTCCATAATCGAAATAATTAAAAATCCGCTTTATTTTATATATCTATCTCGTGCATCTTGTGCCGAATACATATCAAACAATCGGTTTAGTTGCATATCAAGTTTAATTCCGGCTTCATCACAGGCAAGAAGAATATAGCCCTCTATAATTTCGTTGAACATTCCAGAATCACACATATCATTTATTTCCTCTGGACTTCTTTTGAACATATCTGCTGTAATATCAATAGCTCTATGCTCATTTTGTACAGCAACTTCGTCTTTACATTCAAGCTGGGTTTCTATATCTGTTTCGTTAGAAACATTATCTTCATAATTATCTGTTATTTCAGTTTCAAAGTTTTTTTCAGAGACGCTTATTTCATTTGTTGTAGGAACTTCCGTCTTTTCAACTTCTATATCCTGAATAGTATCTTCATCAGAATTATCTACTTCGGATTCATCTGAATATATCTGTTCAGTTTCGGAAGTAATTTTCTCGTTAGATTTATCAAACTTACCATTTACAATATCTTGAATATTTTCATTAAATTCATCGTCGCTTAAATCTAATTCTCGAATGTACTTAGCAGCTGATAAGTTCAGCAAACTTGATATATAAGATTTTTCAAAATTACCTATATATTTATATAGCGAGGATTGCTTTTCTATTGAAAGAAAAGAAAATTCAACGGCTGTTTCGATACTTATAATTCCGTTATCAACAAAGCCTTGCATTTCTGAAATGAGATGTGTAAGTCTTATATAGCGATATATCTGCTTACGACTAAGACCATTCTGCTCCGCTATTGCAGATACAGTCGATTTTTTACCAAGCTTTTTCATCAATGATAACTGTTCTGCGTATGCTTTTGCGTATACGCTTGGCTTATATTCATTGTTACGGTCCGTATTGGTTGCAATAATGATGTATCTTGCAATATCATCATCAGCCTTTACATCCCTTATATAGCAAGGAATATCATCTTTACCGAGCTTTTTACAAGCCCTGAAACGATGTCTACCCGACAAAATTTTATATTTTTCGCCGTCTTTAACGACTATAATAGGTTCTATAACACCAACATTTTCAATGCTGTCAGCTATCTGTTCTATTTTAGATTCGTTTATTGGAAATGGCTGATTGTCTATTTCCTCAAGCAAGGAAAGTGGAAGATTTACATATTGGTTATCGCTTTTTATACCAAGAACATCATTGTATGCGTCCGCAACACTTGGAAATCCCTGCTTTTGTATATTTAGCTTTTGTTTAGCCATTGATGTTATCCTCCTTGCTTATAATTTCATCGACTACTGCCATATATTGTTGACCTGTTACACTGCTTTTTCTTCCGACAAGGCTCTTGTGAGTGATTGATGCAACTTTGACTTCATCTCGATATGAGATTGCAGTGTCAAATACAAAGTTGCCATAACTATCTTTTAAAGCCTCTACGATAACCTTTGCGGAGTTTGTGCGATTATTAAACATTGTAACCAACATACCAAGTACAAATTTCTCAATATTAGTTGTCTGCTTTACACGCTGTAATGTTGCAAGTAACTGGTCTACACCTTCATATGCCCAGTAATCAGACTGCACAGGTATAAGCACCTTATCACACGCTTTCAGTGCATTTGATACAAGCAAATCAAGTGTTGGAGGACAATCAATGATTATATAGTCATAATCTTTAAAGGCTTCATCGGCGAACAGTCTTGAGAACACACTGGTGCTGTCACTGTCTGTGCCTAAGATTGATATTATGCCTGCAAGCATAAAGTTTGATGGAATATAATCTATATTTTCAACATCAGAATGTCTGATAGCTTCTGAAATAAGCTGCTTGTTCTTTGAAACTGTCTGCCAAATAAGTTCTGAAATAGTTGGTTTCCCATCTTGAGTATAACCAAGCCAACGGCTGAGGTGACTTTGGTTATCCGTATCAATAAGCAGTACCTTTTTATTGTTCATAACAAGTCCAACACCTATATTGATGGCAGTTGTTGTTTTTGCTACTCCACCTTTTTGGTTTGCAATAGCAATGATAATTGGTTTTTTTGTTTTCATAGTCGCATTCTCCTTAATCGAAATAATTTTATATAATAAAAAGCCGACTACTAAATGTAATCGGCTTGATATTCAATACTTATAACCTAAAAAATAAATACTTTTTGTTCAACTTGTTTAATATAAATATTGACAGTCAATCAAAAAATCTTTATAATCATTTTCGTTGCAACAGAAAGTAGGTTTTAAATATGGAACTAATAATTTTAGATGAAAACTCGTCATTTAGCGATTGGGCAAATAAATGGAAAACTCGCAAAATCATAGGAATTTCAAAAGCTTATCAAACTGCTGTGAATAGTCAAGTGAATTATTTAACTAATTTCTTTGGAGATATTTCAATCAACAGAATTAAACCAATGCATATAGATGAACTCATTTCAAAGTTGGCAATCGAAAATCCTAAAACACACAGGCCATCTTCAAAGAAGTTACTCAAAGAAGTCAAAAATACAGCAGTTAATATATTTGAGTATGCTGCTGACAACTCTGATTATGACCGTAATCCTGCGTTAAAAATTAAAATCCCTAAAAATGCACCTAAAAATACTCGTCGGGCATTAACTGATAATGAAATACATTGGATTGTTAATACACCTCATAGAGCAAGAATAGCTGCGATTATAATGACCTTTTGTGGTTTACGCTCAGGAGAAGTAATCCCCTTACAATGGACTGATATAGATTTTGAAAAATCTTCACTATCTGTAATTAAATCAGTAGAACGAGTATCTTCTAATAAATATAATATCAAAAGTGGAACAAAGAACGGTAAATCACGAGTTATTCCGATACCAAAAGAATTATTAGAAGAACTTAAACAATACAAAACCCAATCAATATCAAGATTTGTTTGTAGTGATATTGATGAAGATATACACACACCATCATCGTGGAAAAGATTGTGGGAATCTTTCAATAATGTCTTGAGTCATCACTATGCAACATTACAACAATCACAGCAAAGTATTTATAATCCGAAAGGAATAAAAAAGAGAGTAGATAAAATAACTCCTCATATGTTTCGGCATACATATGCCACTATGCTATATTGTTCTGGTGTAGATGTTTTATCTGCACAAAGATTATTAGGGCATTCAGATGTATCAACAACACTATCAATATATACACATCTTGAACAATCTAAAATGGATATTTCCATTAGTGCATTTTGCGAATATATATCTTCATATTTCAGTTAATATTATTCGTAAAAATTTGGGACCAAGATGCCGCAGGTTCAAGTCCTGTCACCTCGACCATAGTAAAAGCTCTTACCAATAGGTAAGGGCTTTTTTCTTGGAAAATATACATTTCCAAATCACCTCAAAAAATCCGCATGACAGGTATAAATGTCAGGCGGATTTTTTTATTTTAGAAAGAGAAAAATTATACCAAAACAAATCCTCAAGGCCTTGTTTTTACTCTGATGATGGTATTCTATTGGAGGTTACCTTATGATAGTTTATACCATCTAAGACGAGTCTATAGTGCTTCCTATGCCTATATTTTGGATTACCATAGAAGCAATGTGGATTTAGTATGTCATAGTATTTTTTCGTATGATTTTTTGAAAAACAGTTTATAAAACTCGAATAATAAAAAATATGCAATAGGATATTGATAGTCCTATTGCATATTTTTATGTTATTTTCATCATAATCTTAAAATAAAACTCACTTACAGAGTTATGAAAACAAACTATATCATTATATTTTTCTACCTTAATAGAAACAAACATAAATCCTATACCACCTCCATTTTTCTTATTTACCATTTCATCAGGATTGTTAATTAAAAGAAAAATTATTTTAATTGTTTCTTTAATTTTTTTATAGCAGCTTTAACCTCTTTATAGTCAGCTATTACATCATTGATAAGAGTATGAGATGTCATTAAAACATCTTGATTATCAGAACGCAGAGCATTGCTTAATTTTTCTGAAGATTTCGCTAATTTCGTAAATCCAAGATTTTGTGCTAATCCTTTTAGATTGTGAGCCGAATTAAACGCAGAATAATAATCCTTATTATCAAGATATTGACATAGCATTTCAAAACTATTATCATCTAAAAAGCGTATTACAAAGCTTGTTATGCGTTTTTCGCTTAATAATCTTTCTAAAACCTCATTATAATTTCCGCCGATTTTAGCATAAAAATTTTCTAAAATCATAACTATTCTCCTTTATCATATAGATTTATAGTATTATTTTAAGATAATTAAGTTTATCAATTAGAAATTGAAGCCATATGAGTATTATGTTTTTCGTTATATTTAAGATATTGATTACGAATTTCTTTAACATGTCGTTGTCTGATAAGAACAGCATCTCCCGTAGAGAGTTGAAATTGATTTCCAGCCTCAATTATATAATCCATATTAACGAGATAGCTTTGATGACTTCTTAAAAAGCGAGAATCATTGAGTTCCGATTCAATTTCATTAAGCTTTTTATAGATATTATATTTTTCACCATTATTTCTGTGTAGAATACATTTTGAGTTATTGCTTTCTATATAAACAATTTCATTATATGGAATAAGCAAGAAATTACTTCTTTGCCTTACGCAATAGCTGTTTGTTCCAAGCTTTAGAGTTATTTTGTCAATAACTTTTTTTAGCTTGTTATATGAAATAGGTTTTAGTATATATCCTCCAGCATTTACATCATAGCTATCGACAGCAAAGTCAGAACTTGCTGTCAAGAAAATGATTTCTCCATTAAATTTAAGCTTTCTAAGATTTTTAGCTACTTCAATTCCCAGAAGCTTTCCCATAAAGATATCAAGAATTATTATATCGTAAGGGTGTCCATCTTCAATTTCATAGATAAGGTTATCACCATTTTCATATTGGTCTATGCTATAAGAAATAGATTTATTAAAGAAATAACATTCAAGTAAATCTACAATCAGTTCTCTATCTAAAAGATTATCATCACATATTGCAATATTCATATAATTAAAATCCTTTCTTATTTATAAATGATATATTTAGTCAAGTAATGCTTGATTCAATGCGGATTGTGTTTATTTCACAAGCAACAATCAAAAATGATTTTTAATGATATAATAAAGTCATAGGACAGCGAATAAAGCTGAAAAGGGAGATTAAAATGTATATATATAAGGTTATTAAGGAGAATTTGCAAAATTGTGAATTTGGAAGCTATGTTGCTTATGGAATAGCTGTTTGCCTTAAATCGACAAATATTATTCTTATTTCTATCTCAGATGTATTTCTTGAGAAGGAAAGGGCAAAGAGGCTTGTAGAATTATGCAATAAAAATAATTTAGAGCTTATACACCTTAAAGAAGTAGTTGAAGATGCAGTCGGTTGAATGAATCTCCCTATATTCCCGAAGAAATCATAATCATAACTTTAAAATTCAACTGCTTTAAAATGTAAATTTTAATCTCTCGTATCCTATAATTTATAAATATGTATACACTTGACTTGCGTCCACAAAAGTATTGTATCACAAACTAAAACAAAAATCAACATTTTTCAGTTCTATTCAAGCAAATAATATTGATTGTCAACTTTATACATATTTATCTTAATTCTACATAGTGCCTTTAGATTTTAGACACAGAAATGTGTTTTATTCCCTTTTAATCTGTAAGGCTACTATTGGAGGTGAGAAAAAGGACAGCACTAATAACGGTGCTGTCCTTTTGAATTATTGTTAAATTTTGAAATTAACTTAATATTTCTTTTTAAGAAGTCTTGCAGCATTGAGAACAGTAAGAACTGAAAGTCCAGTATCAGCTATAACGGCAATCCACATAGGTGCATATCCAAACGCAGCAAGTATAAGAACAATAGCTTTAAGTGCAAGTGCAAAAGCAATATTAAAGCGAACTGTTTTCATAGCACTTCTGCTTATTTTAATTGCAGTAGGCAATTTTGCCAAGGTTCCGTTTGTGAGAACAGCATCAGCTGATTCAATAGCGGCATCACTGCCAAGTCCCATAGCGAAACCGCAATCTGCAGCAGCAAGCACAGGAGCATCATTTATTCCATCGCCAACGAAGATGACCTTTCCGTCCTTTTGAAGCTCTTTAACAGTGCTTGCCTTTTCTTCAGGCATAAGCGAATGTTTAAATTCATTAAGACCACATTCATCAGCAATTTTCTTTGCAGCAATTTCGCCGTCACCTGTAAGCATTACTATATGTTCAATGCCTAAAGCCTTGAGCTTGTTAAGGGTTTCTTTTGTGTCTTCACGAATTTCATCACTTGTTTCGATTTCACCAACAATTTTTCCATCGACAGAGAGATATATTATGCCACTTTTTAGATTATTGTCATTAAAGAGCTTTTTGTTTCCGCAGAGAATAGCCTTGCCATTATATTGTGCAGAAACGCCCTTGCCAGCAATTTCTTTGTGGTCAGTAAGTGAAACCTTATGAAGCTTTTCAGCAGCTCTTTTAATAGCAAGAGCCGATGGGTGAGAGGAATATTCCTCAGCAGAAGCCGCAATAGCAAGAACTTCATCTTTAGACATTTTGCCAAGAAGCTTAACATTAGCAACAGCAAGTTCACCCTTTGTGAGTGTACCGGTTTTATCAAAAGCAACAGTATTAGCCTTAGAAACTGCTTCTATAAATTTACCACCCTTTATAAGAACACCGTTTTTAGATGCAGAGCCTATTCCAGAGTAAAAACCAAGCGGAACGCTGATAACCAATGCACAAGGGCAAGATGCAACAAGGAATACTAATGCACGATTTATAAATGTTGTGAAGTCACCTAAGCCGATAAGTGGAGGAACTACGGCAAGAACTAATGCCATTAAAAATACTATCGGAGTATATACCTTTGCAAAACGGCTTATGAATTTTTCAGAATTGCCCTTTTGCGCGGCGCTTTCCTCAACAAGTTTAAGAATACGAGATGCTGCGGAGTCCTCACAAGAATTTGTTACCTTTATAGTAAGAACACCCTCAAGGTTCATCATACCAGACATAACATCTGAATTTTTTGCAATATTTCTTGGAATGCTTTCTCCAGTGAGAGCGGAAGTATCGAGAGAGCTTTCGCCATCAATTATGATACCGTCAAGAGGAATACGCTCATATGGGTTTACAATAATTATATCATCAGGTTGAATTTCTTCAGCATCTACTGTAATGATAGTTCCATCAGATTTAAGTAAATGTGCTTTATCAGGGCGAATCATAGAAAGTGCTTCGATACCTTTTCTTGACTTGCTGACAGCCTTATCTTCGATATATTCACCAATATTGAAAAGGATTGTAACAGCGGCAGCCTCGAAAAACTCACCAAGTACACATGAAGCAACAACAGCAATCATCATAAGTACATTTTCGTCAAGCTTTAACTTACAGAGTGTTTTTAGACCTTTAATGACTACTCTATATCCAGAGAAGCATACACCAACAGCAATTATAATTTTGCCAATCCATTCAGGTGAAACAAAAGAAGAAACTGCCAAGCCTATTGCCGTTAAAGCGATAGCAATACCTGTTTCAATGAGTATCAGTTTATCCTTGTTAAAAGCTTTTTTCTCCGACTGGTTTTCTTTAGTGGCTTTCTGCTCAATAAGAGTAACACCATCTTCAACAGAATCTATTGTCTTTTGGAGAGTATCGAAAAGCTCATGTTCATCAAGATTGCTTTCAAGTGCAAGAGATTTTGTTGCGAATGTAACAATAACATTATCAACGCCATCAAGTCCTGCGATAGCTTCCTCAATTTTCATAGCACAATTAGCACAATCGAGGTCTTGTAAAGTATACTTTCTTGTTTTGTTATGAGAATGGCTATGATTATGATGTTCGTGGTGATATTCTTGCTCACAACAGCAATGTTCGCCATCTTCGTGATGATGTTCATGCTCATGGTGTTCGTGGTGGTGTTCATGCCCACAACCGCAATGTTTACCGTCTTCATGGTGATGTTCGTTATGAGCTTTAGTTTTTTCTATGAGAGTAACGCCATCTTCAACGGAATCTATTGTTTTTTTTAATGTGTCGAAAAGCTCATGTTCATCAAGACCACTTTTAAGGGAAAGTGTTTTTGTTGCAAAAACAACAGAAACATTCTCAATACCATCAATTTTTGTAATAGCATCCTCAATTTTCATAGCACAGTTTGCACAATCCAGACCTTCAAGGGTATATTTTCTTGTTATTGTACTCATAATCAAGTTCCCTTTCTTTTTTCTAAAATATGGTCTAAACCAAGCTCATAAATTTTCTGTATGTGCTCATCATCAAGTGAATAGAAAGATGATTTACCATCACGCCTTACCTTTACAAGATTAGCAGTTCTTAGTAATCTCAGCTGATGTGAAACGGCTGATTGTCCCATACCAAGGACTTCGGCAATATCACATACGCAAAGTTCATTTTCAAATAAAGCACACATAATTCTGATTCTTGTAGTATCACCGAACATTTTAAAAAGTTCTGCAAGAGAGAAAAGAATATCGAGGTCAGGTGTATTATTTTTTGCTCTTACAACAGCATCAGTATGAATACAAACTTCTTCGCAAGTATCCTTATCATTGCAAGAAACACATTCCTCAAAGTTTTTATTTAATTCGTTATTATCCATAGGGGAACACACTCCTAATCTATTCTTTAAACATATGAGCAATTGTTCATATGTTAGTTATATTATAATGCTCAGAAATCAACTTGTCAATACCTATAATTAAAAAATAAATTGAATAAAAAATAATTGCACAAGATTTTAATATAAACCTTGTGCAATTTATTGTAATATAAGGCGATTGAGTAGTAATAAATCAATAGAATCTATTAAGTTGTTTGCGTCTAAATTAGCTGCATATTTTTGTGCAGAGGTTAATTCAAGTTTTCCAAGCAGATAATCTGTAAGTTTTCTCTTATCATAAGTGTTGACAGAGCCTTCTCCAGTTATATCTCCCATAACTATAATTGTATATTTATATTTCAAAAAGGAATTTTCGTAATATTCAAGTGAAAACCCTGTTCCAAGATTGCCAGAAGATATTTTTCTGTTTTTATTGTCATAAAATATAAGACTTGAATTTTTTGCAGAATTTATATGTTTCTTAAGTAGTATAGCGATAGTTGTACCTTGTGGAACTATTATGTAATTGTCATCATTTTCATAGTCGGTAAAGCCATCAAAACTTGGTTTTGATATTGGATTAGAGCTTTCTGTGCTTGAATTTTCTATTGGTTTAAAATCCTTTTCAGTAATAAGTTTTACATTTTCAGAACTAAGCAGAGCAATTTTATTTCCATTCACAGCAATGTCATCAATATTTTCCGAAAAGCTATATCTACTTGTTATTGAGCTATTTTCAGATAACTTATTTATATGATTTCCACTTACTCCATAATAAATATCATTAAGTATAAACACTTTTTTGTAATTAAGTGTTTTTATGTATTTAAAACCATTGTCAAAACTAAAAGAATAGACCTTGCCATTTGCATCTATGAAAATATTGTCATAGAAAACAGGTTCTAAATCATTAAAAGATGGAATATCGCATTTAATTGGAGTATTTGGATTATCAAGGCGATATAAAGAGCTTGCGGTAATGGCATAAACTTTTTCATTATAGCAAAATAGCTTTTTTACCTTTTCTGAAAAGAAGCTTGTGGTAGTTTCGAGGGTATTCCTTTTGATAGAAATAGTATAGCTTTCGTCATTGCTTATAAAAAATATGTAATCGTCATTTGCAGTAAAGCTTGATGGGATAATATTATTCTCAGGAATATATGAAGTGTCAACAGAGCCATTTCTTAAAATTGTAAATATTGTGTTATATTCTTCAGAATTAACAAGTATGTAAAGATATGATAGAGATGTTACAGTCTTAGAGATTTCGTAATCGCTTTTGCAAAATATTGTAGTTTCTTCACCTTGACTTGTAATAGAAGTGCAGGTAGCCTTTCTGTTATTTATAATTTTATAGAAACCATATGAAAAGCCTCTTAAGATATAGTTTTCATTGTTGGACTTTGCAGAGGTATTTAAAAGATTGTTAAGAGGATATATTAAAAGCAATGAGATTAAAAATATTACAGTAATTCTTTTTACCATAGTATAATATACCTCCTTGTATGTATTATACTATAATAATGTCGAATTTTATAATATTTTGTCTGCAATTTGCAAAATCACTTATAAATATACATATGAGTAGATGTAATCACTATATATAATTATTAAAAAGCTTTCATTTAGCTATTGACAAAAATGGATTTATGGTGTATAACTGTACTAACATAGTTAATACACCTATTTTACAGAAAAGGAGGAGTAAATATGTACGAAAAGTTAGTTGTTGTAGATAAGATGAGTCATAAACCTATCTATGAACAAATCGTTGAGCAGATACAAAACTTAGTTATTACTGAAGTTTTAAAATCAGATGAAATGATTCCATCTGTCAGAAATCTTTCACGAGAATGTGGTACAAATCCTAATACAGTTCAAAAGGCATATAATGAGCTTGAAAGAATGGGAATTACTTATTCTGTACCAGGAGTAGGAAGATATGTTTCATGTAATGCAAAGGAAGTAGTGCAAAAGCTTATGTCAACATCAAATTCAGAATTAAAAACTATTGTAGAAAAACTCAAACTCTCAGGTATGACAATAGATGAAATTATTGATAAAGTAAAATTATTTTATGGAGGGGAACATAATGATTAAAGTTGAAAATGTAACAAAAAAATTTGATGATTTTATTGCATTAAAAAATATGAATTGTGAAATTTCAGAAGGCTGCATCTATGGTCTTGTCGGCAGTAATGGTGCTGGTAAAAGTACATTTTTAAGGCTTATCACAGGAATTTATAAGCCAGATGAGGGTAAAATCAGCATAGACGAAAAGCCGGTTTGGGAAAATCAAGAAGCAAAAAGTGATTTTGTTTTTGTTCCAGATGAACTTTATTTTATATCTCAGGCAACATTAAATAAAATGGCTAAATTATATAATGCTTGCTATCCGAATTTCAGTTTTGAAAGATATAAAATGCTTGTAGATAAATTCGGACTTGACCCCAAAAAGAAGATTGCAAGCTTTAGTAAGGGTATGAAAAGACAAGCTGCTATAATTTGTGCCTTGTCTTGTCAGACAAAGTATCTGTTCTTTGATGAAACCTTTGATGGCTTAGACCCAGTTATGAGAAATCTTGTCAAAAACTTGATTTTTGATGACATATGCGAGCGTCAGGCAACAGCCGTTATCACAAGCCATAGCTTGAGAGAGCTTGAGGACACCTGCGACCAGCTTACACTTTTGCATAAGGGAGGAGTTGTTTTTGAAAGTGATGTTCAAAATCTCAAAACTTCACTTTTCAAGATTCAAGCTGCGTTTAATATTGATTACGACAAAAAACTATTCACAGATAATGGAATAGAAGTTCTCGACTTTAAGAAAACCGGTGTGGTATCAAATTCTATTATTCGTGGTGATAAAGATAAGGTTATAGAAATTCTTTCAGGCTTTAAACCAATTATCCTTGATATACTTCCGCTCTCACTTGAAGAAGTATTTATCTTTGAAATGGGCGAGATGGGATATAAATTTGAAGATGTATTTGAAAAGGAGGAAGAGAAAAATGAAAAGAAATAAATTTTTCAGTCCTGCACTTATGCTCGAAGGAATCAAGCAGACAAGGGTTGTGGGAATATGTTTCGCGATAATTTCTGTTTTAGCATCATGTGGCTATCCGTTGTTAAGGCTTATTTCATATGCATCTATGGATTATGATACACTTAAAGCCCAGCCATACTTTACAATAGATATTGCCACATTTTCAATGCCAATATTTTTAATACAATATATAATGCCGATAGTTATGATATTTTTGCTTTTTAACTTTATGAATATAAGAAAAGCATCGGATTTTTATCATTCTATTCCATTAAGTAAAACCTGTGTTTATCTTACATATACCGTTACTGCACTTATATGGAGTATAGTTACAGTAGTTGTAAGTACACTTCTTTCGTTTACTATCTATGCACTTTCATTAAAAACCGTAATAAACATAGAATTTGTCTGGCCGACAATAATATCTTCAATAATCTTAGCTATGTTGATAGCTTCAATCGCTCTCTTAGCAAAAGGTCTTTCAGGAACTATATTTACAAATATTATTATAACTCTTATAATAATGTTCTTGCCAAGAGTTATAATTCTCTTGTATACAACAGCAATAAATACATCAGTTAAGATTACAGATGTTTCATTTATGTCTTTGACAGATATTTATAATAATATAATTTTCGCACCATTTATATATAATAATTCATTTTTAATAGAGAAAACAGCGCCTATTTTGAACGCCTCAACTCAATGGTATAGTTTAATCTTAGCAATAATCTATTTTGTAATTGGCTTTTTCATTCATAAATTCAGAAAATCAGAATCAGCAGGTAAGAGTGCAGCATATAAGGGCGTTCAACCAGTTGTAAGAATACTTCTTGGCTCAATCCCACTTTTACTTATCAGCTTTAATCTTGCTTGTGGTTTGAAAGTTTATACTGAGTTTTGGCTTATAGGAATATTAGTTTCTTTGCTTGCATATTTCTTGTATGAGCTGATAACAACAAAGAGTGCTAAAAAACTTCTCATTTCTATACCATTTTATCTCATTGCAATATTAGCTAATGCGATATTTATTATTGCCTGTGTAAGTGAAAGAAACTTTATACTAAATGATATTCCAGAACCATCAGAAATTTCATCAGTTAGCATTTCATATAATAATGATTATTTAAACGTTGTATATATTAATGATAACTATTATAAATATAAAACCGAGAATATTAAATATGACGATAAAGGACTTATTGATCATCTGCAATCATCATTGGTAGAAACTGTAGAAAAAGTTAAAGAAGATGATTTTAGTAAATTCTATAGTGAAAATTATATTTATTATGATGTAATATTCCATTGCTCATCAGGCAGAGATATTAAGAGAAGAGTTTATGTCAATATAAATAAACTTGGTGGAAGTGAGAATTTATCATTAGATTCATATATTCATAAAAACAAAGAATATGAGAATGCAATATATAGCTTACCAACGGATAAAGAATTAAAATCAATAAATATTGATACTTCAAATATTGATTTTTCAAAAGATGAATTAAATGAACTTTGGAAAATATATAAAGAAGAATTTAATTCAGCAAGTAATGAAGATAAGAATATGCTAAGCTATAGAGATAATGATATTTATAATAATTATAATATAGATAATACTACAAGCATAGTAACAATAGGTTATGTTGGTATGAATAGCTTTTCTCAGCATTATCTTATAGATGCTAAAATTACTCCAAAGACATACAATAAGTACCTTGATAAAACAATGTCTAAACTTATCAAAGATAATATAGTAGATACAGTAAAGAAAAATGAAAGTAGTGCTGAATATTTCAGACTGGATTTTTCAGATTTGAAGAATAAAGATAACTATTTTACACTTGAATATTACAATGATAATGTTGGTGACGAAGACCTTATGATGAATCCATCAGTAGATGGAACACTTAAAAGATATAATGTTAATTATACTGATTCTGGCATTGATAAAAAGTATATTTCAGATTTACGCAAAATATCAAATATAATCATCAATGCCATATCAGAAGATGTAGATGTAGAAAAAGATAATCTTATTCAATGCTCATTATCTACAAATGTAAACTTGGAATATTCATATGATGGTGATAGAATAAACGGATATTCTATGAGTTCACAAAGCCAAACAGTCTATGTAAATATAACTGATGAACAGTATGATGAGATTAACAGAATATTAAGTAAGTGTAGTAATCATACTAATTATGTTGAGCCTGAAAATTAATTTGCATATTTTTACATTTAACATTCCCATATAAAGCAGACGGCACAGCTTGAGATTAGTTCTCTTGCTGTGCCGTCTTGTTTTATTAATAATATGAATTTAAAACTCGTTTAAATTTAAAGGGGAGAGAATTTTAAATTTTATCCCAAAATCCTTCAAGTGTTGCGAAATAGTCGTCAGGAGTTTCTGCACGACGAATTTGAAGCACAGAGCCGTCCTCACGAAGAAGAAGTTCAGCTGATTTAAGCTTACCATTATAGTTATATCCCATAGCGAAGCCGTGTGCACCTGTATCATGTATAACAAGTAAATCACCCATATCAATCTTAGGCAACGCTCTGTCTATTGCAAATTTATCGTTATTTTCGCAAAGTGAACCTGTAATATCATAGATATGGTCGCAAGGCTCATTCTCTTTGCCAAGTACTGTAATATGATGATATGCACCATACATTGCAGGACGCATAAGGTTTACAGCACAAGCATCAACGCCGATATATTCCTTATGTGTGTGCTTTTCGTGAATTGCTCTTGTTACAAGATGTCCATAAGGTGCAAGCATAAAGCGTCCAAGCTCTGTGTAGATAGCTACATCGCCCATTCCGGCAGGAACAAGAACTTCCTCATATGCTTTGCGAACACCCTCACCAATAGCATAAATATCGTTAGGCTCTTTATCTGGTGTATAAGGGATTCCGACACCACCAGAGAGGTTGATAAATCCGATATGAACGCCTGTTTCCTTAGCAAGCTCAACAGCAGTTGTGAAAAGGATTTTTGCGAGCATAGGATAATATTCATTTGTAACAGTGTTACTTGCGAGAAATGCGTGAATACCAAATTCTTTGGCACCAAGCTCTTTAAGAGTTTTGAAAGCTTCTGTCATCTGTGGTCTTGTAAGACCGTATTTTGCATCGCCAGGGTTGTCCATAATAGTATTAGCAATAGAGAACTTTCCGCCCGGATTATATCGGCAGGAAATTCTTTCAGGAATTTTTCCACAAGCCTGCTTAACGAAGTCAATATGAGTAATATCGTCAAGATTTATTGTTGCACCGATTTCGTTAGCATATCTGAACTCGCTTGTTGGAGTATCATTAGAGCTAAACATAATATTTGAGCCATCAAAGCCACAGCGTTTGCTCATAAGAAGCTCAGTGTAGGAAGAACAGTCTGTACCGCAACCCTCTTCCTTCAAGATTTTAAGAATTGTAGGGTTAGGAGTAGCTTTTACAGCGAAAAACTCCTTAAAACCTTTATTCCAAGAGAAAGCGTCATAAAGTCTTCTGGCATTTTCTCTGATGCCTTTTTCGTCATATATATGGAAAGGAGTAGGATATTTTTTTGCAATTTCCTCAGCCTGTTCCTTAGTGATAAAAGGTACCTTTTTCATTATAAATCCCTCCATTTATTTCATTTTTTCCGATTTTATCGAAAAAATAAAAAATTTCAACAAATATAATATATACCATTTTTGTATTACTTGTCAAGATAAGCATTTTAAATAATATACGAAATGTTCAGGCATAATCATTAAGTTATTGCTGACTGAATATTTGATTATGCAATCACTGTAGTATAAACTATATAAATTATTTCTGAAATCATTGCTTTCCGCTCGGTTTTGTGATATAGTAAATTGATGTATTTTGCCTGAAAGGTCGTGATGTTAGGGTTGGAAAAAAGGCTTAAGCTATATGGCTTTAACAACCTCACAAAAACTCTTAGCTTCAATATCTATGATGTTTGTTATGCTAAATCTCAGCGTGAGCAAATAGACTATATAAAGTATATAGACGAGCAGTATAATTCTGAGCGTTTAACGAATATTCTTTGTGATGTTACAGATATGATAGGAGCGAGTGTGCTTAATATCTCTAAGCAGGATTATGACCCACAAGGAGCGAGTGTAACCTTGCTTATTTCTGAAAAAGGTTATCCTGAAACGATAGACGAATCTTGTAACTGTGGCAGATGGCGTGAAGAGATTGCGGCACATCTTGATAAAAGCCATGTTACAGTGCATACTTATCCAGAATATCACCCAGATAATGCTATTGCAACATTCCGAGTTGATATTGATGTATCAACCTGCGGAACAATTTCCCCACTTAATACACTCGATTTCCTTATTGATAGCTTTGATTCCGATATTATCACGATAGATTACAGAGTTCGTGGCTTTACTCGTGACCAAAGTGGCAAAAAGCTGTTTCTTGACCATAAGATGACATCAATTCAGGACTATATCCGAGAGGAAACTCTCCGCAGATATGATGCCATTGATGTTAATGTATATCAATCTAATATTTTTCATACTCAGATGCTCATTAAAGAAATTGAGCTTAAGAATTATCTATTCAAAACTGATGTTTATGAGCTTCCACCGAAAGAACGCCTTGAAATCTCAAACAATCTCCGCAAGGAAATGATAGAGATTTTCAGCGGTACAAATGTTTATGATTGAGGTAAGCAGAAATGAGTCTTTCACAGAACGACGCTCCACTTTATGAAGCACTTTTAGAATACAAAGAAAATAGAATAGTTTCATTCGATGTCCCTGGTCATAAGCAGGGAAAAGGCAATAGTGAGCTGACTAATTTCCTCGGTAAGCAGTGTATGAGTGTAGATGTCAACTCTATGAAGCCACTTGATAATCTTTGTCACCCAGTAAGCGTTATTAAAGAGGCACAAGAGCTTGCAGCAGAGGCATTTGGTGCAGCTCATGCCTTTTTTATGGTGAACGGAACATCAAGTGCAGTACAAGCTATGGTTATGAGTGTCTGTAAGCGTGGCGAAAAGATTATAATGCCAAGAAATGTTCATAGAAGCTCTATAAATGCCCTTATAGTCTGCGGAGCTGTTCCAGTATATGTTGACCCAGGACTTAATACACAGCTTGGAATACCTCTTGGAATGGCTGTTGAAGATGTACAGAGAGCCATTGACGAAAATCCTGACGCAAAGGCTGTTATAGTCAATAACCCAACCTATTACGGTGTATGTTCCAATCTTCGTGAAATCGTCAAGATTGCCCATAAGGCAGGAATGAAAGTTCTTGTTGACGAAGCCCATGGAACACATTTCTATTTTGGCGACTATATGCCCCTTGCGGCTATGCGTGTCGGAGCAGATATGTCTGCTGTAAGTATGCACAAAACAGGCGGTTCGCTTACACAAAGCTCAATACTTTTGCTTGGTGAAAGTATGAATGCAGGTTATGTCCGCCAGATTATAAATCTCACCCAAACAACAAGCGGTTCATATCTTTTGACCTCATCGCTCGATATTTCACGCCGAAATCTCGCTCTTAACGGCAAAAGGATTTTCGAAAATGTAACAATGCTTGCAAATTATGGCAGAAGTGAAGTAAATAAGCTTGGCGGATATTACGCATTTTCTCGTGAGCTTATTAACGGAGATACAGTTTTTGATTTTGACCCGACAAAGCTTTCTATACATACAAGAGATATTGGTTTAGCAGGAATAGAAGTCTATGATTTACTTCGTGACAAGTATGAAATTCAGATTGAATTTGGCGATATTGGCAATATTCTTGCGATAATTTCTGTCGGTGACAGAATCTTAGAGGTTGAAAGACTTGTTGCAGCACTTTCAGAGATTAAGCGTCTTTATTCCAAGACAAGTGCAGGCTTGCTCGACCACGAATATATAAAGCCAATAGTAGTATGTTCTCCGCAGGACGCATTCTATAATGAAAAGGTACAGCTTCCAATAGAAGAAACTGTCGGCAAGGTTTGTGCGGAATTTGTTATGTGCTATCCGCCTGGAATACCTATTCTTGCTCCGGGTGAGCTTGTAACAAAGGATTCGCTCGATTATATTCTTTATGCAAAGAAAAAGGGTGCAACACTTCTCGGCACAGAGGATATGAATACAGAAAAGCTGAATGTTCTGAAATGATTTTTTGATAATATTTTAGTAAAATTTACTTATATGATATTTAATTTCCAAATAAGTGTGGTATAATTTATTTGCAGATATTTTTTAAGGAGTTGATTTTTTGGAGCTTTGGTATACAGAGGAACAGACGAATAATGTCCGTTTTTCGATTCGCTGTGATAAGCAGATTTATGCGGCAGAATCAGACTATCAGAGAATAGAAATTTTTTCTACTCCCGAGTTTGGTAAAATTCTTATCCTTGATGACAGAATTATGCTGACCGAAAAGGACGAATTTATATATCACGAAATGATAACGCACATTCCGCTTTCTGTTAATCCGAATATTAAAAATGTTCTTGTTATCGGAGCAGGTGACGGCGGAGTAACCGCCGAGCTTACAAAATATGATAATATAGAACATATAGACCTTGTTGAAATAGATAAAATGGTTGTAGATGCCTGCCTTGAATATCTGCCTGATGTTTCAGGCAAGCTCCTCGACAAAAAGGTTACTATACATATTGATGACGGCTTGAGATATGTTCGTAGCTGTGAAAATCAGTATGATTTAATTATAGTGGATTCAACCGACCCGGTAGGTCCTGGAGAGGGACTTTTTACAAAGGAATTTTACGGTAACTGCTATAAGGCTCTCAATGAGAGCGGTATTCTTGTAAATCAGCACGAAAGCCCATATTATTCAGTTTATGCAAGGGCTATGCGTCTTGCTCATAAGAAGATAGCGGACTTTTTCCCGATAGTAAGGGTATATCAGGCACATATTCCAACCTATCCGTCAGGTCATTGGCTGTTTGGCTTTGCTTCAAAGAAGTTCGACCCGATAAAAGACCTTGATGCAGATGCATGGAATAAGCGTGGATTAAAGACAAGATACTATAATACAGAGCTTCATAAGGGTAGCTTTGCTTTGCCAAATTATGTATTAGAAGCTTTAGGATAAATTTAGGGGGTAATCAAAATGTCAAAGGCATTGATAATTGGTGCGGGCGGTGTTGCGAGCGTAGTAGTTCATAAGTGCTGCCAAAATTCAGAGGTTTTTGAGGAAATTTGTATAGCAAGCCGTACAAAATCTAAGTGCGACGCACTCAAGGAAAAGCTTGATGGTGGAAAAACAAAAATTACAACTGCTCAGGTTGACGCAGATAATGTTGCAGAGCTTGTCGCTCTTATCAATAAAGAAAAGCCTGATATTGTCATAAATGTCGCTTTGCCATATCAGGATTTAACAATTATGGACGCTTGCCTTGAAACAAAGACAGACTATGTTGATACAGCTAACTACGAACCACTTGATACTGCAAAATTCGAATATAAGTGGCAGTGGGCTTATCGTGAGAAATTCAAGGAGGCGGGAATTACTGCTCTCTTAGGCAGTGGCTTTGACCCAGGCGTAACAGGTGTTTTCTCCGCTTATGCACAGAAGCACCAGTTTGATGAAATCAATTATATTGATATTCTCGATTGCAATGCAGGCGACCACGGCTATCCGTTTGCAACAAACTTTAACCCTGAAATCAATATTCGTGAGGTTTCCGCAAAGGGAAGCTACATTGAGGACGGTAAGTGGGTAGAAACAGAGCCTATGGAAATCAAGAGGGTTTATAATTTCCCAGAGATAGGCGAGAAGGATATGTATCTTCTCCACCACGAAGAATTAGAGTCGCTTGCACTTAATATCAAGGGCATTAAGCGTATTCGTTTCTTTATGACCTTTGGACAGAGCTATCTTACACATCTCAAGTGTCTTGAGAATGTTGGAATGACCTCTATCGAGCCGATTGAATTTGAGGGCAAGCAAATTGTTCCACTTCAGTTTTTAAAGGCTGTTCTTCCAGACCCAGCATCTTTAGGACCACGCACAAAGGGCAAGACAAACATAGGCTGTATCTTCCAAGGTAAGAAAGACGGCAAGGATAAAACATATTATCTTTATAATGTTTGTGACCATGAGGAGTGCTATAAGGAAGTAGGCTCACAGGCTATTTCTTATACAACAGGCGTTCCTGCGATGATAGGTGCAGCTATGATTCTCACAGGCAAGTGGAAAAAGCCTGGCGTATATAACATAGAGGAATTCGACCCAGACCCATTTATGGACGCACTCAACAAATGGGGACTTCCATGGAAAGAAAGCTTCAACCCAGATTTAGTAGATTGATTTTTTAGTAAATTACAGTAAAAATAACAACTCGAATTATTTACCTGAATGGTTTATAATCCGAGTTGTTTTATTTTTAATTTATTTTTGAACCTTTTGCCAAACCTTGAAATCGTGCTTAGTGCCTTTCTTTATATCATAAAGGGCTGAATCAGCGTGTTTTAGACATTCCATAATTGATTCCTGATTATATTTTTGTGATGTTGAAATACCAATAGAGCAGGAAATTCTGTGCTGTGCATCAATTTCAATAGGTCGCTTTAATGCGTTAGCAATGTCATTTATAAAGTATCCATTTTCTTCGATTTTTTTATAAATCTGCTTTGAGATTTTTATACCAAACTCCGTAGAAGAACCTGGAAGAACTATTATAAATTCATCTCCGCCGTAACGAACACAATATCCTTTATCTCCAACTATTTCGGTAAATAGAGAAGAAAGCTTTTTAAGCATAAGGTCGCCAATATCGTGACCGAAGGTGTCATTGCAGTATTTGAAATTATCAAGGTCGATATATAGAATGGTTGTTTCTTGTTCCTCAAAATTTTGTTTTGTGGAATAATCTGAGAAGTCTTCAAGCTTTTTCGCAAAGCCTTGACGATTAAGCAAGCCTGTGAGCAGGTCAGTAACGGAGCTTTTCTGAAGCTTGGCATTTATGGCTTTAATTTCTATCTTAGCATTAAGGCGTTCAACAGCATCTAAAATTTGCATAGCCGCAAATTTAAATATAATAAGGTCTGTGTTTCCAAAAAAGTGGATATTAGAAGTTAAATTCTCATGAACTTTCACAATAGAAATCATAACACCTTTTAGAACTTCATTAATATACATAGGTATACACATCAATGATGCAACATTTATTTTTCCGAAAATGTTAAGAATACAATCATAATCATCAAAAGTTTTGTCAAAACGAGATGTAATAAATTCTTTTCTATAATCTAAGAAGAAGTTAGTTATAGTTTGAATATCTTTATCAGTCAGACTAATGCTTTTGCTTTTATAAGAAATTTTTGGAGAATTATTTTTCATTTCTATAAACAAAGCACAATCTATATTGTAGCTATTCTGAATATTGTTCATAGCACTATTGACAAGTTCTTTATCAGTAGAATAATCCTTATTGAGCAAATCTTGCCATGAAATAAGGAAATTGATACCCTTATTCTTATTACTTAGTTCGTGCTCAATTTTACAACGCTTAGACATTAATTCAAGTTGTTTTTGAGTTACACTTTCAAGCTTAAGGTCAAATTTTTTATGTGGCAATGTTCTGTCCTCAAGCTTTGCACGAAGAATTTCTGCTTTGAATTGATAATTATGTGTTTCGCAAAAATCAAGTGCATCGTTTAATATCTCTACAGCCTCCTTGTGTCTTCCCTGAATTTCATAAAGGTCATATTGTGCAATCGCAAATTGATAATATGAAAAGAATAAGTTTCCTGTTGAACGGAAAAGATGAATTCTTGCCCTGTCAAAATATTTTTGGGCTTTTTCAATATCATCATCTTTTGCAATTAAGCCCGCAGTGAAAAAATAGAAGAACATATCATCGTCCCATAAATAAAAGCTTGATTCAACAGGCTTTTCAAGCATATGAGAAACTGACCTTTCGAGCTTGCTGAAATAGAGATTAGCATTATACTCTATTCCGAGATAGTAATTACATAGAACCATAAAACCGTAAATCTTGCCGAGGTTGCATATTCTCATTTGATGCTCATCAAGAGCGTCAAGAAGTTCAATAACTATTGTGAGATAATTAATAGCAGTATAATATTCATGTGCAAGTATAGCATTAGTTGCCATATTATAGAGTGTTTCGCAAATCCGATATGGATTATTGAGTTTGTAGAGAATACCAAGTGCCTTGTTGAAATATTTATTGGCAACATCGTATTCTTCGCTAACAATACGATTATATCCAAGCCCATTATATACATTGGATTCCTCAAATTTATTATTCTGACCTTCTATAATTTCAAGAGTTTTTTTATAAAAATAATCTACTAATGAAAAATAGCCATAAGAAGATGCCATCATAACATTTTTCTGCCATGCTTTTATCATAATAGATTCATTATTAATTTTTTTTGCAAGAGCCATACCACGCTTGAAGTATTCCGCATTTTCAATTCCATCAGTGCCATTTACAAAGTATAGAATATCATTGCAGGTGCCAAAAAGATAGATATATGCAAGGTGATTATAATATTTATACTTGATTGCATCATTTGCGAAATTTTCATCTATAATAAGATTTACATCCCAAGAATAAATATTCTTCCAGCAGTTTGAGGTGATAATATAATCTAAAAGCTTTGCCTTAAATTTATATTCTTCATCATCAATTTCATCAGAAAGGTCGAAACATTCTTGAATATATTTATTTGAAGTTTCTTTTTGCCCATATCTTAATTGTATTAAAGCTGAAATGTATGAACAACTGAATCTTTCCTCAAGGCTTGTTGTCATTTTGATGGAATTATTTATATTATCACAAAGCATAAGTGCCGTTGTTGAATTATCAAGGCATAATGCGACTATGCTATAAAGCTTTAAATAAGAAAGCTTATCCTTGAGAGGAATAGTGATTTTCTCAATCTCAAATTTATTATGAATTTGCTCAAGATAATAATTTGCCTGACCTATCATTACACATGAAACCATATTGTTGATAAGTCTGACATAAGGATTTATATCTTTCGGGATAGGGTCAAAAAGCTCTACTCTTTCACTTTCTGAGGCGTGTCCATCTTGTAAGCTCCAGTCAACAATCATATTGTTGCTATCAATATAATCAATCATAGTGTCCCAATCTTTTTTTGTATATTCTGGAACATTATATACTTCATTATAATTAGCAAGAAGGGCGATATTTTCTTTATTATGATTAACAAGTTCAATGAGGAGCTTTATAGTGGATTGTTCCGCAAAATGTAATTTATTAAGAAGCAAAAAAAGAGTATGCTCCTTAGAAACATATTCAAGAATGTTATAGACTGATTTAGTAAAACGCTTTGCTTCATATTCGTATTCTGCGAAAATCAAATCTTCATCACGCTGACATTCGCCTGTTTCGATATAACTTTTTATTACAGAACGAGCCTGAAAATATACATCAGCTTTTTCAAGAAACTCATCTATTGCGACATCACTATAAAATTTCTGATAAAGCTCCATAATCCAGTCGAGGAAAGGCTCAAAAACACTGTGCATATATTTTGAAGAAAATTCATGATATAAAAAGCAAATGTCATCGTCTTGTGTTTCAAATACTTCTCTTAGTTCTGATTCTCGAAGATTAAGAGTGTTATAATATTTAACAAAAAGTATATTGTTATGTCTTTGCTTTATATTGTTAAGAATTGAATCAATTATTTTACGAATATATAACTGTGAGCATGATTCCATAATTTAAGCCTCCACACAATATTTAAATTATTATACCAAATAATTTCCTTATTTTCAATATTATTTTATTAAGTTTAACCATAAACTATTTAATATCAATTTATATATTCCTTTATAATAATTAGATGCTTATATATCATTTTATTATAAATTTCAATGGCTTTTTATATATTTTCTTCGTTGCAGTTGGTTTAATTTAAAATAAAATTTATTAAATATTTAATTGTCTTGCTTTATTGTGAATACTTGATATTTCAGGTGAAATCTGTTAGAATATAGTGAAAATAGGGAAGGACTGATTTTTATGTTATCTAAAAACCTTATTGACCTTGAGAATCTCTCTGTTAAAGAGATTCTCGATATAATTGACCTTGCCAATAAGATTAAAGCTAATCCGTCGGAATATGCAAATGCTTGTCAGGGAAAAATACTTGCAACTCTTTTCTATGAACCTTCAACAAGAACCAGAATGTCATTTTCAACTGCTATGATGCGTCTTGGTGGTAATGTTATAGGCTTCGATAACCCAATGAATTCCTCTGTTTCTAAGGGTGAAACGCTTAAAGATACGCTTACGGTTATAGGTGGATATGCTGATATTATCGCAATTCGTCACCCATTAGAGGGTTCTGCTGAGGCGGCAGCAATGTATTCTCCGGCACCGATTATAAATGCTGGTGATGGTGGTCATCTTCACCCAACACAAACTCTTGCTGATATTGTAACACTATATAATGAAAAAGGCAGACTTGATAATCTTTGCATTGGTCTTTGTGGTGATTTGAAATATGGCAGAACAGTTCATTCCCTGATAAAAACTATGAGCAGGTTTAAAGGCAATAGATTTGTGCTTATATCTACTCCAGAGCTTACAGTGCCACAATATATTAAAGATGTTATGGATAATGCTGGTTGTGAATATACAGAGCTTACAAGTCTTAAAGAAGCTATGAGCGAACTTGATGTTCTCTATATGACAAGAATACAGAGAGAACGCTTTGAAAATGACGAAGAATACGAACGCCAAAAAGGTGTTTTTGTACTTGATAAGGAAAAACTTGATTTAGGTAAATCTGACCTTCGTATACTTCACCCACTTCCAAGAGTTGATGAGATAGATTATGAGGTTGATGATGACGAAAGAGCTAAGTACTTTCAACAGACAGTTTATGGAATGTATGCAAGAATGGCTCTATTTATGACAATGCTTAATGGCGAAAAAAAGGTACTAAAAAAATATAAAAATGATGGTCCTTATAAAGATGTTATCTGTACAAATGAGCATTGCATAACTCATCAAGAAACATATTTGCCTAAGAGATTTAAGGAATATGGTGATATGCTTGTCTGCGAATATTGTGAAAACAGCACTCATAAATAATAACAAAAAGAACAAGCCAGTTATGCTTGTTCTTTTTTCCTCTCCAAGAAAAAATGGTTATACTAAAAAATTGCTTGATTCATTTTTAAGTGTTGCAAAAAATGAATATGATGTTAGGATTATAGATTGCTATGAGCTTATGCCTAAGCCTTGTATACACTGTGGAAAATGTGAAACCGCTGATTTATGTGTATTTGATGATTTAGATGAATATAATACACTTCTTAACGAAGCAGAGGCTTTGGTTTTTGCAAGTCCTGTATATAATTTATCTGTGCCAGCACCACTGAAAGCTTTAATAGATAGAAGCCAAAGATATTTTTCAAAGAGGTTTTCACTTGGTATTAAGCCACCTATAAAAAAACATAAAAAAGCAATTTTATTACTTACTTGTGGAAGTGATGATAGAAGTGGTTTTGAGATTATAGAAAAACAGCTTTCGAGAATGTTTACAATTATAAACACTGAGCTTTTCGGAAAGGTTAGTATAGCAGAAACAGATAAAATCAAGGATACCACTGAATGTGAAAGGCAAGCTTACGAACTGGCAAAAAGCTTGGCTGATATAGTTTAAATTTACATAATTTTATATTAAAAGACCTCTCATATCAGAAATTTAAATCTGGTATGAGAGGTTTTAATTTAGATAGGAGATGGATTTTCTCCAACTATATTTCCATAGAGGGAAAGTGAGGTGTGGTTTTTATCGAATGGATTCGTTATGACAAGTCTGGCATTTTTGCTCGAAATAGTATTGTCAAAGCTAAGATTTTCAATCGTAGCAAATTTAACCCATTTAGTTGAGCCACCATTGTGTTTAAGAATATAAATTGTATCATCTTCTATTTTATATTGACCTTTGATGATTTCGTAATCATCTTCTGTATTATGCATAGTGCAATAACGATAGAAAGTGAATTTTCCATTAGCGTTTAAGATGAATTGATATACAAGTGTTGGTGAATGGCAGGTTATACACTGCATAGTTGTATTTTCCCATACTGATGAGCTTCCGCCAATATGAATTGATGTGCTTAATATCTTTTTTAAGGCGTCAAGCTTTTTTAGGGTTACATCTACATGGTCATAGCCAGATAATGATTCATAGAGCTTAAGGGCTTCTACATATTTGTTTGTGTCATATAAGTAATTAGCCTGACTTAATGTTGCAGAATTTGCCTTTTCAAGAGCATCTGTATTTTTTGTTATTTCATATATCTGCATAAAAAGTTGGCTGGCATCTGAATATTCACCCTTATTATAAAATTCATCAGCTTTGTTCATAACGATATTTTCGACCTTTTCTGCAAGCTTTTCAGAATCTTCATAACCATATAAATCTGAAAGTGTTTTAAGAGCAGAAATATAATCTCCGTTGGAATACAGAAATTCACCATATTTATACATAGCCTCAAGGTATTTTTCTGAGGAATCACTATAATCTATCTGATGGAAAATATCAGCCGCTTCAAGATACTTTTTATCATTAAAAAGATTTTTTGCTTTAAGATACTTGGCATGAAGAATTTTTTGTTTGCTGTCACTATAGCCATTTAATTTGCTTAGGGAATCTATTGCCTCGTCATATTTTCCCTCATTTATTAATGCTGTTGCCTGATAGTAATTGCTTGCAGGAATCAAAAAATAGTAGGTACAGAATGTTAATGCAGCAGCAAAAAGAAGTATGATTGTAAATGCAGCTATTTTGCTTTTGCCAAACCTGAATCCAGACTTTTTTTCTTTCTTTCTTTTCTTTGGTTTAGACTGAATATTTAGAGAAGCTTCCTGTTCTTTTGAAGTATCAATTTGAGTTTCAGCTGGTGAAATTTCTTGTTCGTTATTTTGATGTTTAAAAAGTTTTTCATTGCGGTTCATACTTGATACATCGGTGTTTTCAAGTAGCCATTCAAGTTCTGCGCCACATTTACAGCAGGAACTTTCGACCGACCAGTTGAATGTACCACAAACGCAAAGCCAATAATTACTTCCTATTTGTGGTGCATAAAGCAGCTTATCGGAAGGAAGTCCCTTTTTAGACCACGAATTTCTTAAATTTTCAAAATATCTGCCCATATATGAGGATATATTATTTTGTTTAATAGAAATATTAAAATGCTGAGCTTTTTCGTTAATCCATTCTTCTCCGTCAGAATCAGTAGCACTATTAAGAATAATATCAATAGACATAGTTTCAGGATTTTCTATTGGAATTAAAGTATCGTCTCCGAAACACTCATTTCTTTTTGCATTAATATTTTCAAATGAATAGTTTTTAATGCGTGCAATTTCATTTCTTATTATGCCATAGCATATGATGTCTATTTTAATTGATTTAAGAGTTTCGGGCTGGATATTCATAAACTTTATATTGGCAAAAAGTTCATTAGAATCATTTTCCTTATATAAGTTAGCACAACAAATAAAAAGTGGTGAACCATCGAGCCACCTTATTTCATTATTTGAATTTATGATTTGAAAATCAGCCTCATTCATATCCAACCCTCCTTTTTTATATAAAAATACATATTCATTCTATTATAAATAGTAACTCATGTCAAGAAAAAATTCACAGAAAATTCATAATTTACAAATAGCAGATATATCTAATCAACGCTTTTTTGCTTTATTCAGCATTGAAAGTTGTTGAAATATGCTGTATAATATATAAATATAGCTGTTTTTAAGATAATATTAAATGTTAGGAGCTTCAGAAATGGAGATACGCACTATTAAAGCGGAAACAATTACTGATACAGTAGAAAGGCTTTTTAAAGACTTGAATTATAATATTGGAAATGATATAAGCGAGGCCCTTTGTAATGCACAGAAAAATGAGGAATCGCCTGTCGGAAAGGCTGTTATAGCCCAACTTTTAGAAAATAATAAAATTGCTGCGGAGGAGAAAATACCTATCTGTCAGGATACAGGAATGGCTGTTCTTTTTGTTGAATATGGCGAAAGAGTTGTTATTGATGGCAATTTTAAAGAAGCTGTTGAGGAGGGTGTCCGCAGAGCATATATTGGTGGATATTTAAGAAAATCTGTTGTTACTGACCCTGTTTTTGATAGAGTCAATACTAAAGATAATACTCCTGCAATTATTTATACTGATATTGTTGAGGGAGATAAGATTAAAATTCTTGCTGGCTGTAAGGGCTTTGGCAGTGAGAATATGTCTCAGATTAAGATGCTTACACCATCTGCTGGAATTGAGGGCGTAAAGCAATTTATACTTGATGCAGTTAAATATGCGGGTCCTAATCCATGTCCACCGATTGTTGTCGGAGTTGGAATCGGTGGAACATTTGAGAAAGCGGCACAGCTTGCCAAAAAAGCTACTCTAAGACCGATAAATACTAAAAATGAAGACCCACGCTATGCAAAGCTTGAGGACGAACTCATAGAAGAAATAAATAAAATGGGTTTTGGCCCGGCAGGTCTTGGTGGAAATACAACAGCAATAGGTGTTAATGTTGAAACATATCCAACACATATTGCAGGTATGCCAGTTGCGGTTAATATCTGTTGTCACGCTGCAAGACATAAGGAGGCAGTTATATGATTATAAAGACAGATGACGGAAAAATTAAAATAACTCTTCCGCTTACAGATGATGATATAAAAGAACTTCACGCAGGAGATAGCGTTCTTATCTCAGGCAGTCTTATTACAGGTCGTGATGCCGCTCATAAAAGGCTTTATGAGCTTATAGAAGAGGGAAAGGAACTTCCTGTTGATATTAAAGGCGAGGTTATCTACTATGTAGGCCCTGCACCTGCAAAACCTGGTCACGCAGTAGGCCCTGCCGGTCCTACATCAAGCTATCGTATGGATAAATATTCTCCTATTTTGCTTGATTTAGGTTTGAAAGGTATGATAGGCAAGGGTGCAAGAACTCAGCCTGTTATTGACGCTATCATCAGAAACAAGGGCATTTATTTTGCAGCAATAGGCGGTGCGGCGGCTCTTATTTCAAGGAGTATTAAGAGCAGTGAAGTTCTTGCCTATGAAGATTTAGGTACAGAGGCTATATATCGCTTTGTTATAGAGGATTTTCCAGCAGTAGTTGCTGTTGATTCTTTTGGCAATGATGTATATAAATTTGGTGCAGAAAAGTACAGAAAATAATGCTTGATATAATGACTTTGAAAAATTATTAATTTAGAAGTTATGGTCAGCATTTATTTTTCAGAAAAATAGTTACCAAAAGCGTTAATTGGCGGACAAAGTCCGCCAATTTAGGAGCAAAGAATGTTAAGGGCTTTGCCCTTAAAACCCACGAGGGACTCCGTCCCTCGACCCTGTGAGCCTTTGAAAAGGCTCAAGCGAAACTTTTATCTGTCTTAGATTAAGTTAGTAAACTATTGTAGGGGCGAATTGTTTTCGCCCACTCGGTAGCTACTTTCTCCGCGTGAACAAGCTGCTTATGCTTACTACGAGCGAGACTTGTCGAGCGATTCCGCGTCTTGACAGCGGAGGCACTCCGCCTCAAGCGAAACTTTTATCTGTCTTAGATAAGTTCATTAACTAATCGGCAGTTTCTTCGATTGCGGAGGCACTCCGTAAAATTATAATCAGAGAGGAAATGAAAACTATGAGCAATACCAACGAAAAACAAAGCTTCGCTACCCGTGCCGTACACGCTGGCAATGGTATCGACACTAACACAGGTGCTATTAAGCACGCTATCACAATGGCTAACAGCTATGTACTCCCTTATGACGCAACAACTCTTAACTGGAGTGATGCAGATGTAAATATCTACACAAGAAACGGCGGTGCTAACCAAGGTTATCTCCAAGAAAAGCTTGCTTCTCTTGAAGGCGGTGAGGATTGCGTAGTTCTTGCAAGTGGTGTTGCGGCTCTTTCAGGTCTTTTCTTTGCACTTCTCAAGAGCGGTGACCATGTTATTTTCTCAAGCGTTACATATATCGCTGTATATCGTCTTTTGAATGAGCTTTTCAACAATAAGTTTAATATTGAAACTACTATTGTTGATACAACAGACATTGATGCTGTAAAGGCGGCTATTCGTCCTAATACAAAGCTTATTCATATCGAAACTCCAGGTAACCCAACTCTCAATGTTACTGATATTAAGGCTATTGCAGACCTCGCACACGAGCATAATATTCTTCTTTCCTGTGATAATACTTTTGCTTCACCTTATAATCAGCGTCCTTGCGAGCTTGGTGCAGACTTTACTGTTGAAAGTCTTACAAAATATATTAATGGTCATGGCGATGCTATGGGTGGTGCTATTATCGGTAAGAAAGAATATCTTGATATTATCAGAGCACAATCTCAGGTTAATCTCGGTGCTACAATCAGCCCGATGAATGCTTGGCTTATTATGCGTGGTTCGGTTACACTTCCACTCAGAATGAAAAAGCACAACGAAAATGCTCAGGCTGTTGCTGAATACCTTGAGTCACTTCCTTGCACAAGCTTTGTTGCATATCCTGGACTCAAGAGCAGTAAGTATTATGAACTTGCAAAGGAGCAAATGCCAAACGGTTGCGGTGGTGTATTCTCATTTGGACTTAAAGCTGACCACGATACAATCAATAAGTTTATAAGTGAGCTTAAAATGATTGTTTCTGCTGTTTCTCTTGGACACGAGGGAAGTCTTATCGTATTCCTTGGCGAAGATGACGAAAGACAGTATCTCTATCCAGAAGAATTCCATAATGGCTTTATGCGTTTCTCTGTCGGTCTTGAGGACGCTGAAGATATTATTGCTGACCTCGATCAGGCACTTCGTAAGTCTGGTATTCTAAAATAATTAAAATTTGATGATAGCTTGAGTTTTGAGAAGTATTAAGATAGTTTCTATGTATTTGGAAACTGTAAGCTTTTAGCTGTCTTAGGGTTGATTTTATATCAGCCCTATTTTATTGTAAGAGGGAAAATTATGGCTTTTACTTATGATGAGGTTCTTAAACTAAAAAAATATATGGACGAAAAACTTTCTGTATATGTTCACTTTCACGATGCCTGCGGAGGTCAATATTTTAATCTTGATGAACCGAATGAGGACGCTAAGCACGAACTTGAAAAATATTTTGCAAAGCTGAATAAATCCATTAAATTCGCAGAGGACAATATGACTTTTACTGTCGAGGAGGGCAAGAATAATGGTTAAGTTTTATGACAGCGTTGATGATAGTTTACTGAAATTTGCAGTTATCTTTGCTATGTACGACGGAAAATATATTTTTTGCAAGCATAAGCAAAGAGATACCCTCGAAATTCCTGGTGGACATCGTGAAGAAAATGAAACCATAGACGATACCGCAAAGCGTGAACTTTATGAAGAAACAGGTGCAGTAGATTTTGAAATTGAGCCTGTCGGAGTTTATTCTGTCACTGAAAAAGATAATTTTAATGGTGCGGAAACCTTTGGTATGCTGTATTATGCAAATATCAGAAGCTTTGAAACAGAACTGCATAGCGAGATTGAAAAAATTATCATAACTGATAAAGTTCCCGAAAATTGGACATACCCAACAATTCAGCCTGATATTTTTCAATATGTTTTGAATTATTTAAAAAAGGAAAGAATGATATGAAATTTCATAAAAAACATCCTTATCTATTTTGGGAGCTTATAGGCTTGGCAGTACTATTTATTGATTTTTTACTTATTGTCTGTTTTTTTGGCTTACTTGATTTAAAGGGCGATGCAGTTTATGCAACGATTGTTTTCACTGCAATTTTTGCAGGGATGATTATGTTTCTTTCGCCTGCTATAATATTTATCAGGCATAGAAAATCTGCAAGCTCAATAAGATACGATAACTTTGCAGATGCAATAATATTTGAGAAAAAATCAGATGTTTTGAAAGCGGTACTTGTTTTTATAATTAGTTTACTCGTATTTATAGCAGTTGCAGGATTTATGTGTTATACTGGGTTTGTGATTTTCATACCACTTGCAATTTATGCCGCAGCTGCGGTTTATATTCCATGGAAAAAGTATACTCTTTCTAAATTTTATAAGGTTAAAAATGCAGAAAAATATTGCGAGTTAATTTGTGCTGATGACAGTGATTTTCTTGATAGGCTGGATAAAGAATATACATTGACAGTTTTTAATATTGGCAATAAACCAAATGCCGAGCTTTTGAATTTCTTATATAATGCAATGAATTTTAAAGGCTTTATTAAAGATAACAAGCTTAGAATTTATATTCTGGATAATGCTTTTATAAGCAAAACATATAGCTTTAAAACCGAGCCGAATCTATCATTGCTTTGTATTCTTCCTGATGATTTGAATCTTTCAGATAAAAATGAGCTTAGCAAACTGTTTAATTACCGTACAAGTGCTCTGTTTGATAAATATGAAGCAGTTATACATATATTGATTGAGGAATATATAGAATGTATAAATTACAATGAATATTTAAAGTGATTATATCATTAAAATTAAGAATATAATTACCTGCGACCTTTTAGGATAATTGTCATTTTAAATTTAAGAATATGGTTGACAAAATCATATGCTTGTGTTATCCTATTATTACATTAGCGTGCTAAAGCAAAAGCACAAAATTGAGATGAGGTATATTATGAAAAATTACAGTAAAATTACTCCTGAGGGTACAAAGGATTTTCTTTTTGAGGAATGCCTTTCCACAAGGACGGTTTCACATATTTTGGGCGAGGTCTTTTCTCAAAGAGGATTTCATGAGGTTTTGACTCCTGGAGTTGAATTTTATGATGTTTTCTCAAATCCTGCTGCACAGATTCCGCAGGAAAATATGTTTAAATTGAGCGATTCTAAGGGCAGACTTATGGTTGTCCGTCCAGACTCAACTCTCCCGATAGCAAGAATGACTGCTACAAGACTTCAAAACGAGGTTTTGCCAATCAGACTTTATTATAATCAGAGAGTTTATAGAAATAATCGTGGCTTAACAGGCAGAAGTAACGAGGTTATGCAGACAGGTATAGAGCTTTTAGGCATTTCTGGTAAGCGTGCAGACCTTGAAATCATTACTACTGCTATCGAGGCATTGACAAGATGTGTTCCTGATTTTAGAATAGAACTTGGTCATGCTGGCTTCTTTAAGGCTCTTTTGAATAAGCTTCCTGTATCTGATAATGAGCGTGAGGATATACATTCATTCATCGAGGCAAAGAACTATTCTGCACTTAATAGTTTTCTTGATACCCTTGAGCAGACTAAGGCTGTTGCAGCAATCAGAAGATTGCCAAGACTTTTTGGTGGTGAGGAAGTTCTTAACGAGGCATCTGAGCTTTGTGATGATAAGGACGCACTTCGTCCACTTGAGTATCTCAAGGAAATCTATGATTGCCTTACAAAATTTGGTCTTGGTGAAAGACTTATGATTGACCTCGGACTTGCTCAAAGAAATGACTATTATAGCGATATAGTTTTTTCAGGCTATGTTGAGGGTTCAGGTGAACCTGTGCTTATCGGTGGTCGTTATGATAAGTTGCTTGATATTTTCGATTCACCTATGCCTGCAAGTGGTTTCGGTATAAATGTAGACGCTCTTGCAAAGGTTATGCTTTCAAGAGGTCAGATTAAAATGAAGCCATTGCCTGATGTACTTGTTCATGGTGATGATAGCTTTGAGGTTAAGTCTATCAAGCATTATCAAGCACTTACACAGAGTGGACTTATCTGCGAGAACAGCGTATTCTCTACAAGAGATGAGGCTATTGCATATGCAAAGAAAAAAGGTATAGCAAGAATTGACTTCGTTAATGAAGAAGTCGAAACTGTTCTCTTAAATTAAGATTTGAAAGGATTTTATTATATATGAAGCCATTAAGAATTGCTCTTACAAAGGGCAGACTTGAAAAGGATACAATAGGCTTGCTTGAATCGGCAGGATATGACTGCACAGCTGTCCGTGAAAAGGGCAGAAAGCTCATTCTTCCGATAGGTGATGGAGATATTGAGGTTGTTCTTGCAAAGGCTGCTGATGTTATTACATATGTCGAAAACGGTGTATGCGATTTAGGCGTTGTTGGAAAAGATACTATTATGGAAAACGGTAGTTGTTTCTTTGAGATACTCGACCTTGGTTTTGGTAAGTGTCGTTTCGCACTTGCTGGCAAGGGTGGAAGAAGTGCTGAGGAATTTTTCTCAGGCTATGGAGAAAAGACTATCGCAACTAAATATCCTAATGTCGCAAGAAACTTTTTCGAGGGCAAGGGTATGGATATAAGAGTTATCAAGATTGAGGGCTCTGTTGAGCTTGCACCGCTCCTCGGACTTGCAGATGCTATTGTTGATATAGTTGAAACAGGTTCTACTCTCAGAGAAAACGGACTTACTATTATAGAAGATAATGTTGCTCCGATTTCTGCAAGACTTATTGCAAATACAGCAAGTTTGAAGCTTAGAAAAGCAGAAATTGAGGCATTGGCACAAAAGATGGAAGAGGAAAGGAGAAAATCCTCATGATTAAAAAAATTAAAGCAGACGGTGTTCAAGAAGTAGAATTTCTTGCAAAGCTCGGCGAAAGAAGCCGTAACACCAATAAAGATGTAACAGAAACAGTAAGCGAAATCATAAATAATGTTATGATGAACGGTGACAAAGCTGTTCGTGAGTATACTATTAAGTTTGACGGCAAAGCTCCTGACGCTTTTGAAGTTCCAAAGGAAGAGCTTACAGCCCTTACTGCTGATTGTGACCCTGAATTTATCGCAACTCTTAAAAAGGCTGCTGATAATATTCGCAACTTTCACGAAAGACAAAAACAACAAAGCTGGCTTACAACTAAAGATAACGGTGTTATTATGGGACAGCGTATTCGTGGCTTAAAGCGTGTAGGTCTTTATGTTCCGGGCGGTACAGCAGCTTATCCGTCATCTGTTCTTATGAATGCTATTCCTGCAAAAATTGCCGGAGTTTCTGAGCTTATTATGGTAACTCCTCCTGGTAAGGACGGCAAGCCTAATCCAGATATTATGGCAGCCGCAGCTATTGCAGGCGTTGACAGGGTTTTCCTTATGGGTGGTGCTCAGGCTGTTGCGGCTCTCGCATATGGTACTGAATCCGTTCCTAAGGTTGATAAGATTGTTGGCCCTGGTAATATTTTCGTTGCTACCGCAAAGAAGCTGCTCTACGGAACAGTTGATATTGATATGATTGCAGGTCCGAGCGAAATTCTCGTTCTTGCAGACGAAAGTGCAAATCCGAAATTCCTTGCGGCTGACCTTATGAGTCAGGCCGAACACGATAAGCTTGCTTCTGCTATTCTTATTACAACTTCTGATAAATTGGCAGAGGATACAATAAAGGAAATTTACAGACAGGTTGAGGAGCTTTCAAGAAAGGATATTATTGAATATTCCCTCGATAACTACGGTGTTATTATCGTTTGTGATACTATGGAAAGAGCAATAGAGCTTGCAAATGAGCTTGCTCCTGAACATCTTGAGGTTTGCTGTGAAAATCCTATGGAGTATGTCGGCAAGCTTGATAATGCAGGTTCTGTATTCTTAGGTAACTATTCTCCAGAACCACTTGGCGATTATTTTGCAGGTCCTAACCATGTTCTTCCGACATCAGGTACAGCAAGATTTTTCTCACCGCTTTCTGTCGATACTTTTGTTAAGAAATCAAGCTTTATTTACTATACAGATGACGCTCTCCAAAACGACAGCGATGATATTATAAGATTTGCAAATACAGAGGGCTTAACCGCTCACGCAAATTCTATTATTGTCAGAAAGAAATAAGAACAAGTTTTCCAGACGGGAATCCGTAAGGATTCCCGTTATTTATCGAATGTTAAGGGCATTGCCCTTAACACCCACCAAAGGCTTTGCCTTTGGAAACTACGAGCCTTTAAAAAGGCTCGAGCGAAACTTTTAACTTTTATCAAAAGGAATGATTTTTATGGCATATATTTTATGCGAAAAGGTTCGTTCACTTGAACCTTATGAGCCTATAAGCGGTACATATAATATTCGCCTTGATGCAAATGAATCTTGCTATCAGCTTCCTGAATCATTAAAAGCTGATATTCAAAAAGCTATTGAAAATGTTCAGTTTAACCGCTATCCTGACCCAACAGCCACTGAACTTATAAAAGCTTTCTCAAATTATTATAAACTTTCTCCGAAAACAGTTACCGCTGGAAATGGTTCTGATGAATTAATTTCTCTTATCATTTATACAATGATTGAAGATGGCGGAACTGTTTTGACAGTAAGTCCTGATTTTTCAATGTATGGCTTTTATGCCACTACAGGCGGTCATAGAGTTGTTATAGCAGACAAGAATGATGACTTAACATTTGATGTTGATGAGGTTATTAAAAAGGCTAATGAAGAAAATGCCGCTTTGATTATTTTCTCAAATCCTTGCAATCCAACAGGTTCGGGTGCGTCTAAGGAAGAAATGCGAAAGCTTATTACAAGCGTCAATGCTATGGTTGTGCTTGATGAAGCATATATGGATTTCTGGAATGAATCTCTTTTAGATGAGGTTGAAAAGTATGATAATCTTATCATTTTAAAGACAGCATCTAAGGCAGTTGGTTCGGCTGCATTGCGTTTAGGCTTTGCAATAGCTAATGAAACTATTACAAAAGCACTTAGAAGTGTTAAAGCACCATACAATGTGAACTCAATTTCGCAAGCAATCGGTACAATTATATATAAAAATACAGAAATTTTGGAAAATTCTCGTAAAAGCCTTATATTTTTAACAAAATCACTGTATAATGGAATTATGGCATTGAAAGAGAAATATTCTGTGCCAATGACTGTTTATCCGACTTGCACTAATTTCGTATATATTAAGACTGATTTATCAAAAGAGATTACAGACTTCCTTGCTGAAAATAGTATAGCTATTCGTTTATTCAAGGATGGTTATATCAGAATTTCAACAGGTACAGAGCAAGAAAATAAAATCGTTCTTGAGGTTCTCGAAAAGTTTTTTGCGAAGTTAGGCTAAATCGGAAAACCGACAGCAGAGGAGGTTGCTTAAAATGAGAAGTGCAAAGCTCGAAAGAGTTACAAAGGAAACGAATGTTTCAGTTTCGCTCAACCTTGACGGCGGAGATGTAAAGATTGATACTGGAATAGGTTTTTTCGACCATATGCTCACGGCATTCGGCGTTCATGGCGGTTTTGGTCTTGAGGTTAAAACAAAGGGCGACCTTGAGGTTGACTGTCACCATACTATTGAAGATACTGCTATTGTGCTTGGAAAGGTACTCGGAGAGGCTCTCGGAGATAAGTCGGGTATTGCAAGATATGGTTCATTCTATATTCCGATGGACGAATCACTTGCTTTTTGTTCGCTTGATATAAGTGGCAGACCGTTCCTCGTTTTTGACGCTGAATTCAAAGAGGAGAGAATAGGTGGTTATGATTCCTGTATGACAGAGGAATTTATGAGAGCCTTGGCTTTCAACGCAGGAATCACACTTCATATTAAGCTTTTGTATGGCACAAATTCACATCATGCAACAGAGGGCATTTATAAGGCTGTTGCACACGCTCTTGCTGTGGCTGTGAAAGAAACTGGCAAGGGAACTCTTTCAACAAAGGGTGTTCTTTGATAAAAATGTATTTCCTTGATTATGAAAGGATTGATTTTAGATGATTATTTTACCTGCTATTGATATTAAAGACGGTGCTTGTGTCCGTCTATATAAGGGTGATTTTTCTACCGTTCATAAGGTCGCTGAAAACGCAGTTGATACTGCAAAAAGCTTTGCTGAGCAGGGGGCAAAATGGCTCCATATGGTAGACCTTGACGGTGCTAAGGACGGCGAAAGAAAAAACTCTAAAGTTATACTTGATGTCCGCAAAAATACTTCACTTCATATAGAAGTCGGTGGCGGTATTCGTGATATGGCTTCTATCGAGTATTATCTCAGTCAGGGTATAGACAGAGTTATTCTTGGTTCTGCGGCTGTCAAAAATCCAGAGCTTGTAAAAGAAGCTATAAAGGAATACGGCGTAAAGATTGCCGTAGGGATTGACGCACTCAACGGAATGGTTTCTGCTGAGGGTTGGGTTGATACATCAGAAATCAGCTTTACAGAGCTTGCAAAGCGTATGGAGCAGATTGGCGTAAGCTATATTATTTTCACTGATATTTCTAAGGACGGTATGCTTTCAGGTCCTAATCTTAATCAGCTTGACGAGCTTAAAGCGGCTGTTTCGTGCAGAATCATTGCTTCTGGCGGTGTTGCTAACCTCAAGGATATTATCAATCTTACTGACCTTGATGTTTATGGTGCAATCTGCGGAAAGTCCATTTATTCGGGAAGTCTTGATTTAAGAGCGGCTGTTGAAATTGCCAATGCTGCCGAAAACAAAGGAAAGGGTGCAAGCTATGACTATCAGCAATCTTGATTTTATAGATGATTATTTTCAGAAATCTGAGCTTATTCCTGCGATAATTCAGGAAAAAGATACAGGCGAGGTTCTTATGCTTGCATATATGAATCGTGAATCTATGCGTAAGACCTTTGAAACAGGCTATACATGGTTTTATAGCCGTTCAAGACAAGAACTTTGGAATAAGGGTGCAACTTCTGGACATCTTCAGAGGGTTATCTCTATCAAGGGCGACTGCGACAAGGATACATTGCTTGTAACTGTTGAACAAACTGGAGCGGCTTGTCATACGGGAAGTCATAGCTGTTTCTTTAGAGATTTGCTATAAAAAGTTTTTTGTGGGTTTTAAGCCCTTAAAAATATAATGAGAGGTATGATTAAAATGACAAATGATACATTAAAGGAACTTTACGAAACAATTCTTGATAGAAAGTCTAATAAGCAAGAGGGTTCTTATACTTGCTATCTTTTTGATAAGGGCTTAGATAAGATTCTTAAAAAGGTTGGCGAAGAATGCAGTGAAACAATTATTGCTGCAAAGAATGGCGACAATTCTGAAACAGTTCTCGAAATTTCAGACCTTATCTATCACCTTTTCGTTATGATGGTTGACCAGGGAATCGCTGTTGAAGATGTTATGGCAGAGCTTGATAAGAGAAGCAAGAAAACAGGCAATCTCAAGCAATTTCATCAGGTAGATAAGAACACTTGATTTTGTGAGGATTAAGAACTGAGGTTTACTTATGAAAAGAGCTATAAGAAATTTTATTATTGAACTTATATGCTATGTTGTTGTTTTGGCAATTCTTGTAGTTGTAGTTGGATTACTGCTCGGCTGGTCGTTAGAAATGATAATAACTCAGGTAATAACCTTTAGCTTTGGCTGGGCTGTTGTAAAAATTATAGCAATTCTTCTTGAAATGAGAGATAGAAAAGAAGATAAAGAAAAAGCCAAAAACAAGAAAAGAAAATAATTTGATTTTAGCGACACGCAGGATTATTTCTTGCGTGTTTCTAAATATGGGGGTTTTTATGGATATAATAAATGCAAAAATTTTCACAATGAATGATAAAGATACTATCATAGAAAATGGCTACATAAAAATTAAAGATGGAAAAATTTTTGAAGTAGGGGATATGCTGAGTTATGCTCAAAGTGGTGATGAACTTATAGATGCTGATGGTGCAAGTGCTTATCCAGGTTTTATAGACGGACATACACACTTAGGGATGTTTGAGGACGGACTTTGCTTTGAGGGTGATGACGGAAACGAATCAACAGACCCGATTACACCACAGCTTCGTGCGATTGACGCTATAAATCCATTTGACCGTGGCTTTGAGGAGGCTTTAGAGGGTGGAATAACAACCGTTCTGACAGGACCAGGAAGTGCAAATCCGATTGCGGGAGAATTTGCCGCAATCAAAACCTATGGCAAGCGTATCGACAAAATGATTGTATCTGCTCCAGCGGCTATGAAATTTGCCCTTGGAGAAAATCCTAAGAGTGTTTATAATGATAAAAGTCAGATGCCAGTTACAAGAATGGCTACTGCGGCACTTATCCGAGAAACCTTATACAAGGCTAAACGCTATATGGAAGATAAGGCAAAGGCACAGAACGATGATGAGCTTGACGAGCCAGAATATGATGCAAAATGCGAGGCTTTGATTCCACTTTTAGAGAGAAAAATTCCTGCACATTTCCACGCACATAGGGCAGATGATATTTTTACAGCTATACGCATTGCCAAGGAATTTAATCTTGATTTAGTATTAGTTCACGCAACAGAGGGATATATGATTCTTGATGAGCTTAAAGAGGAAAATATTCCAGTTCTTGCAGGTCCTTATATGACGGATAGAAGTAAGCCTGAGCTGAAAAATCTTAGTAGAGCGGCAACTGGAATAATGAGCAACAATGGCATTAAGACTGCTATTATTACTGACCACCCAGAAACACCGATTCAATTTTTGCCATTGACAGCGGCTGTTGCAGTTCGTGAGGGTATGGACGAATATGACGCTATTCGTGCAATTACATCAACTGCTGCAAAGATTTGTAAGATATATAACAGAGTAGGTTCAATAGAAATCGGAAAAGATGCTGATATTATACTCTTTAACGATTCTCCACTTGATGTTATGAAAAAGCCAAAGGCTGTTATAGCAGGAGGCAAGTTCATCAATTCATAATTTATGATAAATTTAATAACTTTCTGATAATTTTTAAAAAAATGCTTTCTTTTTTTTGTTTATTGTGATATAATCATCTTAGCAAAGGTTCTAATGATTAATCAAGGAGGCACTAAGTATGAATGTTAATATCGTTGGAAGAAAGGTCACACTAAAAGATAATTTTAAAGAGCGTGTAAACAAGAAGCTCGGCAAATTTGAGCGTATTTTCAGTGAAGAGGCAAATGTCACTGTTACTGTAACAGTTGAAAAGAATCGCCAAGTAGTCGAGGTTACTATTAGAGATAATGGAATGCTTTATCGTGCAGAGAGTTCAGCATCAGAAATGAACGATGCACTTGACAGCGTTGTCGATATTTTGGGCGGTCAAATCAGAAAGAATAAGGCTAAGCTTAGCAAGCGTCTGCGTGCAGATTCTATTGACCAATATTTTGCTCCAGCTGGCGAAACTGAGAGTGAAGCTACTGAGGAAGAATATAAGGTTGTCAGAACAAAGCGTTTCCCTGTTAAGCCACAGACAGTTGATGAGGCTATTCTTGAAATGAACCTTATCGGACATCAGTTCTATATGTTCAGAAATGGCGATACAAACGAAATTAATGTTGTTTATAGAAGAAATGACGGCACATATGGACTTCTTGAGCCAGATGGTGAATAATAAAAATTTAAACTGAATGAAGTGGAGCAGTTCGTTTTGTACTGCTCCATTTCGTTTTTAATAATTTATACTTGAATACTGCATAAAATTATGTTAAAATAATAAAAATAATCTATAAAATTTTACACTACCAGAGGTGGGAAGATTGAGAATTCACGAATCCGCAGAAAATTATCTCGAAACTATACTAATGTTAAGAATTAAAAATCCTTATGTTCGCTCTATTGATATTGCAAATGAGCTTGGTTTCTCAAAGCCAAGTGTTAGTGTTGCTATGAAAAATCTTCGTGAGAATGGCTATGTTAATGTTGACAGCGACGGATATATAACCCTTACTGATAAAGGAAAAAAAATTGCTGAAACTATGTATGAGCGTCATAAGTGGATTTCTACTTGGCTTATGCGTCTTGGTGTCAATGAAGAAACTGCTGTTGAGGATGCTTGCAGAATAGAGCATGTTATAAGTGCAGAAACCTTTGAGGCTATTAAAGTCTTTACAAAAGAATTTATGTCGAAAGCAAATGATAAAAATGATGAATAAATAAAAATGCTTGCAGAGTTTATTTTCTGCAAGCATTTTTTGTTATTTTCTTTTTGTTACAATCTGTAATGGTAGGGCAAAGAGGATTGTTCCACCAAATATATTGCCAAGCGTTACGAATATGAAGTTGTTTATTACTTCTTGTGTTGGAAGTCCACCGAGAAGAAAAGCGGCAATGGTGAAAATTCCCATATTTGCTATGCAGTGTTCAAAGCCTGCAATAACAAAGGCTGTTATTATACAGAACATAACAATAAGCTTTCCACTTTCGGTTTTCATTCTTGTACCTATGAATACTGCAAGGCATACAAGATAATTACAAAGTACACCTCGAATAAATAATGTAAGAGGGTCAAGCTCTAATTTTCCCGGTATGATTGCTGAGTAGTAATCGGTTAATACTTCACTTGCACAACCGCTTAAAACTAATAATCCACCAAGAATAAATGTTCCTATAAAGTTGCCTATATAGCTCATAATACAGACTCTTAAAGCACTGCTGAATTTCACCTTGTTGTTGTAAAGCCCAAATGCCATAGTCATATTGTTGCCTGTGAAAAGGTCACCACCAACAAAAACTATAAGTATGATTGCTATTGGAAATAAGATTGAGCCAAGAAACTTTGAAAGCTCAGGAGAACTTTTGTAGAAAACCGCAGCAGTGATATTAGATAGGATAATCGCTACAACAATGAAAAAACCTGCGATAATTGCTGAAGTAATATATCTTAGCGGAGAATTTTTCGACATATCGCTTTTCTTAATGGCGGCATCACATAATGAGTCTATTTCTTTACTAAACAAGCTGAACCCTTCTTTACTTTTTATAGGTTAAACAAACCAAACTATATTATAATAAATCGTTCGCCAAAATACAACTATTTTCTCTATTTTATAGTAGGAGATTTTTTTATTAAAACATTTGAATTGTCTTGTTTTTATATAATTATAATTGATTATTTAGAAAAACTATTAATTCGATGATTGACTTAAGAAATTTGGTACTATATAATATCAATGTTGTTTTAAATTTATAGATGAAGTATTAAGGGGTGCTTTTATGACCTTAGAAATACCAGTAGCATTTTTTGCTGGAATAATAGCTTTAATTTTTTGGATAATTATTTCTTGTGTAACTAAACAAATTCGTTCTAAAAAGATACTAATTTCATTATTTATTTTATATATGACTGTTGTGGTTTCAATTACAATTTTTCCTATAATTATTGATTCAGATTTAATGCCTATAAATGATAGCAGCATAATTTTAGTTCCATTTTCAACGATTACAAATCTGCTTGAAAATGCTACATTATGGACTATAGTTTTGCAAATTATAGGGAATATAATTATGACAATTCCTTATGGAATTTTTATACCGTTTATGGTTAAGAAGAAAAGATGGTATAATTATTTAGTGTATACTTTGATATTTCCGCTCGCCATTGAATTGACACAGCTTATAATTTGTGTATCGACTAATAGTTTTTATCGCACGGTTGATATTGATGATGTTATATTAAATTCGATTGGAATTATTATCGGATATGGAATATATAAAATCTTACCTAAGTTTGTAAAAGAATATTTCGGAAATAATAGAACGGCGGAAAAATTATAAAACAAAAATGACTTACTCGAAAACGGGTAAGTCATTTTTGATATTTGAAGGATTATTCAACGGATTTCAAAGATTCGACCATATCTATTTTCTTCATCTTGCGATACATTATGATATTTACGATTGCTGAGAATACCGCTGTTAGTGCAAAGCCCCATACAAAGCTCATTGGATTATTTTCTTTAGAGAACATAACCATATCCATCTGAATAGTTTCTACAATAAATCTTGTGAATACTGAACCTAAGAGAAGTCCGACTATCGCACCTACTATCGTGAGAACGATATTCTCACGATAGATATATGCAGCAGTTTCTCCATTATAGAAGCCAAGCACCTTAATAGTAGCAATTTCTCGAACACGCTCTGCAATATTTATATTTGTGAGGTTGTAGAGAACAACTGTTGCTAAAGCACCTGCACAAATGATAAGCACAAGAACAATAACATTCAATGATTGAAGCATATCGTCAACAGATGAGATAATATCAGAAACAAAGCTTATTGTGATAATATTATCATTTTTCATCCATTTAGTTGCAAGGGAGCTTTCAAGCTCACTGTTTGTATTGTTTATTTGAGCATAAATAGTATTATATCGAATGTTATTTCCTGTGAGTTGCTCATAATAGCTTGGCATCATATATATATAGTTGCTTGCATAGTTTTCAGTAATGCCGGTAATTGTAACCTCATAAGGTTCATTAGATATAAGCATAGTGAATTTATCGCCTATGCCTACACCAAGTATATCTGACATACGCTCAGTTATTACAACGCCTTTATCAGTTAGTTCAACAGGTGTTTTATTAATACGAGTTCTTAGGTCAATGAGCTTTTTGAAATCTTCATTATTTTGCGGGATTATACAGCTGAGTTCAAGCTGTTTCTTTGAAGAATCTACATAAGCCTTTGTACTGCTTGTGTTACTTGCAAGTATAGTTGAGAAGTTCTTGTCCTTTGAAAGTTTATCAAGTAGAGGCTTGCACTTCTCATAGCGTTCAGATTCTTTTAGTGCCATAACTGCACTGTATTTTGTAATATCTCCAAACTGTTTTTCTGCAACAACTGAAATTGATGCTTTTAATCCAAAGCCAGCAACTATAAGTGCTGTACAGCCTGCAACGCCTATAACTGTCATAAGGAACCTTGCTTTATATCTGAAAAGATTTCTCGCTGTAACCTTAGATGTGAAGTTCATATGCTTCCATATAAAGGTTATCTTTTCAAGAAGAATACGCTTACCGGGTTTAGGAGCTTTAGGTCGCATAAGAGTTGCGGCATTAAGCTTTAATTCCTTTAAACAGGTGAATATTGCAACTGCACAGGTTGCTATTATAGCAACGGCTGATGATATTAATACAACTCCATAATCTACTGAAAGGTGCATTTCCGGAAGAGTATAGAGTATGCCGTAGGTTTGAACTATAATTCTCGGCAGTGTCGCAATACCTATGAGTGAACCTATGATACTTCCTAAGATAGCCGCAATAGCAGCATATAGGAAATATTTCATTATAATTGAGAGCGGAGTATATCCAAGTGCTTTTAGTGTGCCGATTTCTGTTCGGCGTTCTTCGACCAGTCTTGTCATAGTTGTAATGCAGACAAGAACAGCAACTATAAGGAAGAATACAGGGAATACAACGGCAACAGAATTAACTCTTTCGGCATCTTCTCCAAGTCCTGAATAGCCCTTGTTATCATCTCTGTTATATACGTACCATTTGTATTTAGGAATATCTGCGATTTTATCTTCTGCATCTTTGATTTTTTCTTCGCCCTCTGCGAGCTTTTCTTCGGCTTCTTTTTTGCCTGATTCATATTCAGCTTTACCCTCATTAATTTTCTTTTGACCAGCTGTTTTTTGAGTTTCAAGCTCTGTCTTTCCTGCGGCGAGTTTTTCTTCTCCATCAGATATTTTTTGCTCGGCATCTTTGAATTTTGCTTCGGCAGAAAGTTTTTGAATCTGAAGCTCAAGCTTGCCTTCACGAAGTTCGCCTTCAGCACTGGTGATTTTATCCTTGGCTGCGTCTAAGGTAGCTTTGCCTTCGCTGCTCTTTGTGTCAAGCTCCTTTTGGGCGGAATCAAGCTTTTGTTTAGCTTCCGCAAGCTTTTTTTCACCGTCGTTGAGTTGTTTTTTGCCAGCCTCATATTGTGCTAAACCCTCATCATATTGCTTTTGATATTCAGCAATTTTTGTTTCAAGCTCTTTGATTTTCTGTTTTTCTAAGTCTGTTAGATATTCCTCTGGAATCTTTTTCAGAATATCGAGAGAAGCATTTGCAATAGTAAGAAGTGTATCAAGGTTATTAAGCTGTTCTTTTGCGTCATTCAGCTTTTCTTCGGCTTGAGGCTTGGTTTCATATGTAAATTTATTGTACTGCTCTTGATATTCAGAATTAGCATTATCAATTTTTTGTTGGGCGGCTTTGATTTCTTTGTTATACTTATCAAGTCCGTCTTGATATTCTTTTTTACCTTTTTCAAGCTCTGCTTCGCCGTTCTTGAGTTTTTTTTCTGCGGCGGCAATTTGTTTCTCGTAAGTTTTTTTAGAGGACTCAAGTTCCGCCTTGCCGTCTTTTAGTTTTTGTTCATTTTCTTTGATTTCTTTTTCTGCGGCGGCAATTTTTTCATCAAACTCTTTTTGTCCGTCATCTAATTTTTTCTTAGCATCTGCAAGCTGTTGCTCTGCCTCAGCTTTTTTATCGGCATATTCTTTCTTAGCATCAGCCAATTTCTTTTTAGCGTCTGCAAGAGTTCCTGAGTTAAAGCGGTCTGCGGCATCTTTTGAGAGATTTTCAAAGGTAGTGGTTTCGTCCTTAATCATATTTTTATAATCGTCGGAAATCGCTGAATATCCACTGGCAGACGCCTTTGTTTTAACATAAAGCTCAGTATATTTTTCATATGCGAAATCTTCAGCAGGAATCATTGCAAAAAATGAGATTGTTCCGTTTCCAACATTGGTATTGCCGTGCTGAAAGGTTATGTACATAGGAGATTCTACTTTACCAACAATCTTAAATTCGGTTTTTTTAAGATATGTGCTTGTCTTGGCATCTCCGACATTTGGCTGAATTTTTAGCGTATCACCAATATTAAGATTACCATAGCTGAGAGTTGAATTTTCTATGACACATTCGCCAGAATTTTGCGGAAGTCTGCCCTCAATAACATTAAGCTTATTGATTGGTGTACCGCTTTCGGCTTCTGGTACAGAATGTATTCTTACAACGGAATCGTGATTTCCAAGAGTTGTAATGACATCTGCCATATATGACGGCATAACCTGCATTACATCTTCGGATTCTTCTATTGCGGAAATATCGTCATTATCAAAGCCGACCGTTGAAACGAGTCTAAAATCCATAAGATTATTTTCGATAAAATAATCATCAGCCGTTTTTATAAGGCTCGGTGCAGATGATTTTATTCCAGAGAAAAATCCGATACTCAAAGCAATAATTGCAAGTATTGAAATAAATCTCGATTTGGTCTGCCAGATTTCTCGGAATATATTTTTTCTGAGAGATTTCATTTTTATATATCACCTCCAATAAGTGCCATAGACTTACCATTCAATGTCTTCAACATTCATAGGCTCTTTATTAATGGTGTTGCTTACTACCTGACCGCTTCGCATACTTATGACTCGGTTTGCCATAGGTGTAATGGCTGAGTTATGAGTGATAAGCACCACGGTCATTCCGTCTTCTTGACACTTACTTTGGAGAAGCTTGAGAATATTTTTACCTGTATTAAAATCCAAAGCACCCGTTGGCTCGTCACAAAGTAAAAGCTTAGGCTTTTTGGCTAAGGCTCTTGCTATTGAAACTCTCTGCTGTTCACCGCCTGAGAGCTGTGCAGGAAAGTTATTGATTCGGTGTCCGAGTCCAACATCAATGAGAACATTTTCTGCGTCGAGAGAGTCTTTACAGATTTGAGTTGCAAGCTCAACATTTTCCTTTGCAGTAAGATTTGGAATTAGATTATAAAATTGAAAGACAAAGCCTATATCATATCTTCGATAAGCCGCCAATTCCTTACCTCTTAAACGGCTTATTTCACGACCGCCAACAAATATTCTTCCTTTTGAGCAGTTATCTATTCCACCAAGAATATTTAATATAGTTGTCTTGCCCGCACCGCTCTGACCTACAACAACAGCGAACTCACCCTCATTTATAGCAAATGAAACATCATTGACAGCGTTTATCTCGATTTCACCCATTTTATAGGTTTTGAATACATTTTGAAATTCAACAAAAGCAGGCATAAATTTTCACTCCCTTATTTAGAAATTCTTACATATATAATGTAAGAGAATTGTGATATCGAAAAGCAGGTATTTATACTACTTCGATAATACAATATAATTCTACCTTTTAATGTGCATAATGTCAATAAACAAGGCTTATTAAATACAATTATTGGAAAATAATTTGAGCGGAATATTGAAAAGTGCTCATAATGTATCATACTTTTATAGTTGATGATTTTGTCTATTTTTTATAATAGATATATAAATGAAACTTAAAAAATTGAATATGGATTTTGATTTTGTTTATAATTTTTTAAAATTTCTTGAAAGAAAAAATAATTTGCAAGATTTGTTCATCGTTTATTCATATTTCTTGAGCATATTAACTAAAATAAAAAAGTGACATTTAGTAAACCATACGAAATACTGGAATTTAGTTTTATAATTACAATAGAGAATTAAAAAGAAGGGAAAAAAGGTTATCTTTGTAAATGAAGATTAAGGAAGGATTGTTCCTTAATTACCGTTTAATCAACTATTTGAAAGGCATTAACGGAGGTGAATTTACGCCAAGCTGACGAAGCATCAAAGGTAGTTTTAAGGATAAGCTGTATAATCCGTGGGGGCTTTATATTATCTTATTTAAGGAATTATTTTCGTAGCTGAAAACAAACTGCTTGACTAAACATTAAAGGAAAGAGGGAAAAAATTTGTTTAAAACAAAGACAAAACTTAGCACAAGGATAATGAGTATATTTATGTCACTTCTTATGGCGGCATCTATGCTCACTGTTCTTATGTCAGTTCAGCCGACAGAAGAAGTTTCTGCGGCTAATGATTATGGATTAGCAGACAACATTCAAGATGGCGCTATTCTTCACTGCTTTGATTGGAAATATAATGATATTAAAGCAGAGCTTCAAAACATTGCAGAAGCAGGTTTTAGTGCTATTCAAACATCACCAGCTCAGGTTGGCGGTGGTTCTGGAACATGGTGGTGGCTTTATCAGCCACTTGGTTTCTATGTTGGCAATAATGACCTTGGCACAAAAGATGAGCTAAAAGCTCTTTGTGCTGAGGCAGACACATATGGAATTAAAGTTGTAGTCGATGTTGTTGCAAATCACCTTGCAGGTGACCATTCTAATATTCAGAATGACCTTAAAGATGGTCAGTATTGGCACAACGAATCTGGTGGTATTGATTATTCTAACCGTTGGCAGATAACTCATCGTGACATCGGTATGCCTGACATAAACTCCGAAAATTCATATGTTCAGCAAGTCGTTAAAAATTACCTTTTAGAGCTTAAGAGCTTGGGCGTTGACGGTATAAGATGGGACGCAGCAAAGCATATCAGCTTGCCAAGTGAAAGCTGTAACTTCTGGCCGACGGTTACAGAGGAAACGGGCTTGTGGCATTACGGAGAAATCCTTGATGAACCTGTTGCTAACAATCCAACACTTGCTGAAAGCCTTATTCAGGAATACAGCAAATATATAAGTTTCACAGATAGCGGATACTGTGCAAATGTAAGAATGGCATTTAGAAGCAATGGAATAACAAGCTCTATTGGTAATTTTTCAGAGCGTGGTGTTTCTAAGGATAAGTTAGTATATTGGGCAGAAAGCCACGATACATATTCAAACGATAAGGCAGATGGTAACTGGGATTCATCACAGTTTATCAGCCAAAATAAAATCGACCGTGCTTATGCAGTTATTGCCTCACAAAGCAAAGCATCAGCTCTTTATTTCTCTCGTCCATTTGAAACAAGAAAAGATTCAATTAATGCTGGTGTAAAGGGTAGCACACACTTTACGAGCCCTGAGGTTGCAGAGGTTAATAAATTTAAAAATGCTATGATAGGTCAGAAGGAATATGATACAACAGGTGATAACTGTTCAGTAGTATGCCGTGAAAAGGGTGCAGTTATTGTAGCTGGTAATGGTGGAAACAAAGATGTTACTGTACCTAATGGTGGAGGTCTTGTTGCTCCAGGTACATATACAGACCAAGTTTCTGGTAATACTTGGACAGTTACATCAACAACTATCTCTGGTCAAATCGGCGATACAGGTATCGCAGTTGTTTATAATCCAACTGATAATCCTATAAGAAGCAGCGTTTCTGCATCACCTGCAACAGGCACAACATTCACAACAGATACACTTTCTGTTACATTGAGTGCTAAAAATGTTACAAACGCTAAGTATACAACATCTGAAGGAAAGTCTGGTTCTTACAAAGATGGCCAAAAGATTACAGTAGGTGCTTCTACTGTTGCTGGTGGAACTGTTAAGGTTAGCCTTTCTGGCACAAAAGCAGATGGTACTACTGTAACAGCAAAATATACTTACACAAAGAAAGACGTAGCTGCTGTCACAACAATTTATTTCGATAACTCAAGCTACAACTGGAGCAGTGTTTACGCTTATATCTATACAGGTGATGGTTCTACTTCTAAATGCGTAGCTGCATGGCCAGGTGCTACTATGACAAAGGATAGTGCAACAGGCTACTACAAGTTCGAAGTTCCAAAGGACTTTGAAAACGGCAAAGTAATCTTTACAGAAAGTGCAAATTCAAAAACTAATAGATATCCTGCTGATATGCAGCCAGGTCTTGATATTGGTGGTTCATCAAAAATCTTTAAGGCTGGCAACACTTGGGAAAATTATACAGTAACTCCTCCTGCAACAGACCCAGTTGTAACAGCTGACAAAGCTTCTGGTTCTTCTTTCACAACAGAAACTTATGATGTTACACTCGGACTTTCAAATGCAGTTTCTGGTACATACTCTGTTGATAACGGTCCTACAAAGACTTTCACAAGCTCAACAAAGGTTACAATAGGCGAAGGTAAAATCGGTGACTCTGATGTAACAATCAAGGCTACTGCAACAGATTCTAAGGGTAAAACGAAGAATTATACATTTACCTATAAGAAGGTATATGTTAAGAAGACATCTTCAACTAAATCATACACAGCTAAGGCAGCTGCAAGAGCAGTAGCTGCAACAGCAGCAACAACAGGCACACTTTCAAATAGCTCTCTTGCAAAATATTATTCAACTAATGGCAAGGGCGTTGGTAAAGAAGCTAAAATCACTATTGATGGTGATTTCAGTGATTGGTCTGAAGATATGCTTATCGCACAGGGTGCAGCATGGGATGTTGCTAATCACTATAAGGGCGGTCATGAGAACTGCGTTCTCGATACATATGCTCTTTATGCAGCATGGGATAATGATAACCTCTATGTTGCATGGCAGATGGTAAACACAACAGACACATGGGCAAGAGAGGGAGACGGTCCTCTTAGTGATGGTGGTCGTGTTCTTGATGTTCCATTGATTCTTGCTCTCAGCATCGATCCTAACAGCACACCAATGTCTAATAAAAACACAACTGGTGGTCCTATCTGGGGCCAGAAGATGGGTCTTAAATTTGATAGCACAACAAGCCATGTTGACAGATTGCTCTATATGAGCGGTAAGCCAGGTCTTGGCAAGCCTTCTATATTTAAGGCTGTTGACGCTAATGGTAACACAGACTATGAAGATGGCTGTGTTGGATTTAAAGATGGTGGCATTGAATATAAGATGGCAGAAGGCAATATTTGCAGCTCTATTATGGGACTTAACAGTTCAGTTGACCCAAGTGATGTTTGCGACAATGGTGCAGACTGGGTAGACTATAAAACATTCTCAGGCTCAAGTGGTACTCATAATACAAAATATGACTCATTCTATGAGATAAAGATTCCATTTTCTACACTTGGCATTACAAAGGATTATATTACTAATAATGGTATTGGTGCAATGCTCGTAGCAACTCGTGGTGAGTCTGCTCTCGATTGCGTTCCTTTCGATGTATCTATGCTCGATAATACAACAGGCGACTATGCAGCTGACCCAAGTACAACTGCTGAGAAGGACGATATTGATGTTATCACAGTTCCTCTTGCAAATGTTGGTAAGAGTTCAATCACACCACCACCACCTCCACAAGGCCTCCCACTTCAGGTGAACTTCGGTGCTGACCGTTCAGCTCCTCAGGAGGCTGGCACAGCTCTTACACTTAAGGGCATCGGCTACGGTGGTTCAGAAACAGGCTATAAGTATGAGTTTATCGTTGATGGTAAAACAGTACAGGCAAGCTCCTCTAAGGATAGCTACACTTGGAATCTCACAAGTGGTAAGCACACAATTAAGTGTATTATTACTGATTCAAAGGGTGCAACAGCTACTACAACTAAGACTTATACAGCAGAGGGTGGTACAAACCCAGAACTTCCTCTTGCAAATAATTCTACAATTAGTGCTACATCTATAAAGAAGGGTAGCTCTGTAACAATGACAGCAAAGGCAACAGGTGGTAAAGCTCCTTATAAGTATAGATATTTCTGCAAGCCAGAGGGTGCCTCAGGCTGGACAGCTCTCACAGGCACAACAACAGCAACAAGCTTCACCCATAAGCCAGCTCGTGCAATCACTTACCAGTATGCAGTTAAGGTTGCAGACTCAAAGGGTAAGACAAGCACAAAGTATTTCACAGTTAAGGTAAGTGCAACTGCAA
>PPYF01024581.1_pt1 | contig 77571 bp, 78 predicted proteins | sample 1559871 | NCBI WGS metagenome assembly PPYF01 (sample SAMN08240021, study PRJNA423297) | Human gut metagenome, whole genome shotgun sequencing project.
AGAATCTGTATTATCAGGTAAATGCCACGTACTACAGTGCATTGGGAGAGTCGGATGAAAAAATGCTTCTGGCGCGGGCCATCCAGATGTTTATGCCGGGCAAACCGCAGATCTGGTATCTGGATCTGTTTGCCGGAAAAAATGACCATGAAGCGGTGCAGCGTGCAGGGGAATCCGGACATAAGGAAATCAACCGGACAAATCTTTCCGGTGATCAGATCGCGGAAGGACTGAAAAAAGATGTGGTTCAAAAACAGCTTGCGCTAATCCGTATGAGGAATACCCATAAGGCATTTTCGGAAGGTGCAGAGGTGACAATCTCCGGAGAGGAGAGTTCTCTGGAAATCCGCTGGGAATATGACGAGGCATATGCCGAATTGCATGTAAATTTTGAAGAGGGGACTTATACAATAGAAAGTAATTGAGAACAGAACGATATTACATGTAAAAAATAACATGAAAGCAAGAAGGAGATGCAGGAATACCGGTATCTCCTTCTTATGGGTTTAAATCCATAAGCTCATTGCCATGTTCCCGTAACCATTTGCGGGAAACCTTATAGTCTGGAAGCACACGCTCCACTTGTGCCCAGAAGCGTGGTGAATGGTTCATCTCCAGCCGGTGGCACAGCTCATGGACAACCACGTAATCCAGCACTTCCGGCGGTGCTTTCATCAGCAGGCAGTTAAAGTTAAGATTGCCCTTTGCGCTGCAGCTTCCCCAGCGTGTACGCTGGTTTCGTATGGTGATCCTGCCATAGGTCACGCCGACAACCGGGGCATAAAACCGTACCCGTTCCGGAATTACGCGCAGTGCTTCATCTGCAAGCACCTGCAATTCCCCGGGATTTAAAGGTGCAGCTTTCGGGCGTGCAGCTTCCGATTTTTGTTTTTGTTCCATTTCCCGGAGATGGGCATACAGCCAGTCTGATTTTTCATCGACAAATTTACGGATCTGCCAGTCCGCCATCCAGTAAGGAGCTCTTACCAGAACCGATAAATCCGGACGGATTTCCAGTGCAACGGTTTTTCTTTTGCTTCGGATTATTCGAATCTGTGCTTTTTCCATTTCATTTCCATTCCCAACAATATATGTAAAACAGGTGTTTTGTGTTATGTCATCATTGTACCATCATTTTATTGGAATGCAAAGGGGACAAACCAGGGGGGAATTTCTGAGTGTGGAAAAAGATAAAATTCGCATATTTTCGACAGAAACATTGCAGTGGGAGGAAAAAGGCGTATGATAAAAATAGTATTTTAAAGCGGAATAAAGAAAGGAACAGAGAAAATGGAAGGACGAAAAAATGTGGAAGAGTTTTACCGAAAACTGAAGGTAGGAACGAAGTTGAAGTATGCATTTACTACAGTCATTGTAACGTTTGCTGTTGCTATGGCTGTTTCGCTTGTTTCCATTGTAATGATGAATGTGGATACTTATCAGTTTTACAGGGAAGCATATGCAAACAGCACATTGCAGATGGAAATCCGTAAAGATATACAGCTTGTGGGAAAATATATTTTGTGGTCGATGACAACCGATGATACAGGTTCCACACAGAGTTATCTTAATTCGGCACAGCAGTATGCAGATCAGGTTGGAAAAAATGTTACCACACTGGAGAAGTCTTTTCATGATAAAAAGAAAGTTGCGGAATTAAAAGATGCGATAGAAGAACTGAAAAAACAGCGGACAGCGCTCATGGAACTGGCGCAGCAGAATAAAAATGACGAAGCTCTGGCACTGTTTAATTCCGATTATAATGATGCAACAGAGAAACTTCAGGATATATTGGTTGATATCGGAAAAGTGGCATCCGCAGAGGCAAAGAGTCAGTATACATCTGCCAGGGTAACGGGACTTGTGAGCATTATTCTGATGATTCTCATAGGAACAGGAGCAGTGGCTTTCTCCAATGTCATCCGGACAACCATTACCGGAATTATGCTAAAGCCAATTCAGGAACTGGAAGGTGCAGCTGAGAAACTGAAAGCAGGACAGCTTGATGTGGAAATAAATTATGAATCTCCAGACGAACTCGGAAAACTTGCCGGTAATTTCCGGCAGGCATGCAAAACTCTGGAGGTGATTGTGCAGGATACCAGTTATCTTCTGGGAGAAATGGCAGAAGGAAATTTCAATGTATCCAGTAATAATGCACAGATTTATATTGGAAATTTCAAACAGCAGTATGAGTCCATGAGCAAATTAAAACATGAACTGAGTGATACCATGACACAGATTAATGAAGCATCTGAGCAGGTGGCAGCAGGATCGGATCAGTTAGCAGGCGGTGCCCAGGCTCTCGCAGAGGGAGCTACCGATCAGGCAGGAGCAGTAGAAGAACTGACTGCTACGGTGGAGAGTGTCAGCGGTATTGCAGAATCCAGCGCAGAGAGCGCTTCCGGGGCTTACCAGATGGTACGCACTGCCGTAGAACAGGCAGATCAAAGCAGAGAAGAATTACAGGCATTGACCAATGCCATGGAGCGGATCAGCAGTACCTCACAGGAAATCCAAAACATCATCGGTTCCATCGAGGAGATTGCAAGTCAGACCAACCTGTTGTCCCTGAATGCTTCCATTGAGGCAGCACGTGCCGGGGAAGCCGGAAAAGGTTTTGCGGTTGTGGCAGATCAGATCGGAAAACTGGCGGGTGACAGTGCACAGGCGGCAGTCAATACTCGCGATCTGATTGAAAAATCTCTGCAGGAAATTGAAAACGGAAACCAGATTACAGAAAAGACGGTTGCTGCATTAAATAAGATTCTTGAATCCATGAATGATTTTGCGAATGCGGCAAAGGGCGCCAGCGAGAGTTCTACCGAGCAGGCAAATATGTTAAAGCAGATCGAGCAGGGAATCGAGCAGATTTCCAGTGTCGTACAGAGCAACTCCGCAGCTGCAGAAGAAACTTCTGCGACAAGCCAGGAGCTTTCCGCACAGTCGGAAGGACTGAAAAATCTGGTTGGCAGGTTTAAGCTGGCAGAGTAGGAGAACATAATAAAAAGGAATCCTGTCCGGAAAGATATCCGGACAGGGTTCCTTTTTTTGTAACCTTTCCGATTTTTCGTTTGTATTATTAGTGAAAGGCCTTTGAAAATGAAACATAAAGGAGCGGCTCATGAGACAATCCGTACAGGAACTGATGGAACGCTATCAGAACAACTTATTTGCGGCGGCTTTTAACGTATGTAAGAGCAGAGAGGATGCCGAGGATGTTGTGCAGGATACGTTTTTGCAGTACCACATGAACAAAAAGCAATTTGAAAACGAGCAACATATCCGGGCATGGCTGATCCGGGTGGCAATCAACAAAGCAAAGAACTGTAATCACACCTTCTGGCGGAAAAACAAATTATCGCTGGAAGATTATATGGAAACACTGACCTTCGAGACATCGGAATCAGAAAATCTGTTTGAGACCGTGATGAAACTTCCGGAAAAGTATCGCATCGTCATTCACCTGTTTTATTATGAGGATTACGCCATCCGGGAAATTGCAGAAATTCTGCATTTGTCAGAAAGCAATGTCAAGGTTCGCCTGTCACGCGGGCGGGTGCTGCTGAAACAGTCGTTAAAGGAGGAATGGGAAGATGACGAATAAAGAAAAATACAGGCAGGCATTTTCAGTGTTACAGACCTCCGGTGATTTTTCCATGGAGGCAGAACAAATGGCAATGAGACAGAAACATCATAAAATGAAAACAATCGCGGCAGCAGCCGCAGCATGTATTATCTTAGTGGGAGGCGCGGGAACTGCCTATGCAGCAGATCTCGGCGGCATCCAGAGAACGATCCAGCTCTGGATAAACGGTGATCAGACGAACGCAACGCTCGAGATCAAAAACGATGGCGGCATCAGCAGCTATACGATAAAAATACCAGATGAAAACGGCGATTCCACGGAAATGCAGGGCGGCGGTATTGCAATGGATGGAGACGGTGCAGAACGTCCACTGACCGAAGATGAAATTATGGAGCAGATCAATCAGCCGGATGTGGAGTACGAAGATGACGGCAGTGTCTGGCTGTACTATAAGGACCAGAAGCTGGACATTACGGACCGTTTCAAGGACGGCATCTGTTATGTGAAACTGACAGACGGAGAGGAGACGTTGTATCTCACCGTGAAATATGAAAATGGCTACGCTGTGTCGAAGAGTAAATATATAAGTCCGCAGGAGTTTAATTAATCCAGAGGTGATACGTGGGCTGTCAGGCGCTTTCCCCGTGCAGGGTAAACTCATTTTTCCATGTGGTCAGAATTCCTTCGTCCCGCATTTTGCCAAGCTCTTTGGAAAGCGCACTGCGGTCGACATTCAGATAGTCCGCCAGCCCCTGCCGGTCAAACGGAATCTTAAAATAATTGCTGCCGGCTTTTGCCGCCTGGTTTGACAGATAGACAAGCAGCCGCCCGCGGATCGTTTTCGGGGTTGTACAGAAAATCCGCTGGGAGAGCGCGAGATTTTTGCGCAGGGAGATCTGTAGCAGATTCCGGATAAATTTTGGCTGCCAGGTGCTTGCGGGATGCGGCGTGTGGACGAGAATATCCAGATTCCAGAATAGAATATCGGTCTGCTGGGCAGCAACCGCATCGACCATCAGTGTTTCGCGGGAAAATGCATAAGTTTCCCCGAAAACCTGTCCGGCACCGATGTTGCTCAAAATGCTTTTGCTGCCCCACAGGTCGAGATTTTCAATATTAACGCTTCCGGACAGCACCAGCCCGATCTCGTGCGTGGTGCATCCGGCAGACAAAATCACTTCATTTTTTTCAAAATGTTTCTGGCGCATACCGCCCAGAGCGAGCATTTCTTTATATTCTGATTCTTCCATGCCAAGGCACAGGGGATTTTTTAAATAGATCATGGGTTTCTCCTGATGTTATTTGATAAAATAAGTATATGCAAATTTGTGTCACAGGGCAAGAAAAAGTGAACCGCCCAATGGAGATTCTATTGTGAAAAATGAGGATGGAATGTATACATATACCGTGTATTGTCTTGTGAATAGGACAGAATCTGAATAAAAGATGTCAGCAGAAGGATGCGGATGATTGAGGGGTGTGGTATAATAATAAAAAAATATGGAGGTGGATTTTATGACTTATAAAGAAAAAGAAAACCTTCTGAAAATTCAAAATGTTACGGCAACAATGGCAATAGAAGGAATGTATTTCAATCGCGATTTTCTGCAAAAGATGATGCAGGTTTCGCGGGGGGAGCTGACTACAGAAGAAGTCCGGCAAGAGGTAATAAAGAAATATGCCAGATAAAACATATTGTTATCCAAATTCAGATGTATTGATTAATAAGCTCAATATACGAAATCAGGCAGACCTGTTTGAGGCAGAAAAAGAATTGACCTATATACGGTTAAAAGAGTTGCAGGATCATCCAATAAAGGGAAAGTTTGATTTTAAACATTTGAAAGATATTCATAAGTATATCTTTCAGGATTTGTATGATTGGGCTGGAAAAGTTCGAACAGTGGAGATTGGAAAGGGAAATTTATTCTGTACAACTCCGTGCATTCAAAGTTATGCAGATACTGTTTTTGGAAAATACTATTTGAATTGTAAGAAATATAAAGAAAATAGAGAAGAATTTATCAAAGTGTTTGCTGAAAATTATGGGGACTTAAATGCATTGCATCCATTTCGGGAAGGAAATGGGCGGACGCAAAGAGAGTTTGCGCGACTGATTTGTATGGAGTGCGGTTACGCATTTGATTTGTCGGTTACGACACATGAGGAAATGCTGAGGGCGAGTAAAATTTCTTTTGATAAAGGGGATAATTATTTTTTGTGTGATATTTTTTCCCGTGCTGTAATCCAACAGGATTTATATTATGGAAAAGAGGAAAAGTATTTAAAAATTCTAACATTTGATGACTTAACAATCAAAGATAGCAATAGTAAATATGACTATTGCTGTTATGAAAATTATAAAGATATTCAATTGTTTGATGACATCTACAATGAAAGAATTTCTAAAATGAAAAAGAAATAAAAAGAAAAGATAAGTATGATTTGTAATTAAACGGGATTTCCGGGCAGACATTTCATGTCCGGTGCAGAAAATACGGCAGTTCTCGCTTTATGTCGTGGTTTTTGCCGGAAAAACAGGTATTGTAATCTGCGAAAGGAGGAGCAGATTTACATGGATGGAAAGCAAGAGGAGATTTCATTATGGATCAGAAAAAGACAGGTTATTTTTTAAAACAACTGCGCAATGAAAAGAAGCTGACGCAGGAGCAGCTTGCGGAAAAATTTCAGATCACAAGCCGCACGGTGTCACGCTGGGAGACGGGAAGCAATATGCCCGATATCAGCATGCTTTTGGAACTTGCAGATTTTTATGAAGTTGATATCCGGGAAATCATTGATGGAGAAAGGAAAAGCGAGCAGATGAATGAGAAATTAAAGGAAACCGTAATCAAAGTAACAGATTATACAGAGACAAACAACGCAAGGCTCTTAAAACGGGTACGGATCATAGGAATTACCGGTGTGATCACAATACTGATTGCAATGGTCATGGACGCAGGTGGACTGGCAGTGTCTCCGTTTTGGGAAAGTGTGAAGCGGGATCTGTATGCGTGGACGCTTGGCACGCTTATTGCAAACATACTGTATACAACGGGATGGCTCAAACGTATAAGTGAGAAAAAAGATGTCAGCAGAAAGATGCGGATAAGCGGTGTGGTATGTGCGGTCATTGTGATTATGTCACTGATTTTGCAGGCTGTTTTATAGAAAAACATATGACGGGAGGCAAAAGCCTCCCATTTTCATATCACACGCCCATTTTCTTCTGAAACAGTTTCCGGATAATTTTTGCCGTATCCTCCACTCCGAAATCATCGGATTTGATACAGAGATCATAATTTTTCACATTGCCCCAGTCCGTCTTTGTAAAATGCTTACAGTGAACTGCACGCTCATGGTTTACCTTTTTTACTTTTGCGGCAGCAGCATCCGCTGAAATGTGGTCACGCTCTGCGACCCGGGCTGCTTCGGCAGCGGCTTTCTCATTTTTCCCAAGCAGTGCATCCCGCTGGCTGCCAAATGTACGGTTGATCATGCCAACGAATGTTCCGACTAAAATTGCGGCAATAATGGTGCCGGCACCGACACTTCCGAGACTGTGCAGCATGACAAGACAGGTAACGGCGGAGACGACAACCATCGTGCAGTCAAATCCGATTTTTACCCTGGAAAATTCAAGGTTTGTGACAGTGGAAACCGCCTGCATACAGCCTTCCCCGGCAAGCGGAATCAGGTCTGCCGGCAGATACAAAAAGATACCAAATGCGACAAATACCGTGCTGGCAAGTACCATCACGATACGGATTGCCAGATTGTGTGGTGTCGGAAGATAGGACACCATGTAATTACAAAAGGTGGTAAAGTATCCGAATACAATGCCAACGAGAATCTGCAGAAGCTGTACAGGTTTGAACTTTTTGCGCAGCAGCAGGATCTGGATCACTACTAGTACAATGTGAAAAAGAATCGTGGCTTTTCCCATCTCGATGCCCCAGACACAGGTCATTGTGTAGGGAATCGAACTGACAGGGGATACACCGAGGTTGGACTTTACGGACAGGGCGATGCCGATTGTCATAATAAAAAGCCCGATAAAATACATGGGGATTCTTATTTTTAAGTGTTTCATTTGTGAGTTCCTTCTTTCTGAATTTTTGTCATATTTTCATATACGCGGCCAAGCAGTTCCTGTAGCAGTCCTGCATCGGAATCGGAAAAGCCCTCCAGTGCTTTGGCTTCGATGCGTGCAAACTCCCGACTGAGCCGGTCGGCATATTTTCTGCCGAGTGGTGTAAGGTACACATGATAGGAGCGGCGGTTGCCACTATCCGTTCTGCGTTCAATATAGCCTTTGTTCTCCATACCATTTAAAATAGCAGTCAGTGATGCCGGTTCGATATGGCACGACACTGCGATTTCCCGCTGGATTGCCCCGTCATGGTTAATGAGATAGTCGAGAATTTTTGGCTGTCCGGGTGTCAGTCCGGTATCTCTGACGCTTGCGGCCAGCGATTTCTGAAACAGGAAATGGTCGGACATCAGAAGATAATGAAGTGATTCTTTCATAAAATAAAAAGTCTCCCTTGTTAGTATTCTAATTATTAGAAACCTAATAAATAATATTACATAAAGTGAGAAATGTCAAATACAGGTTTTTCCACAAAAACAAATGCACAATATTGTTCAACATAACTAAAATTGTTTAAAGAAATCTAAAATAGTTGCATTTTGTGTTCATCCTCTATATAATTTTAAATATAAATAAAATAATTTATAAAATTATAAAATATAGTGGAGAAAACATATGGATAAGAGACTGAAATTTAATGAACCCTGGATTCTGCAGAGAGCAGATCCGTATGTGTATGAAAAGGATGGCTGGTATTATTTTACGGCATCGGTTCCGGCATATGACAGCATTGTACTGCGCCGGGCAAAAAAACTGGCAGATCTTCCACAGGCAGAGGAAGTGGTCATTTGGAAAAAGCATGAGAGTGGTCCGATGAGCAAGCATATCTGGGCACCGGAACTGCACTATCTGGAAGGAAAATGGTACATCTATTTTGCCGGTGGTGAAGAAGAGGATATCTGGAAAATCCGTCCATATGTGCTGGAATGTCAGGGGCAGGACCCATTGGCAGATGCATGGGTGGAAAAAGGCAAAATGCAGCGTGCAGATGGGGATGAATTCTCGTTTGAAGCATTCTCCCTGGACGCAACCGTATTTGAGGATGCCGGAGATTATTACTACGTGTGGGCAGAAAAGGTTGGAGTAGGCAAGCAGATTTCCAATCTTTATATTGCAAAAATGGAGTCTCCGTGCAAGCTGGCAACGGTGCAGGTGCTTCTTACAACACCGGATTATGATTGGGAACGTGTGGGATTCTGGGTAAATGAGGGACCGGCAGTGATTCATCACGGGGATAAACTGTACCTGACATATTCGGCGAGTGACACAGGGGTTGCCTATTGTGTCGGTATGCTTACTGCAACCAGCGGAACGGATCTGCTGGATCCGTTAAATTGGAGAAAGGAGCGTCATCCGGTATTACAAAGCAGTTATGAAAAAGGAATTTACGGACCGGGACATAATTCTTTTACCAAAGATGAAGACGGAAATGATATCATGGTATACCATGCACGCACAGAAACAGAGATAGAGGGAAATCCTCTCTATAATCCAAACCGTCATGCACATCTGATGCAGGTTCAATGGGATGAAAACGGAAAGCCGGTGTTTGCGTATGATTAAGAAAAAAATGGTTCGTGTGTTGACCGTTGCAGGGCTTCTGGCATGCCTTGCATCCGGTTGTGCCTCCGGCGGTTCTTCCGTTGGGAAGGAGGCCGCGGCAGATGAGATAAAAAAAGGCGGATTTACGGTTGCAGCATCCTGTCACGATCCGCAGATCCTCAGGGAAGGCGATACATATTATATGTTCGGCAGTCATATGGTAGGGGCAAAGTGTCAGGACCTGCGTAAATGGAATTATTTTGCAAATGGTGTTGATGCAGCAAATACACTGTTTGACAATTTGCTGACAGAGCCGTACGCTGCCTTTGATTTTGTCGGAAAGAACACAGATAATGGGTATTCTGTCTGGGCATCAAATGTAATTTACAATGAGACAATGAAGAAATATGTCATGTATTTCTGTACGACATCTTCTTATGTGAAATCGACTCTCTGTTTTGCAACTGCAGACAATATAGAGGGACCGTATACTTATGTGGATACGATTTTATATTCCGGATATGGAAAAAGCAATATCAGCGAAACGAATTTGTACGATGTACTCGGGAAAAATGCAGATATTTCCAGATATCTGGAATATGGTGGATACAACAATAAGGAGTGGCCAAACTGTATTGATCCGGCGATTTTTACCGATGCAGACGGGCGGATGTGGATGAATTATGGCTCATGGTCAGGTGGTATCTTTCTGCTGGAGATTGATCCCACCACTGGATACCCGATTTATCCGGTGGATGACAAGGATGCCGATCCGTATTATGGATATCGGCTGATTGGTGGTGGACATCACTCTGCTGAGGGTCCATATATCCAGTATGACGCAGAAAACGGCTATTATTATCTGTTTGTTTCTTATGGAGACCTGCAGAGTGATGGTGGGTATCAGATTCGGCAGTTTCGCAGTGAAAAGCCAACGGGACCATATGTGGATGTGGCAGGAAATACACTGGAAGATCAGGACGATCATTTCAATTATGGTTTAAAAATGATGGGGAATTATACATTCCCGAGTTTAAATTATACCTATATGGCACCGGGCGGTCAGTCCACATTTCAGGATGATGACGGGAAATATTACATTACATATCATCAGCGGTTTGACGATGGCACAGAGTATCATGAACCGCGTGTACATCAGATGTACACAAATGAGGATGGATGGTTTGTTGCAGCACCATTTGCCACAATGGGAGAAACTCTCTCGGAAAAGGGGTACAAAAAATCGGATGTATCCGGTACATTTTATGTAGTAAACCATGGAACAGATATCAGCAGTAAGATTCGCGAAGCGGAGGCATATACGTTTGCGGATGGAAAAGTAACCGGTGGAGAAAAAAGCGGTACATATGAGGTAAAGGAAGGCACAGATTACATTACCATTACACTGGACGGTGTCGTTTATAAAGGGGTATTAATGGAAATGACCGATGAAGCGGAAAATCCGGTGTTTTGTTTTTCGGCTGCAGGAGACAACGAGGAAACTCTCTGGGGCGTACAATATATCCAAAAGGAGTAAAGAAATATGGCAAAGTTAATGATCAACAAAAATAAAAAAGAAGGTACCATTGCACCGGAGATCTACGGGCATTTCTCGGAACATCTGGGCAGATGCATCTATGAAGGACTCTATGTGGGTGAGAACTCTGAAATCCCGAATGTCAATGGGATGCGTACAGATGTGGTGGAAGCACTCAAAGAGATTAAGATTCCGGTATTGCGCTGGCCGGGGGGATGTTTTGCGGACGAGTATCACTGGAAAGACGGAATCGGACCGAAAGAGAAACGGAAGAAAATGATTAATACCCATTGGGGTGGTGTGTTAGAAGACAACAGTTTCGGAACGCATGAGTTCTTTGAACTTTGCCGTCAGCTTGGATGTAAAACTTACATTAACGGAAATCTTGGAAGCGGAACCGTGCAGGAGATGTCGGAATGGGTTGAATATATGACATTTAACGGGGTGTCCCCGATGGCAGATCTGCGCAAAAAAAATGGACATGAGGAGCCGTGGACCATTGATTATTTTGGTGTTGGAAATGAAAACTGGGGATGTGGGGGAAATATGCGGCCGCAGTATTATGCAGATGAGTACCGCAGATATCAGACCTATGTGCGCAATTATGATCCGCAGAAACCGATCCAAAAGATCTGTGGCGGAGCAAATGTGGATGATTATGACTGGACAAGGAAGGTATTAGAGACAACCCATGATCACACCGTTCCTGAATTTCATGGATTTATGGATGGGCTTTCCCTGCATTATTATGTGCATCCGGAAGGTTGGGAAATCAAGGGAAGTGCAACGGATTTTGATGAAGAAGTGTGGTATAAGACATTAAAAAAAGCACTTTATATGGAAACTCTTGTGGAACGCCACGGAAAGATTATGGATCAGTACGATCCGGATAAAAAAATCGGAATGATCGTGGATGAGTGGGGCTGTTGGTTTACAGTTGAACCGGGAACCAATCCGGGCTTTTTATATCAGCAGAACACGATAAGGGATGCGCTGGTTGCAGGGATCACCCTGAATATCTTTAATAAGCACTGTGATCGCGTGAAGATGGCAAATCTTGCACAGATGGTAAATGTATTGCAGTCTGTCATTCTCACAGAAGGACCAAAGATGATTAAGACACCGACGTATCATGTATTCCATATGTACCGGCACCATCAGGGTGCAACGCTTTTGAACAGTACACTGACAGGAGTGGGCGAAACCGGTATAGGAGAATGGAAAGTTCCGGAGGTGACGGAATCTGTATCTGAGGATGCGGAGCATATCATTACGGTTACATTAAACAATCTTTCTGCGGATGAGGAAAAAGAAATAGAGATTGTGATCGCCGGAGATGAACACATATATTCTGTGAAGGAAGCAAAGGTTGTCTCGGCAGAGATGCACGCACATAATACGTTTGATGCGCCGGAACTTGTAAAAGAAGAAGTGTTTACCGCATATAAAAAGTGTGCAGATGGGATAAAAATCATGCTTCCGCCATGCAGTGTGGTGGAACTGCGCCTGCAATAATGCAAAATGGACAGGATCATATGGAAGAATCAGAACGGTATTGCAGAAAATGCGAACTGGCAAAACAATACGGGGGCGGTCTGGAGGAATATCTTTTGCGGTACCTTGCACAGCTTACGCCGGAAGAACAGGCAGAAGATGTGACGTATGCAAGGCGTCTGGCATGTTGTGGGAAATGCACATGGTATGGGGAGCATATGTGCCGTGCCTGCGGATGCTATGTGCAGCTTCGTGCTGCGGTAAAAGGACAGAACTGTCCCTATGAAAAATGGGAACAAGAAGGAGAGACGCATGATACACGATCCGGCAATATTTTATGATGAGGTTAGTGGAAATTATTATACATACAGTACAGGTGCTATATGCCAGAAATCAAAAGATCTGGTGCACTGGCAGGAAATTGGAAAAGTTGTGGAACGTCCGCCGCAGGAGTCGGTGGAATGGACCGGCAGTGAAGATATCTGGGCACCGGATATCGTAAAGGTGGGAAAAGAATATCGTCTGTACTGTTCCAATTCCAGCTGGGGTGTGCGCCAGTCCTGTATCTTTCTGGCAGTGGCAGACTGCCCGGAAGGTCCGTTCGAACCCAAAGGGTGTGTGCTTAAAACAACAGAAAAATTTCCGCAGAGTGTTACCAATGCAATTGATGCAAATATTATCGAGGATGCAAAAACAGGGGAGCAGTATATGCTTTATGGCTCTTTCTGGGGTGGCTGCCATGTATTAAAACTGAACAGGACTACAGGTTTTGCCGAAGAAGAAGGAATCGGGGTATGCATTGCACGACGCCCGAAGTGGCAGAGCGGCAGTATGGAAGGCCCGTATATGGTATACAATGCGCAGAATAATTATTATTATCTGTTTGTTTCCTACGGATCTTTAAAATCCGATTACAATATCCGGGTGGGAAGAAGCCGGAGTATCTGCGGACCATTTATTGATTTCCACGGAAAGGATCTGATTGCGGATGAGGATGGGGATAACAGCACAGGATTACTCGCCATGTGTGGATATCAATGGAATGAAGGGCAGGCATATATGGGTCCCGGACATAATTCAGTGTTACATGATGTAAACGGACGGTGGTATCTTGTATGTCATATCCGCAGGAAAAACTTTACACAACAGGAAGAACCGTCTGAGATGCAGATACGTGAAATTTTCTGGAGTGAGGATGGGTGGCCGTTTGTGGCAGCACAGCCCCTTGCGAAGACAGATACAAGAGACGGGATAAAGCCGGTAACGAAAGAACAGATATGCGGTTTTTATGAGCGGATTACGCTTGCGCCGGCACTGCCACAGGGAATTACCTGTTCTGTGCCAATGAAACTTGCACCGGATGGATATTATGAGAACTGTTCTGTTCAGGGAAAATGGGAGTATACTGCAGATCACAGGGGCATGATTGCATATGGACCTTATACGGAAGAGGTGCGGGTTTATTGTGGCTGGGATGCACAGCGGAAGTGTGAAACAATTCTGTTGTGCGGACTGCGCAGTGATGGTGTTGCGTTCTGGGCGAAAAGAATCGGAAATCTGGTATAATAGATGCCGGTTAAAAAGGCTTTTGCATGGAGAAATAACATGCAAAAGCCTTTTTTAATAAAATTATTCTTCAATTGGTGCGTAATTAATGCTGACTTTAATATCTTGTCCATAATTACCGAAAGATTTACCGAAAATCGTGAGTCCTCCAACGTGCTCTGCATTGTCATTGACTGCCATGCGCAGCTTCATGCTGCTGCGATAGTCCAGATTAAAGTCCCGGATGGTGACATCTGAAATCTGCAATCCGTCAATGAAAGTTCCCTTTTTATTGATCACAAGCATTTTTAACAATCCATACTGGTTCCAGTTCGGAAACCACCAGTCCGGAGTGAAAATACCGCGGACATCTCCGAAATCTCCCGGGGATGTCCAGGTGCCGATGCAGACATCATTTAAATAAAAACTGATATCGGATGGCCAGACGTTATTGATTCCCGGGGCTTCGGAACTGAGCTCGGCAGAGATTAAAATCTGCGTGATTTTCTGGGAACCTGGAATAAAGTTTGGAATTTCATATTCCACAAATCCTTTGGAAAACCAGAGAATATCTGCATTGTAGCGATCAGGATGTGCAAAGTAGCGTGTATCATCCACTTCACCGATCAGATGGGAAGCGGTAGCCAGCCCACAGGTCGGATAGACTTCATAATTGCAGTAATGTCCGACCTGAAGTTCTGCATTGTAAACATTCTGCGCTTCTTCCGGTGCGTCCAGATCAATGAGAATTTTATCCAGATGCAGAGTACAGATTTTCTGGTTTCCGTGCCCGCTGGAATCATTGGAGGTATTGACAATTCCGCATGCCTCCAGTTTTTTTATATGTCCCGTCAGAGCACCGTTCGTAATGTTCAGTTTTGCTGCCAGTTCGTTCATGTTCATTTCTTTGTTTTCAATCAACAGTTTTATAATTTCAATCCGAACATCGGAGCCAAGTGCTTTAAAAATGTCCAGTCCATCATCCAGTGAAGTGATGTGAAGCATAAATTACCCCCTTTTGATTTGTTGTTTCATTTCTGTTTTATAAATTATAGTATCATTTCCGGAATGCGTCAACGCATGAACGAAAGAAAAAGAATAAAAACGAAAATAATTTAAAAAACGCTAAATAATAACAATTAAATAAAATATTTTAGGAAAATCTAAAAAACATGTTGACATACCTATTCGGCAATTATATAATGTAACCAATAAGACCTGATAAATTTCAAAATATTAGTTAATCTGCCGAATGATTTTCAAAGGCGCGTCGGAATCAGATGGTCAGAATAATGAACAGGGGAGCTTATATTTTATTTTATTATGATCAAAGTGGTAAAAAGGAGAGGAAACTATGAAGAAAAAAATCATATCAACATTGCTTTGTACAGCAATGCTCGCAACGATGGTGGCAGGATGCGGAGTTGAAAAGAGCGATGGGGGATCAGACACAGAAAGCTCGGCAAGCTCCGTTGCAGAGATGAAAGGAACCGGTGATAATGAGATCAATATTCTTATTTATGCACAGGATCACGAAAAAGCTGTTTATCAGAAACTGATTGATAAATTTACAAAAGAGCATGCAGATGAGATTTCTACAGTAAACTTTGAAGTGACAACACAGGATGAATACGCAACAAAGATGACAGCTGCCATGACAGCGGGAGAACTTCCGGACATTTTCTATGTGGGACCGGAAGCAGTCAGAAGTTATGTAGATAACGGATATGTACAGCCGTTGGATGATCTCGTAGATGCTACTGCGGTTGACAATCTGTGGCCGGCGATTAAGAGCGCATATATGTATGATGGATCTAATATTGGTTCAGGATCGTTATACTGCCTGCCAAAAGATTTATCCTGCTTTGCATTTGCCTACAACAAAGATCTTTTTGATGAAGCAGGACTGGAGTATCCAGATCCGGAAAATCCATACACATGGGAAGAATTTGCAGATGTGTGCCAGAAACTGACAAAGGATAAAGACGGTGATGGCGAAATTGATCAGTGGGGTGTTGCAAATGCAAATGCATTTGGTTTTACTCCTTATGTATACGGCAATGGCGGTCAGTTCTTAAATGATGATCAGACAAAGGTAGTCATTGATGAAAATCAGAATTTTAAGGATGCTTTCCAGTATTATACAGATCTGACATTAAAGTATAAAGTAACACCAACGGTAGAACAGGATACTGCGCTTGGCGGATACCAGAGATGGCTGGACGGACAGGTTGCTTTTTATGCATGCGGTACATGGGATGTCGCAGCATTTATGGATGATGCAACATTCCCATACAACTGGGATTTATGTGGATGGCCGGTAGGACCAAACGGAGACGGAAAGTCCACAGCATGGCTCGGAACCGTTGGCTTTGCAGTTTCTTCACAGGCAAAGAACCCGGAATTATGTGCAGAGTTAATACAGTCCTTATCAACAGATCTGGACGGACAGAAAGAACTTTGCGGCGAGACATCCGGTAAGTCTTTACAGATTCCAAATATTATGGATTATGCACAGACAACATTTAAAGAGAAAGTAAATGATGGAACAATTCCATATGCAAGCAATGTAGATGTTATTTTCGGATATATTGAGGGAAGTGACAAATATAAAGGAATCTTTACGGAAACAACCTACACTTACAACAGTGAATGGTGGGATACTTTCCTGGAAGGAATGCCGAATGTCCTGACCGGAGAAGTTTCTGTAGATGATTATTGTAAACAGGTAGCGCCAAAGATGCAGGAAGCACTTGACAACGCGATCGAATTACAGAATGCAGCAACTAATAATTAAGATTGAAACGGATTGCCCCTGTCATGGGGCAGTCCGCAGGAAAAGAGTGGGCATATGAGCGGAAAAACAAAACAACCGAAACATAAGATGTCGGCAATGGCGAAGAAAGAAGAAAGAACTGCGTGGCTGTTCATCGCCCTGCCTTTCCTTGGATTTTTACTTTTTATGGCTTATCCGATCTGCTTTGCAGTGTTTGCAAGTATGAGCAAGTGGACGGGAATGAACTCTCTGGTGGATAATTTCTGTGGATTGCAGAATTACATCAATATTTTTCATGATGAAAAATTCTGGAAATCTCTGCTTACAACCATTATTTATCTGATCGGTATTCCAATCGGAATGATCCTTGGACTGCTTCTGGCAATGGGAATGAACCGTAAGATTCCGGGAATCCGGCTGCTTCGGACAATGTATTATGTACCAGTAGTATCTTCACTGGTTGCCGTGTCTATTTTGTGGGCATGGGTTTATAATTACGATTATGGATTATTTAATTCAATCATCAAACTTTTGACCGGACATCATGGTCCAAACTGGCTGGGAGATGAGTTCTGGGTAAAAGTAGCTTTGATCATCTTCATGGTATGGAAAGGATTGGGAACTTCTATTATTCTTTATCTTGCCGGATTGCAAAACATTCCGCGTAACTACTATGAAGCTGCTTCCATTGATGGAGCAAATGGATGGCAGAAATTTCGTCATATTACCGTTCCACTGGTCTCACCGGTTACGTTCTATATTTTAATTACCAGCCTGATTGGCGGTTTCCAGGTGTTTGTGGAAGTACAGGTTATGACGAATAAAGGTGGAACAAACTATAGTGCAGCAACCGTTGTTTATTATTTGTATGATAAAGCATTTTCAAACGGACAGTTAGGCTACGGATGTGCACTGGCAGTTATTCTTGCAATCATCATCTTCATTATCACGGCTCTTAATTTCGCGGGTCAGGATAGATGGGTGAAGACCATGGACTAGGAGGGAGTCATATGAGTTCAAAAAAAGATTTGGCAAGCTCCCGGCTTGTATCAAAAAAAGAAAAAGTTTTTAACTGGATTATCTTTGTATTACTTCTTCTTGGCGCAGTTGTAATGGTTTTCCCGTTAATTTACATGATTGCGACATCATTCATGACAAAAAATCAGATTTTGTCCGGTACATTAACAATTCTTCCGGATCCGATTCTGATAGGAAAATATTCTGAAGTATTAAAAAAGGGACAGTTCATAAACGGTATATTTAATTCTCTGAAGGTTGCAATTCCGGTATTGATTATTGGCGGATTTACCTCCTCCCTCGCCGCATTCGGATTTGCAAAAATGAGATTTCGTGGCAAAAATGCATTGTTTCTGGCATTGCTGGCAACCATTATGATTCCGTTTGCCGTTGTCATGATTCCACAGTATGTCATGTTTACCAAACTTGGCTGGACCAATACGCTGCTTCCACTTATTATTCCGGGATGCTTTGGAAATGTCAGTATTATCTTTTTCCTTCGACAGAACCTGATCGGAATTCCGGATGATCTGATGGAAGCCGCAAAATTGGATGGATGTGGATATTTCCGTACGTTTCTTCAGATTTTTATGCCATTGATGAAGGGGGCTCTGGCAACGCAGCTGATGTTGTGGTTTATGGGAATCTGGAATGATTATCTTGCACCTACTATTTTCTTGAGAAGTGAAAAGAACTGGACATTGCAGGTGGTTATCCGTTCCTTCAATTCCTATTATGCAATTCAGAGTGATTATGCTTTGATCATGGCAGCATCCGTAATTGCAATGATTCCGACAATGGCATTGTTCTTTATTTTCCAGAGAATGATCATTGAGTCCATTGCAATCAGCGGTATCAAATAAGTAACAAATTATAAAATTCGTCTTTTTCAATCCTCAACAAAATATAAGAAAGCAGTTCGCATAAAAATCGCTTGCGCGATGCGGACTGCTTTTGTAGTATTATAACGAACAGACATTTATACATGGTAAAGGGGGCAGCGTATGCCAAAAGAAAATCCGGTGATTGCTTTTTTAAATAAGATGGCAGATTTGATTTTACTGAATCTGATTTTTCTGCTGTGCTGTATTCCGGTTGTGACGATCGGACCGGCAATTACAGCATTGTATGCTGTTTCATTGCGATCGGTACGCTATGGAGATGGGTATGTTATACAGACTTTTTTCCGATCGTTTAAGCAGAATTTTAAACAGTCTTTTGTGGCGGGAATGATAGGCTTACTTTTTGTGTGCCTGCTTTTTATTGATTTGTTTTTCTGGCGCAATGTGGGACCTGCTTTCATGTCCGTATTTATGACAGTGGTGAGTGTATGCGTAGGCTATTTGGTTTTTATTGTGTTCTTATGGCTGTTTCCGGTGATTGCAAAACTGGAAAATCCTTTGCGTGTGCAGATAAAAAATGCAGCCGCCATGGCGGTTGCCCATTTTTTCCCATATACGCTGTTTGTAAGTGTGATAGTACTGGCGGCAGGCTATATGGCATATACCAGTATCATTACGGATGTGCTGTTGCTTCTGATGGGATTTGCTTTACTTGCATATGTATGTTCATTCTTTTTTTATAAAGTGTTTGCAAAATATATAGACGAGGAACCGGTGGGAGAGGATGACCCATTATATGGAAGCAGAGAGTAAAAAATATGAATTGAAATTTCCTCCTTTTAATGGTAGAATTAATGCATAGTTGCAGGCGTACAACGGTCGATTTTTTGTGCAATATGTCTAATAATAAAGGCAGAACAGTGGAAGACGGGCGTTGAAATTTTCATTGTGGAAAGCACCGGAAACAACCGTGAAAGCCGAAATGATTTACATAGTATATGGAGGTTTTTTATATGGCAAGATTTACATTACCGAGAGATTTATACCATGGAAAGGGAGCACTCGAAGCCCTGAAAACATTCAAGGGAAAGAAAGCGATCATCTGCGTGGGCGGCGGCTCGATGAAACGGTTTGGTTTCCTTCAGAAGGCGGAAGATTATTTAAAGGAAGCCGGGATGGAAGTAAAACTTTTCGAGGGCATTGAGCCGGATCCGTCTGTTGAGACTGTTATGAAAGGTGCGGCAGTGATGCAGGAGTTTGAGCCGGACTGGATTGTAGCCATGGGTGGTGGTTCTCCGATTGATGCGGCAAAAGCAATGTGGATCAAGTATGAGTATCCGGATATTACTTTTGAGGATATGTGCAAGGTATTCGGCATCCCGGCACTGCGCAACAAAGCACATTTCTGTGCGATTTCTTCAACTTCCGGAACTGCAACAGAAGTTACTGCGTTTTCCATCATTACAGATTATGAGAAGGGAATCAAGTATCCGATTGCAGATTTTGAGATTACACCGGATGTTGCGATTGTTGATCCGGATCTGGCAGAGACCATGCCGCAGAAACTGGTGGCACACACTGGAATGGATGCAATGACACATGCGATCGAGGCATATGTTTCCACCGCAAACTGCGATTTTACCGATCCGCTTGCGCTGCATGCGATTAAGATGATCCAGAGTGACCTAATCCCGTCTTACAACGGGGATATGGAAAAGAGAGATTCCATGCACAATGCACAGTGTCTGGCTGGTATGGCATTTTCCAATGCACTCCTTGGCATTGTACATTCCATGGCACATAAGACAGGTGCAGCGTTTGCGGATTATGGCGCACACATCATCCACGGCGCAGCCAATGCAATGTATCTGCCGAAGGTTATCGCATTTAATGCAAAGGATGAGACGGCAAAGAAACGTTACGGTGAGATTGCGGATTTCATGAAACTTGGCGGAAACACACTGGATGAAAAGGTGGAGCTTCTGATCGCACATCTGCGCAGGATGAACGATGATCTGAACATTCCGCACTGCATTAAAAACTACGGTGCGGACAGCTTCCCGACCGAGCAGGGCTTTGTACCGGAGGAGGTATTCTTAGAGAGACTTCCGGAGATTGCGGCCAATGCAATTCTTGACGCATGCACAGGTTCCAATCCAAGACAGCCAAGTCAGGAGGAGATGGAGAAACTCTTAAAGTGCTGCTACTACGATACGGATGTCGATTTTTAAAAGAAACTAAGCAGGAAAAGCCCGGCGGTTTTTGTATACCGCAGGGCTTTTCTTGTGTATGCCCAGCAATGGAATTTATGCAAAATCACGAACTTGCTCATTTATAGTTAGAATATGTGAATCGGTATAGGAAGATGCTTTTTGAATTGTCAGATGCAATATATGACCACCCGGAAACGAGATTTAAATAATAAAAAATAGAAAAGCATAGGAAAAATTATATATAATTTTCGCCTGCTATATTTTCCGGATGATGCAGTTTTCTCTTATTCATCCGATGTAGGAGATGTGAGTCAGGTGTGTCCTACGGTGCAGTTTTCCGGGCTTACATGGGTGGTGACCAGTCAGGGCAAATCGTCTATTGCATACAAGGGAATTACCTATGTAGCAGGGGTGTTGACATTGGCAGTTTGTAAAAAACTAAAAAACTATTGACCTTTGTGTTACACAAAGGTATAATCTGCTTATTGTAAACAAGAAATACAGAAAACTCAAAGAGGAGTTGGTAAACATACCAACTCCTCTTTTGTTTTATATTTGGAACTGTGGGAGCGGAAAGGTGGAAAATATGGCTAAGGATAATAAGATGATTGAATTAATCGGTGTGACAAAAACATTTGGAGACATGACCGCAGTAGATGGAATCGACTTAACTGTTCAAGAGGGAGAGTTTATGACATTCCTTGGACCATCTGGATGTGGAAAGACAACAACACTTCGTATGATTGCAGGGTTTGAAGATCCTACAGATGGAAAAATCTTTATTGACCATACTGACTGTGAAAACGTAATGCCAAATTTGAGGGACGTGAATACCGTTTTTCAGAATTATGCATTATTCCCTCATCTTTCTATTAGGGAAAATATAGCTTTTGGATTGAAGTTAAAAAAGCTTCCGCAGACGGAAATTAATAAGCGTGTAAATCGTATGGTAGAACTTATCAAACTTGAGGAACATATAAACAAAAAGCCTTCGCAGTTGTCCGGTGGACAAAAACAAAGAGTTGCAATTGCCAGATCGTTGGTAAATGAACCAAAAGTTTTATTATTGGATGAGCCTCTTGGGGCTTTGGACTTAAAGCTTCGAAAAGAAATGCAGTTAGAATTAAAACATCTGCAACAGGAACTTGGGATCACGTTTGTATATGTAACGCATGATCAGGAAGAAGCACTTACTATTTCAGATCGAATTGCAGTTATGCACAATGGTAAGATTGAGCAACTTGGAACTTCAGAATATATATACGATTGCCCGAAAACAAAATTTGTTGCCAATTTCATTGGAGAATCAAATCTGATATCTGGTTATGTGGTTGAGAAAGATGCCACTAAGACGACATTAAACGTCCATAACACACCTGTTACCGTATACGATGCGGTAGGAGATTATAAGGAAAAAGATCAGGTATGTATTTGTGTAAGACCGGAAAATATGCATTTTGTCGATTCCTTACAGGATTATGATGAGGAGAAATATAATACGATTACGGCCATATATGAGGAACAAATTTATATAGGAAATCTCAGACGACATGTTCTTCACACTCCGGAAGGTGAAGTGATTAAAATTACCAGATATGCCCGGAAAGGTGAATCTTATCAAAGAGGCGATTACGTAAAAGTATGTTGGAGCAAAAAGAGATGCATCATCGTAAAAAACGATGAGGAGGTGTAGGGAATGGAAAAAATACAAAAAAGAAAAATCAAAAAGAGAGCGGTTGGAAGTGCAGCGATGACTATTGGACCAATGGCTTTATGGACGGTTCTTTTCTTTGTTTTCCCGTTTATTTACATCATCATGGTAAGTTTTTGCGGAAGAGATCAATTTGGAAATGTTGTGTATCATTTTACATTGGATGCATACAAGACACTTACCCATGCGGTATATCTTCAAGTGATCGGGCGAACCTTAAAGATGGCAGCCATTGTAACAGTTCTGGTAACACTGATTGCTTATCCTTACGCTTATTTTGCATCAAGAGCAAGCAAAAAAGTCCAAACACTTTTGATCATTGCAGTAATGGTTCCTTTTTGGATCAACTCATTGCTTCGAATCTATGCAATTATGAACTTTACCTCAAAATACGGATTGATCAACAATTTTTTATTGGGAATGGGAATTATAAAAGAACCAATTCAAATGCTTTATACCACGGGCGCGGTATATTTCGGACTGGTGTATTCTTTGGTGCCGATGATGGTAATGCCTTTGTATTCCTGTCTGGAGAAAATTGAGCCGGCAGTCTTAGAGGCAGGTAGAGATTTGGGGTGTTCTTCATCACAGCTGTTTCGAAAAATTATTTTTCCACTTTCAATTCCGGGAATCATGGGAGGATTGGTACTGGTTTTTGTTCCAGCAATGTTTAACTTCTACATCGCAGATGCATTAGGAGGAGGAAAGACCATCATTATTGGAAATATGATTTCTTCCCAGTTTTCAACATCGAAAAACTGGCCTCTTGGAGCAGCACTTTCTGTAATTGTTATGATAATCAGTACCGTTATTATTGTGATTAAAAATAAAGTTGAGAAAGCGAGGACATATTAATGAAGAAAAAATTGGGACCGGCTTCCGTCATTTATATTTTGTTTTTTCTGATATTGTTATACGCTCCGATTGTTATGATGGTGGCCTATTCATTTAATAACTCTGAGTTGGATATGGGATGGAGTGGATTTACTTTAAAATGGTTTGCAAAACTATTTGCAGCCGAGGATGCGAAAAAGGCAGTGATAAATTCGATAATCGTATCCTGTTCAAGTACTACAATTTCTATAGTTATGGGAGCTTTTGCAGCAATTGGCTTTCATAAGTTTGAATTTAAAGGAAAAGACTTATTAGATTCATTCTTTTATATTCCGACTATTGTTCCGGCAATGTTGCTAGGTGTGTCATTATTGTCTTTATTTGACATTATGCATATTCCATTGAGTAAGATTACGATCATTATTGCGCATGTTACATTCTGTATGCCGGTATGCTTTAACAACATACGTATTGCACTCAACGGATTTGACCGATCAATAGAAGAGGCTGCGCAGGATCTTGGCTGTAATGAGTTTCAGGTGATTACGAAAGTACTTTTGCCGAATTTGGTGCCTGCAATGATGTCAGGAGGTCTGTTGGCATTTACTTTTTCGTTGGAGGATGTATTAACAACTTTCTTCGTAGCGGGACCAAAGGATACAACATTATCCATGTACATATTCGGACAGATGAAATCTGGCATGACACCTACCATCAATGCACTTAGTACGCTTCTGATTGTAGTAACCGTAACATTGGGAATTATGATGCAGATACTGCAGAACAGATCTGCGGCAAAAGCAAGTTAGGTTTAAGAATCCAATGGATTTTTAAATAAACACAAGAGAAAGTGAGGACGAAATTATGAGAAAGAGATTAGTATCAAAACTTACAGCAATTGGATTAACAGCAAGTATGTTTTTCGCTATGACCGGTTGCGGAAGCAGTAGCGCTTCAGACACCGAGAAAGCAGCTGCCTCATCATCGGGAAAGGAAATCAACCTTTTAGCGTGGTCCGGAATTGATGACGAAGCAATTCAGAAATTAGAGGATATGACAGGATATACCATTAATTATACACAGTTCTCATCTCTAGAAGAGATGGAGACAAAGGTAATGTCAAATTCTACACAATATGACGTTGCAATGTGTTCCGATTATGTAATTGAAGCTTTGGATCAGCAGGGAATGCTGGAAAAGCTGGATACATCAAAGATTGAAAATTATAAGTATTTAGGTGAACAATATCTGAGTCCAAGCTATGATCCGGACAATACACTATCCGTTCCTTATTCCGGTGGAGGAATTGGAATTCTGGTAAATAGGGATAAGGTAAGCACAGATATAAAGAGTTATGCGGACTTATGGAATCCGGAATTAAAGGGACAGATTGCATTTACGGATGACGAGAGAATGGCACTTTGTATTACCAATCTGGTAAATGGAAATGATTTTAATGCAACAGATGAGGAACAGATTCGTGCTGCCGGTGAGAAATTGACAGAACTTCTTCCGAATATAGCAGCATTTACTTACAACGATTACAAAATGATGCTTAACGGTGAGGCTAATGTCCTTGTCATTGCCACAGGTTCCGAATATAAGGCAGCCAAGGAGATGGACAATTGGGAATTTATTATTCCGGAAGAAGGTATGCATATGTTTATTGACAGTTATGTTGTACCGAAGGGGGCAAATATGGATGCTGCATATGCCTTTGTCAATGCCATTATCAGTGAAGATTACTTGACAAGAAAAGGTGACGAAACCAACTGGGGTTATGGATATTGCAATACACAGGTTGAAAAGGATGCCATTGATGCAGGTGTTCCGGAAGAACTTATGACAATTGCTTATCCGGATGTCGATAACTCAACAACACACTATATGGAGAATATTGGGGAAGCATCATTGACTTATGATGAAGTTTGGACTGAATTGAAATTATCCGCAGGCGATAAGATGCAGTAAATAGACATAAAAAGGAGAAAGGAAGATGAATCGCAAGCAGTTTTATAAGTTAACTTTGAAAACAGTAATTCCGTTGATGTTGCAATCGCTTCTTACCTCCAGTGTTAATTTTATAGATCAGATTATGGTAGGAAAGCTTGGAGTATCTGAGATAGCAGCAGTAGGAGTTGCGAATAAAATATACTCTCTTTTTTACCTGGTTCTTTATGGAACCTGCTGTGCATTAGTGATGTTTGTATCCCAATATTGGGGAAAAAAGGATGTAGAAGGTGTGAGAAAAGTAGTCGGAATGACTTGCTGCATAACGGTCACTCTCGGAATATTTGTAACGATTGCAACTGCTCTTTTCCCAAGAATATGTTTATCGCTTTTTACAAACGATCAGGCTGTTATTGAAGCAGGAATCGGGTATCTAAGGGCAATTTCAGCATCCTATTTGCTTCTGAGTTTTATTTATCCGATTAATTATCTGCTGCGTGGACAGACTAGGGTAAGAATCGTTCTGATTACCGCGATTGGATCCGTTTTTATGAATATTTTTGCTAATTATGCTTTTATTTTCGGACATTTTGGGATGCCTAAGATGAATGTAGTGGGAGCCGCAATCGGAACCGTTGCAACAAGAACGGTGGAATTAAGTATATTGATTATTTATCTGGCAGCAAGCCACAATGAAGTGTTACAGGATATGAGAGGTTTGTTTCATTTCCGGTTACAGGAAATGGCAGTGTTTCTGAAGAAGGCAATACCGCTCGCGATGAATGAGTTTTTGTGGGGAGTCGGAACCTCCGTTTATCTGGTGGTGTATGGACATATGGGAACTGAAGAACTTGCGGCTATGAGTATCATGAGCACATTGCAGACAATGGTTCAGACATTTGGATTATCACTGTCAAGTTCCGCAGCTGTTATTGTAGGAAATGAAATTGGCAAAGGTGAGAAAGAAAGTGTCTTTCTCTGTGGAAAGCGTTTTCATTGTTTAGCTGTTGCGATGGGGGCTGTTGTAGGACTAACGCTGTTTCTTCTGATACATCCTATTGTGGGAGCGTATTCGATTGCAGGCACCAGAACAGGTCAGCTTCTCAGCGAATGTCTGATGATTATGTGTTGTTATCTCCCGTTTAGTTGTTATAACTCTATGAATATTGAGGGGTTGTTTCGAAGCGGAGGAGACATTAAGTACGTGCTTATCATGGACACCGGAAGTATATGGCTGATCGGTATGCCGCTGACCGCTTTGTTTGGATATGTAATGAATCTGCCTCTTTGCCTGACATTTTTGGCATATGTAGCAGTAGAAATATACAAGATTATTATTGGAACACTGCGTTATCGTAGCGGGAAATGGTTACATCAGTTAAGCCTTGAAGGCTAGTTGAGAATAAGGAGGTAGTAATAGTGATGAAAATACCGGAAAAAAGTGCTTTATTGGTAATTGATCTTCAGGATGGAGATTACAAGGACGGTCTGGATGACGGAATTCCAATTATGGAAGGATCAACAACCTATCAGAATGCTCCGAAAATTATTAAATTTTTTCGAGAGCATGACATTCCAGTGATTCAGATTAAAGAAGCGCACAGGGCAGACGGTGTGGATTTTGGACGAGAGTTGGATGGTACGGAAGGAGTGCATTGTCTGGAAGGGACAAAAGCAGTAGATTATAACCCATTGACAAAACCGGAAGGAAAGGATTATCTGATCACAAAGCGTCGTTACAGCGCTTTTATAGGAACGGATCTTGATATTTTGTTACAGTGTCTGAAAGTTGATACTCTGTTTTTGATCGGAGGATTGACGGATGTATGTGTGCATTTTACGGCAGTGGATGCACACCAGAGCAACTATCATTTTTATGTCGTGACTGACGCGGTAACTGGTTCGTCGCGAAAGGCGCATGATTTTGCTCTTTTAAATATGAAATATTTGCAGAGAGAATCCAATATTACAACACAGGATATCCTGACTGCGGAAGTGTAAGGAGGGACAAAACATGAAGATACCGGAACATAGTGCATTACTGCTTGTAGATGTGCAGGATTCAAGACAGCATATGTCAGTATACGATGGAGAAGAACAGCAGAAACGTTTGAAATATTATCATGATAATATTCGAAAGACAGTGGAGTTTTTCAGACAGAAAAAAGACTTCCCGATCATTCATATTATCGAGTTACATAGGGATGATCTATCCGATTTCGGAAGGGAATTGGATGGTGCGGAACATGTACACTGTCTGGAGAAGGATTCTTTCTTTTGGGAAGGTGCAGCTCCGATTGAAGGTGAATATACTGTACCGAAACGACGTTATAGCGCGTTTTTTGCAACGGATCTGGAACTGCTGCTTCGAGGGAAAGATATTGAGCACTTATTTATTTGCGGAGGCATGACAGATATTTGCGTACATTTTACAGCAGTGGATGCGCATCAGAGAAATTATCATATTCACGTATTGAGAGAAGCCTGTCATACGCACAGTCCGTTAGATGTAGCAGAAGCCGCATTTGAAAATATGGAGTATTTTCAGACCGGAGCTGTTATGAGTGTAGAGGATTTAGAGTGGTAAAATCACCAGAAAGGAGAAAGAAATGAAAAAGATTTTTACAAAAGAATTTAGACCCGGAGAGAAGTGGTCGGGATGTATCGGCAAAGGAAAATACATCCATTTTAAGGCATTGGGAGACAATGCTAACGTGTCGATTTTGCTTTATAACATGCGTGATACATCTGAGAGATATAATATGCCGGATACAACCAAGGCACAGTATTCGTATCATCTTACGGAAGGTAATGTTCTCATGAGTGATAACGGACGTGTATTGGCATCAATCGTACAGGATTCTACCGGATGGAATGATACGATTTCCGGTCATACAACAAGAATGATGACAGACGAAAAGTATGGAGTTACTTCTTATCAAGAACAGGGAAATGACTTCTATCGATGCGGAGAGGAAAATTTTAAGGTTGAATTGGTTCGTAACGGAATGTCAAAGAGAGATCTTGTGCCTTGCGTAAATTTGTTTTCAAAGGTTTATGTCGATGAAGACGGAAGTATGAATTATGATCCAGAAAATTGCAAGTACGGAGATACCGTGACCTTGCGTACAGAGATGGATATTATTTTTGTTGTATCAAATACCCCGAATCCATTAGATCCGGCGGAGAAATATCCATCGGTTCCGGTTACAATGGAAGTCTATGATGCTCCAGCGGTAGACATATTAGATAAATGCGTGCAGCATAGAACAGAAAATTACAGAGCATTTGAAAACACATGGGATTATAACAATCTTCTTGGAATTTAAAGATAGGAGGATGACATTATGTATGGACTTATAGAAAAAGAAAGTGACAAAAAAATTGAAGATGCAGTGTATGATGAGGTAGTCAATGCAGGATTGGGATGGCTGCATGAACTTAAAGCGGGACAGACATTCCGTATTTTAGATCTGGAAGGAAATCAGGCAGTTGATACGACATTTTATGATGCAAAAAATCCGGAAGATCATTACGGAGCGGTTGCTACCATCGTCGCACAGAAAAATATTTACCTGACAACGGGAAGTATTTTACGTGCAGAATCCGGCAAACCCCTTCTGGAGATTACCGCTGATATGACAGGGAGACATGATACTCTTGGAGGAGCTTGTTCTTCCCAGTCCAATACTGTACGATATGCGAGAGAAAAGCGCTATATGCATAATTGTCGTGACAGTTTTATGTTGCAGCTTGCAGATTCTGATTCTGGAATCAAAAAGAGAGATCTTGCACCAAATATCAATTTTTTTATGAATGTACCATTGACAAAAGAAGGTGGATATAAATTTGACGATGGTGTTTCTGCTCCCGGAAAATACGTTGAAATGAAAGCACTCGAGGATGTTATGGTTCTGATAAGTAACTGTCCTCAGCTCAATAATCCATGTAATGCATATAATCCTACTCCGGTTCGTTTATTGATCTGGGATTAGCAGAATAGGAGGAAGTATGAAGGAACAAGTGTATTATCCGGAAAGAATTTCAATTGATTGGTTGCAAGAAAAATATCAGAGTGGAGAAATTACCCCAAGAGATGTTGTGGAAGAAATTATTTTCAGATGCCGGAAATATGAAGACTATAATATTTGGATTGTGAAACCCGATTTAAAGTGGATTGGATCTTATTTAGAAAATCTGGAGCAGATGGACACTTCGCTTCCTTTGTGGGGAATTCCCTTTGCCATCAAAGATAATATTGATCTGGCAGGGCTTCCGACTACAGCCGCATGTCCGGCATATGCTTATACACCGGAAGAGAATGCAACGGTTGTGGAAAAGCTTTTGCAGGCAGGAGCGATTCCAGTAGGAAAAACAAATTTGGATCAGTTCGCGACAGGTCTGGTAGGAACAAGAAGTCCATACGGAGAATGTTGCAATGCATTAGATCCCAAGATGATATCCGGAGGTTCCTCATCCGGTTCTTCGGTAAGTGTAGCACTCGGTTTAGCGACCTTTGCTTTGGGAACGGATACTGCCGGATCGGGCAGAGTGCCGGCAATGTTAAATAATCTGGTGGGATACAAACCGCCGATTGGGGCATGGTCAACCAAAGGTGTTGTTCCGGCTTGCGCATCTTTGGATTGTGTCACTGTTTTTGCAGATAGTATTTCCGATGCCAAGGCAATTGATTCTGTTGCCAGAGGATACGATGAAAACTGTCCGTGGTCAAGAGAGATTGAAGCAAAACCAGATCGACTGCCTGCCACCATATATCTTCCAGATGAATTGCCTGATTTCTACGGAACCTGGAAAGACGAGTATACCGATAAATGGGAAAAGGCGGTAAAACGCATAGTAATGCTTGCTCACAGAAACAAAATAGAGGTAAAATATATAGACTATCAAATGTTTCAGGATGCGGCTTTGATTTTATACGAGGGAGCGTATGTTTCAGAACGTTGGGAAGATTTAAAAGATTTTGTGGAAAATCACCCCCAAGAAACTTTTCCGGTGACAGAAACTATTTTGCGTTCTGGGGCTAAGCCGGAACAGACTGCTGCGAAGTTATTTGGTAATTTACATGAGTTACAGACATACAAACAGAAAGCACATCAAATACTCAAGAATGGTGTTCTGGTCATGCCTACGACGGGCGGCTCTTTCACTAGAGAGCAGGTCAGAGAGGATCCGATCGTAACAAACAGCAAGATGGGATTATACACAAACCACTGCAACTTATTGGATATGGTTGCAATAGCAATTCCGCAAGATACGACCGATCGTATTCGACCATTTGGAATAACGGCTTTCAGCAGATTTGATCGGGAAGACATTGTGTTTGGATTTGCAAATGCTTTTTTAAAAGAAGAGATAATGTTGCTTGCGGTATGTGGATTACATAAACGGGGCAGAAAACTTGCATATCAATTGGAAGAGTTGGGGGCAGATTATATAGAGACAACGCGAACCGCACGAAAGTATAAACTTTATGAATTTGATACAATACCGAAAACCCCAGGGTTGATGAGAACAGCAGGGGAAGGGAATGAAATCGAAGTGGAATTGTATGAATTACCGATTATGAAACTTGGAAATTTTATGAGATATGTGCAGGAGCCGTTAGCGATTGGGGACATAGAACTTGTTAATGGGCGCGTTGTCAAAGGTTTTTTGTGTCAGGAATATGCCACTGAGGCAGGAAGAGATATTACAGAGCGAGGAAAGTATTGAGGTATGAAGGATTATCTGAATATTACACAATTGGCAAAGCTTCGTAATGTAACGACAGAAACGTTGCGGCATTATGATCGTATCGGGTTGTTAAAACCGGATTATGTGGATGAATTTACAGGATACCGTTATTATTCCACGAATCAGATTGAGTTATTTGATACGATCATTGATTTGCGAAATCTGGGAGTTCCATTAAAAGATATTGCTGTCTATATGGAGTCCAGAAATGTTGCAAATACACATGAACTCTTAAAAATGAAAGAGGATGAGCTGAAACGTATGATTAGTGAACATCAAAAGCAGTTGAAGCAAATTCAGACCAAAATACATTATTTGGAGCAAATTCAAGAAATGGATTTTGAGTCGGAAAAGAAATGGAAGATTGAACAACGGGGATCACGTTATGTAGTGGTGTCCAAGGCAGATGAAGAATCAATTATGGATTTTTTTTATGAATTTACAAAATTACGCGCAAATATGGAATCGGAATATACTATTTTTGGAACAAATTTATCAGGCTCCGTTATTTTGAAAAATTCCTTTAAAAATCAAACAGCTCAAAGATTAGTCAGATATCCATCAATTCCGTTGGAATTGTGCAAGCCCAAACTGGTATATGGACAGGTTATGGAGATTCCAAAGGGATCTTATTTGGTTTGCTACGGAAGAGGTTTGTTTCAAGTAGGAAATCCTATTTTAGACCAGATAAAAGTCTATTTGGAACATCATAAATTACAATTAGCAGGAAATCTCTATGAAAGGGATATGTTAGATCTGTCACTTACGAATGATGAAAATGAGTTAGCCTATTCCGTAGAAATTCCGGTTGTTGAAAAGTCAGGCTAAAAGAAACTGTGCAATGCCGTGGATGATCAAGGTATAAACCAGTTTATGTTGTCTTACAATTTTCATAAATATACGATGAATTTTTGGTTCGGTTTGAAAAAGTAAATTTCATCAGATTCTAAATTTTGTTGATTTTGCAGGGGGTTAATAAAATCCCCTGCTTTTTGTATAATTAAGTTCGAATAGGAAAGCACATTGGGTATATCAAAAACAGAACAAATATGGTAGAATATACGATATGTAATCTGAAAACAGATAGATAAGAAGATGACAAAAAGGGTCTGGAAATGAAAAAGATTGAGAAGAAAAACATAGGAATATTTTTCCTTATGCTGATGACTTTTCTGGTTGTGGTCATCCCTTTATTTATGTTTACGGGTGGTCAGAAGTATTATGACAGAGGTGTCACTCTGGATCGGCATTGGGATGTGACGATAAATGAAAAAACATATACAAATGTAACACTCAGCAAATTTACATTTCCCATGACGAATAAGGGAGATGTTGTGACGCTTTCCCATCATATGACGGAACATTACAAGGGTGTGAATCCGGTGCTGCGCTGTGAGTTTATTCATACAAAAATCGAAGTCCATATGAATAATACGCTCATCTATTCGTATGGACAGAAAGATTTTAAAGAGGGTAAGATGCTTGGATACGGGGTACATTACATTGAGTTCCCGAACGACTATCTGGGAAAAACACTGCAGATTACCCTGACGGTTTCGGAAAACAGCGCATTTAACGGAATCAGTTCGATGCTTCTGGGAAATGAAGGAACATTGATACAGGAATCCCTTGTGCAAAACAGATTCCGGCTTGCTATTTCGATGTCACTGATCGTGTTTGGTATTCTTATGGCAGGTGTTTCAATGGTCGCAAGTATACAGAACCGGGTGTACGTGCGGCTGTTCTGGGTTGCATTGTTTTCCCTGTTACTCGGTGGATGGACACTGTGCAATAATAATCTGATCATATATTTTACCCAGAATCTGAAGGCAAAAGCATATATGGAATATCTGACGCTGTATGCGGGCGCATTGCCTCTGATGTTATATTTTTATCCTGCAGTGACGGATAAAACGAGAAAGAAAGGGTTTCGTATTTTCTACCAGATTTTACTGGCCGCGCAGAGTCTGTTTTTTGTGGCTGCTTTCGTGTTACAGGAATTGAATCTGGTGCATCTTCCGCGGCAACTGAAAATATGTCATGGACTGATGGCACTGGAACTGCTTTTTATTATCCTGATTGTGGTGGATGATATCCGGTGCCGCAGAAAATATGACAGGGCGATGCAGATCGGAATGATCGCAATCCTGATTGTGATTCTGTTTGAAGTGATCCGGTACAATGTGCAGAAATATTTTGTGCATTTTGGAGGAAATGAGTATACCAGTTCCGTATGTTACGGGGCATTGTTTATTGTAGTGGCATTGTTACTGGACTATACGGGTAAGATTTCCCGTGGATTATATAAACAGGCGCAGCAGCAGTTGCTTGAAAATATGGCATACAGTGACGAACTGACAGGATTGAGCAACCGGCGCAAGTGCGATGAAGTAGTTGAAAAACTGCTGGATGAAGATACGGATTTCACCCTGATCAGCATGGATCTGAATCTTTTAAAGTATTACAACGATATGTATGGGCATGAAAAGGGAGATGCGCTGCTGCGCAGTTTCGCATCGGTTCTGAGGGAGGCATTTCCGAGGGCTTTGACAATTGCGAGGGTCGGAGGAGATGAATTTCATGTGGTGCTTCCGGACCGGAAACAGGAAGAACTGCGGGAGGATCTTACCAGCCTGTTACAATGTCTGTACGAAAAAAATGAACAAAGCAAAGAACTGCATCTGAGTACGGCGGTGGGATGTGTGCAGCGCAGTGAGTTTCCGGGTAACATAGATATCCGTATGCTTTATCAGGAAGCGGACCGCCGTATGTATGCACACAAGCAGAAAATGAAAGAGAAGAATCCGGAGTTATATCGCCGGTAGAGAAAGGAAATTATTATCATGAGTGGATATCTGATCAAAGACACAACAAAGGAAGAACGGATTGCCCTGATTCGTTCCTGGCAGGAGCCGGATGACTGTGTGGGAGGAAGCGGGATGGATCTGTTTGACATGTATGATGCATTTATCCGTGGAGAGAAAGAGATTGCAGAGATCAATGCGGAATTTCAGGCATCCTATGTAAAAGACACCGAAGACTTAGAACAGCCGGAAGAAGCAAAATCCACTTCCGGAGAACTGACGCAGCTGACAAAGCTTCATGCGGAAGGTGCGCTTACGGATGAAGAGTTTGCGGCCGCAAAGAAAAAAGTGCTTGGACTGTAGCACACAATAATTTTATTATAAAAATGCAGTGGACGTAGAAATTGTCCGCTGCATTTTTTTATAGAAACAGTTCGTTAACAGGGTACAGTGCTTTTTCCCTGAATCAATATAGGGAGTGTGGTAAAACTCTGAATCAGCAGATCCGGATATTCCAGTTTGCGGATCATCATATTTCCGGCCTGGATACCCATATCATATACGTTGATGTCAATGACCGTTGGGGCAGGATCAATGATGCCTGCATAAGGGTAACAATCAAATGTAAGAAATCCCATGTCTTTTGGAATGGAAAGGGATAATTCGGTAATAGCGCGGGAAACCCCAAGGGCGAGGGTGCTGTTTTCGCAGACGATGGCCTGCGGAAGAGAGGCACGATCCTGCAATACAGGGAGAACTGTCTCGTAGGCTCCGAGACGGGTTGCATTTGTATAACAGATCCTTTTGTTTGGAATATGGTGTTTCTGGTTTAACATGCCTTTTAGAAATCCTTTCAGCCGCTGGCTGGAAAGAATGTCACTTTTCCGGCCCGCTACAAACAGTACATCGTAATAGTTACATGCAAGCATATGGGCGGCGGCATATTCTCCTGCCAGTGCGTGATCGGTGTCTATCCAGCAGAGCCGGCTTTCGAAATTGGGATGGCCGATAATAATATGTGGGACGTTGTCTTTGAGGATATGTTGTGCCAGAACTTCGTTGACCGCTGATCCATGGATAATCAGTCCATCGGCAGAACGGCGCTGTATTTCCTGAATGGCACGTTCGCCCGGATAGGATTCTTCTGAGGTATCCACGAGAGTAAGGGTATAATGATGCCGTGTGAGTTCATGATGGACACCGGACATGATATCAAACATATGGGGATTCTGATAGGCAGTACCCTGCCCGAGATCCGTCAGGTAAACAATATTTTTGGCAGCCTGTCTGGCAAAGGAAACGGCACGGGCGTTGGGAACATAGTGCAGCTTATCAATGGCAGCCTGAACGCGTGCAACAGTTTCTGGTGAAATGGTCGTCCAGTGATTTAAAACTTTTGAAACTGTGGATTTAGACACTCCGGCTTCATTTGCAACATCGGATATTGTTATAGCCATATTTTTTCCTCCTTAAAAATGTATAAAACTAAAAAGATGGTATAGCGGTTTCCTAACAAAGTCAATAGAAAATAAAGATAAAACGTTGAAAATATAGGAAAATATCAATAAAATAAAATCAGTCACAGCGGAAAACCGCAAAATAATAGCAATATATAGGAAAACAGTTTCCTGGGAGGGAGAAAACATGAAAAAAAGAATGGTGGCAATTGCCCTGGCGGCGGCAATGGTGATGACAACGTTCGCCGGATGTGGGGGAGCAGAAGAAACGGTGGAAACACAAAAAAGTGAAAATACGGAAAAAACGAGTGAAGATGCAGTAAAAAATCTGATAGCTTCCACAAAAGGAACCGTTACATTAAACCTTTGGTGTGATGAAACAGAAAGTTACCAGAAAACGATGAAGCAGTTGGTTGAAGATTTTAAAAACCAGTATGATCAGGTAGATTTTGATATTACAATCGGTGCAGTATCTACAGCTAATTGTAAGGATGAAGTTCTTGCAGATGTAGAAAAAGCGGCAGACGTATTTGTATTTGCAGATGATCAGTTATATGATCTGGAAAAAGCAGGGGCATTACAGAGTGTTGATGCAACATTTACATATGATCCCAAAGAAGAAAATGAGAAAGAGGCAGTGGAGGCGGCTTCCGTGGATGAAACTATGTATGCATATCCTCTTACCGCTTCCAATGGATATTTTCTTTATTATGATTCCAATTATCTTACCCCGGAAGATGTAGCTTCCTGGGACAATCTTTTGGCTGCAGCGCAAAAACAGGGCAAAACAGTCGGCATGGAAGTATCCGGGGCATGGTATTTGTATGGATTTTTTGCGGGAGCAGGGCTTGAAATGTATCGGAATGATGATGGCTCTAATACCTGTAACTGGAATGCTGCGGATACCAAATACAAAGGTGCAGATGTTGCTGCTGCGATCACGGATATTTGTAAAAACAAGGCGATGGTAAATTGTGTGAATGAAGATGCACAGGCTTTTGCATTAAATGGGGAGATGATTGCGGATGTCAATGGAACATGGGCAAGCAATGCGTTTAAAGAAGCATATGGTGATGGATATGCTGCCGCAAAACTTCCTACATTTACGGTAAATGGAGATCAGGTACAGATGGGATCTTATGCGGGATATAAGTTTGTCGGAGTGAATGCATATTCTAAAAATACCGGATGGGCGATGCTTCTGGCAGAGTATCTGACCAATGAACAGAGTCAGAAAACAATCGGTATTGCAACCGGAGAAGGTCCTTCTAATATAAAAGCAGCAGCTTCGGAAGAAATTGCTTCAGCACCTGCACTTGCGGCGTTGACAGAACAGGCAAAATACGCAGATTTGCAGCGGGTAGGAAATAATTACTGGGATCCGGCGGCTGCACTGGGAGAAACATTGGTGGAAGGTACCTATAAGGATGCACAGAGTGTGCTGGATAAAGCGGTTGAAGGTATTACTCAGCCGGCATCCGAATAATGAATGCATATGAGAAGATATTGGAATGAAATAAAAACAGCGTGGGTACAGGGAAATCTCTGGACCCGCCTGTCCCTGCTTGTGATGGGGAGCGGATATTTTGCCTGTGACCGATGGGGAAAAGGAATTTTAATGACATTGATGGAAGTATTCTTTTTTCTCTTTACAGGGAGGGTATCCTGGCAGTATATCAGAAAATTAAATACATTAGGAACCGTGCAGAGAAAGGAAACACTGGATCTTACAACATTACAAAAGACGGTAAATCACTATGATAATTCCTTGCTGATTTTACTTTTTGGAGTGGTTGGGATATTGATCATAGCAGCATTTGTTGCATTATACGTGTCAAATTTTAAAACCGTATTCCGGATGCAGCAGATGAAAGAAAATGGGGAACATATTAATACCATGAAGGAAGACTGCCGGGAACTGATAAACCGGAAGTTTCATGTGAGCCTGCTGGCACTGCCGGTTTTGGGGGTAATTCTGGTAAATGTGATTCCGATTATCTTTATGATATGTGTTGCATTTACCAATTATGATATGGATCATCAGCCACCTACCTATCTGTTTACCTGGGTAGGGCTAAAAAACTTCCGCCAGTTGTTTACATCTTCTGCCACGGTAACGTTTGGGTATGCGTTTATACGTATTTTGTTCTGGACGTTACTCTGGGCACTTCTTGCAACATTTTCAACGTATTTTGGCGGGATTATGCTTGCAAAGCTGATCAATGACCGGCAGGTGCACTGGAAGAAAATGTGGCGGACATTATTTGTTATAACAATTGCAATTCCGCAGTTTGTTACCCTGCTTCTGGTTGGAAAAATGTTTGGGGATTATGGAATTGTCAACAGTATCTGCAGTAAGACTGGCCTGACGGATCTGCTCAGACAGATCGGACTTGTGGGAAAAGGATTTTCTTATATTCCGTTTTTGACAAAACCGGGATGGGCGCATGTCATGATTGTGCTGATCAATATCTGGGTAGGGGTACCGTTCCAGATGCTGAGTGCGACGGGAATACTGATGAATATTCCCCATGAACAGATGGAAAGCGCGAAGATAGATGGGGCAAATGAGAGGCAGATTTTCTGGAAAATCACGATGCCATATATGTTGTTTGTGACAGGCCCGAGTCTGCTTACAGCACTAATTGCCAACATTAATAACTTTAATGTGATTTACCTGCTTACAACAGATTACGTTACATCCAACATGAATTATGCAAATTCCAATGCAAAAGAAGTAGATTTGCTGGTTACATGGCTGTTCAGGCTGACAAATGATTATTCCAATTATAAAATGGCATCTGTTATCGGCATCTGTGTATTTTGTATCTGTGCCGTGCTGACACTTATTGGATTTACGAGGATGATTGCAGGGAATAAAGAGGAGGAATTTCAGTAAATGAAAAAACAGTTAAAAATAGTTGGAAAACATATGCTGCTGGCTTTGCTGGCATTTATATGGCTGATTCCAATTGTATGGCTGCTGGTAACTTCTTTTAGTTCATACAAAGGCATTAATACAATGCATTTTTTCCCGCAAAGATGGTCTTTGGACAATTACATGCAGTTGTTTTTCCGGCCGGATACCGTTGCCAATTTTCCGGCCTGGTTTCGGAATTCCCTGATTATTGGAGCAGCGACCTGTGTAATTTCCACATTATTTGTGCTGATGGTAGCGTATGCAATGAGTTGCATGCGGTTTCCGGCACGTAAATCATTGATGAGTATTGCGATTATTCTTGGGATGTTTCCGGGAGTTCTTTCCATGATAGCCATTTATTTTGTAATGAAATTACTGGGGCTGACAGACAGCATGGCAGGGTTAATTATTATTTATTCTGCGGGTTCCGGACTTGGATATCTCATTTGTAAGGGCTTTTTTGATACCATTCCGGTTTCACTGAGGGAATCCGCAAAACTGGAGGGGGCATCGGAACTTTCCATCCTCGTAAAAATCGTAATTCCATTGTCGAAACCGATCATTGTTTATACGGTGATAAATGCTTTTCTGAATCCGTGGATGGATTTTGTAATGGCAAAACTTATGATCCGTTCAAAAAATCCGGCAGACTGGACGGTAGCAATGGGATTATATAATCTGGTGCAGAGAACCCTTGTGGGAGATTATTTTTCCGTATTTTGTGCGGGTGGTGTGATTGTGGCAATTCCTATTTCTATTTTGTTTATTATCATGCAGAAGTTTTATGTAGAAGGAATTACGGGAGGGGCAGTAAAAGGATGAAAAAAGAAGCAGTTTTACATGTACCGCTGTCGCAGTTCGCATATGCATATGATGAAAGAACAATTGTCCTGCGGCTTCGGGCGGCAAAAGGGGATTTAAAAAGTTGCAAAGTGTTTTATGGAGATCGTGTGGATCCTAAGCCACAGATAGAAACATTTGAAAAAGAGATGGTTTGTGCGGCAAAAGATGATTTGTATGATTATTTTGAAACTGTTATTCATGACAGATACAGCCGGTTGTGCTATTATTTCCTGCTCTGGGATGGAAAACAGGAACAGTATTATTATGAGCGCGATTTCAGCCGGGATATCCCGGAGAACCGGACAGAATTTTTCCAGTTCCCCTATATAAGAAGAGAGGATATGTTTCATATTCCGCCATGGGCGAAAGATATGGTGATGTATCATATTTTCCCGGATAGTTTTGCAACCGGTTACCGTACCATGGGGAAACAACCGAATGAACAGAAAATCGAGATAAAAAATGGGGAAAAAGCGATTTCGGGAAACCGGCTGGGCGGCACGTTAAGTGGGATAAAAGCGAATCTGGATTATCTGCAGCAGCTTGGAATTAATTGTATTTATGTAAATCCGGTGTTTGCCGCAAATTCGTATCATAAGTATGATACCATAGATTATTTTTCCATAGACCCATGCCTTGGAACAAAAAAGGAAGCAAAAGAACTGGTGGAAGATTGCCATGCACGGGGCATCCGTGTTTTGTTTGATGGAGTGTTTAACCATTGCGGACCGGATTTCTTTGCTTTCCGGGATGTTCTTGCCCATGGGGAAAAATCAGAATATCTTGATTGGTTTTATGGGATGCAGGCACCGGTTGACTATAAAGATCCCCCAAATTATGAAGCCTTTGCCTATGTAAAAGAAATGCCGAAACTAAATACTGGAAATCCAAAAGTCGAACAATATTTGATTAAAGTCGGAGTGTATTGGATACAGGAGATTGGGATTGATGGCTGGCGGCTGGATGTTGCAAATGAGATTAATCATGACTTCTGGCGGCATTTCCGGGCGGCTGTGAGAGCAGTTAAAAAAGATGCACTTCTTATAGGGGAAATCTGGGAGGATGCACAGTGCTGGCTGCTGGGAGATCAATTTGATTCTACCATGAATTATCGGTTTTCTTATTTATGCACAGATTTTTTTGCAAAAAGGACAATGTGTGCGCGGGAGTTTGATGAACAGATGACCAAAATGATTTACCGGTATCCACAACAGGTGTCAGAGATACAGATGAATTTTCTGGATTCGCATGACATTCCGCGGTTTCTGAGTTATTGTGGCGGAGACCGCAGGAAACTTAGGCTTGCCTGTTTTTATCTAATCATGGGGTATGGGATTCCTTCGGTTTTTTATGGAGATGAATGTTATCTGGATGGAAAAACAGAGATACAGTATCGCCAGGAGATGCGCTGGGACACATCGGATACCTTTGCCGGGGATTTGAAAGAGTGGATCAGCTTCCGGAAGACGCATGAAGCATTGAAAAATGGCAGATATCGTGGCATCTGGATGGAAGACGGAGGATTTTATGCTTTCCTGCGGGAGAATAAAGAGGAAAAAGTTCTGGTTATTATCAATAATTCAGACGAACCATATGTCTGTGACGATGGATTCTGGTGCGAAATGGAACAAAAAATCTGTGGGTTCGTATTGGATAAAGTAAAACAATTGCCTGCAATGCAGGGAAAACCCTTCATTATTAAAAATAGATAGTTCAAAAAATGCTGCCTTACATGTAAAATGCAGGGCAGTATTTTTGTGCAATTCTTTTAGTGACATATGAAAAAACCTGTGTTACACTGACCGTACAAGTAAACATACATGATACAACTTTAGTAGAGAAGCCCGGACAGGCTGTATCTGCTTTTTTAAGAGGGGATATACATTATGGAGAGTATCACAGGAGGAAACACACCAAAATATCAGGAACTGACGGAACAGCTGCGTTTACAGATCGTCTCCGGGGAGATTGCACCGGGGCAGAAACTGCCATCGGAAAATACGCTTTCCGCACAGTATCAGGTCAGCCGTCAGACGGTGCGCAAGGCATTGGCGATTTTGCAGAATGAAGGATATATTTACGCAGAGCACGGGCGCGGTACATTCTGTTCGGAAATGATGCGGCACGCACATCCGTCCAAGAATATTGCTGTCGTAACAACCTATCTGTCAGACTATATTTTTCCCCGTGTGATACAGGGAATTGATGATGTGCTGACCGGTGCAGGATATAGCATTGTCTTAAAAAATACAAAAAATTCACGGACCCGGGAAGCGGAATGCCTGCAGGAAATTTTAAGCAAGGATATTGACGGGGTTATCATTGAACCGAGTAAAAGCCAGATTTTCTGCCGGCATATGAATTTGTACGAACAGCTGGAAAAATCGCATATTCCATACGTGTTTATCCAGGGATGCTTCCCACAGATGAAAGACAAGCCGCATGTGCTGCTGGATGATTTTCAGGGGGGATATATGATCACAAAGTATCTGACGGATCATGGGCACAAAAATATCGTGGGAGTATTTAAGGCGGATGACATGCAGGGACAGAACCGCCATAAAGGGTATGTCCGGGCACTGCAGGAGGCGGAAATTTTGTATGATCCGGATAAAGTGGTGTGGTTTCATACGGAGGACCGCAAAATCCATCCCTATGAAGCAATCCGTGAAATGGCAGGAAAAACGCTTCGTGGGCGGATGGATGCGGTTGTTTGCTATAACGACCAGACGGCACAGCTTGTCATCCGTGCATTGCAGGAGGAAGGACTGCGTATTCCGGAAGATGTTTCGGTGACCGGTTATGATAATTCTTCGCTGGCGAACCAGCAGGGGCTTCGGCTGACAACCATTGACCATCCGCAGGAAAAGCTTGGCGCCATGGCAGCAGAACTGCTCCTTTCCATGATTCAGAACGGAGAAAAAGAGGAAGGGGAGAGTGTTCTCATCCAGCCAATGCTTATTGAGGGAAATTCCTGCATGGAATATCGGTGACGGCTTGTGCAATCTAACCAAAACAATGCCGGATTAAAACGAAAAAAGACAACAATTTTGTTGATTTTTTGCATGAAAAACAACTTGTAAATACATGCATACAAGTTATAAACTTAGAGTATAAAAACGAACTATATAAAGCATTGATTCTAAGGAGGAACGAGTATGCTGTTAAATAAGGATTACAAATTTTGGTTTTGCACAGGATCACAGGATCTGTATGGAGAGGAATGTCTGGCAAAGGTAGCCCGGCATTCCAAGCAGATAGTAGATGAGTTAAACAAGACAGGCGTTTTGCCATATGAAATCGTATGGAAACCGACACTTATTACCAATGAGCTGATCCGCAAGACATTTAACGAGGCTAACAATGATGAGACATGTGCTGGTGTAATCACCTGGATGCACACGTTCTCCCCTGCAAAGTCCTGGATTCTTGGACTGCAGGAGTATCGCAAACCTCTGATGCATTTACATACACAGTTCAATGAGGAACTTCCATATGATACCATTGATATGGATTTCATGAATGAAAACCAGTCTGCACACGGAGACAGAGAGTATGGTCATATCGTAAGCCGTATGCGTATGGAGCGTAAGGTAGTTGTCGGACACTGGACCGATCCGGTTGTTGTTGATAAGATCGCAAGTTGGATGCGTACCGCAGTCGGCATCGTAGAGAGCAGCCACATCCGTGTTATGCGTGTCGCAGACAACATGAGAAACGTAGCAGTTACCGAGGGCGATAAAGTAGAAGCACAGATCAAGTTCGGCTGGGAAGTAGATGCTTATCCGGTAAACGAGATCGCAGAGTCTGTTGCAGCCGTATCCCAGTCGGATACAAACGCACTTGTAGATGAATACTACGACAAATATGAGATTTTACTCGAGGGAAGAGATCCGGAAGAATTCAAAAAACATGTAGCCGTACAGGCACAGATCGAACTTGGATTTGAGCGTTTCCTGCAGGAAAAGAATTATCAGGCAATCGTTACTCACTTCGGTGATCTTGGCGCATTAAAACAGCTTCCGGGACTTGCCATCCAGAGACTGATGGAAAAAGGCTATGGCTTCGGAGCAGAAGGTGACTGGAAAGTTGCAGCCATGGTACGTCTCATGAAAGTGATGACCGCAGGCATGAAGGATGCAAAAGGAACATCCATGCTCGAGGATTACACCTACAATTTAGTAAAAGGAAAAGAAGGAATTCTTGAAGCACACATGCTTGAAATCTGCCCGTCCATCGCAGACGGTCCGATCAGCATCAAGTGCCAGCCTCTTTCCATGGGAGACAGAGAAGATCCTGCAAGACTTGTATTTACATCCAAGGAAGGACACGGAATCGCAACATCCCTCATTGATCTGGGCAACCGTTTCCGTCTCATTATCAACGATGTAGAGTGCAAGAAGACAGAAAAGTCAATGCCGAAACTTCCGACCGCAACCAACTTCTGGACTCCGGAACCGGATATTTATACAGGCGCAGAGGCATGGATTCTTGCTGGCGGTGCACACCATACCGCATTTACCTATGACCTGACTGCAGAGCAGATGGGTGACTGGGCAGCAGCTATGGGCATTGAAGCTGTATACATTGACAAAGATACCAGGATCCGTGACTTCAAGCGCGATCTGATGCTTGGAGAAGTATTCTACAGATAAAAGGTATGTAACACCTGCTTTTGCAAGCTGCAAAGGCAGGTGTTTATGGCAGAAAGAGAGGTAGAAACAGTGGAAAGAAAAGACGAGATCGTGTCCGGGAAAACATTTCTCGGAATTGAATTTGGCTCTACACGTATCAAGGCGGTACTGACCGATGCAGACCATACACCGATCGCATCCGGCAGTCATGAATGGGAAAACCGCCTGGATCACGGAATCTGGACCTATACCATGGATGACATCTGGGGCGGTCTGCAGGATTGCTACCGGGATTTAAAAAAGGACGTAAAAGAACAGTATGGTGTGACACTGACAAAGATCCGTGCGATTGGATTTTCCGCTATGATGCACGGATATCTGGCATTTGATAAGGCTGGGGAGCTTCTCGTGCCGTTCCGTACATGGCGTAATACCATCACAGAGGAAGCAGCAGCCGCACTGACAAAGGAATTTTCCTATAACATTCCGCAGCGTTGGAGCATTGCCCATCTGTATCAGGCAATGTTAAACAAAGAGGAGCATGTGAAAGATATCGCATTTTTCACCACGCTTGCAGGATTTATCCATTGGAAACTGACTGGGGAAAAGGTACTCGGCGTGGGGGATGCATCCGGAATGTTCCCAATCGACAGTAATACAAAAGATTATGATGCAGCAATGCTCGATAAGTTCGATGCGCTGGCAGAACCATACGGCTTTGACTGGTCACTCCGTGACATTCTGCCAAAAGTTCTTGTTGCCGGAGAAAATGCCGGAACGCTGACCGCAGAGGGCGCAAGGCTTCTCGATACCGATGGCGAACTGGAAGCAGGAATTCCGGTATGTCCGCCGGAAGGTGATGCCGGAACCGGCATGGCAGCGACCAACAGTGTAGCTGTCCGCACCGGAAACGTATCCGCAGGTACTTCCGTATTTGCTATGATTGTACTGGAAAAGGCATTGAAGAATGTGCACACAGAGATCGATCTGGTGACCACGCCATCCGGAGAAGCAGTTGCCATGGCACACTGCAACAACTGCACATCCGATCTGAATGCATGGGTCAACCTGTTTGAAGAGTTTGCCAACAGTTTTGGCATGAAGATTGACAAGAATGAGCTGTTTTCCGTTTTATACAACAAAGCACTCGAAGGTGACGCAGATTGTGGCGGTCTTTTAGCATACAACTATTTTTCCGGAGAAGGAATTACCGCATTTGATGAAGGAAGACCTCTGTTTGCCCGCACACCGGATGCAAAATTCAATCTTGCAAATTTCATGCGCGTGCATTTGTTTACGGCACTGGGCGCATTAAAGGATGGTCTGGATATCCTGCTCAAAGAGGAAGGCGTACAGATCGACAAGATGTATGGACACGGCGGTCTGTTTAAGACTCCGGTAGTCGGACAGCGCATCATGGCAGCAGCCATCGACACACCGGTTTCCGTTATGGAGACGGCAGGTGAGGGCGGCGCATGGGGCATTGCACTTCTTGCAGCTTACATGGCTCAGAAAGAAGAGGGCGAGAGCCTTGCCGATTATCTGAGCAAGAGAGTCTTTGGCGGTCAGGAGGGCGTGACCGAAGATCCGGTTCCTGCAGATGTGGAAGGATTTGACCAGTTTTTAAAACGCTATAACGAAGGACTTGCAATTGAGCGTGCAGCAGTTGAACATTTATAAAATAATAGTTACAGATAAGAAACAGGCAGAATCCGTCGTTTACAGCGGCGGATTTTGTGGATATAGAAAGGATGGAAATCATGTTAGAAGAATTAAAAAAACAGGTTTACGAAGCAAACATGGAATTGCCGCGCAGAGGCTTGATCACTTATACATGGGGCAATGTCAGCGGGATTGACCGTGAGAGCGGCTATTTTGTCATCAAGCCAAGCGGAGTGGATTACGATAAACTGACACCGGACGATATGGTGGTTATGGACTTGGAGGGAAATAAAATTGAGGGCGATTTGAAGCCGTCTTCCGATACACCAACCCATCTTGAACTGTACAAAAAGTATCCGGATATCGGAGGCGTGGTACATACCCATTCCAAGGAGGCTACTTCCTGGGCACAGGCAGGAAGGGATATTCCGCTTTACGGAACGACCCATGCGGATTATTTCTTTGGACCGATTCCATGTGCGCGTAGCCTCACACCGGAAGAGATTGACGAGGCATACGAGACCAACACCGGAAAAGTTATCATTGAGACTTTTGAGACAAGAGGTATCAACCCGGTTTACACACCTGGCGTGCTCTGCACGAACCATGGTCCGTTTACGTGGGGCAAGGATGCGGCAGAGGCAGTGCACAATGCCGTTGTCTTAGAGGAAGTTGCAAAGATGGCAACCCGTACCGAACTGATCAATCCGAAGGTGCAGCCGGCACCGGATTGTATCCGCGATAAGCATTTCTTCCGCAAGCACGGTGCGAATGCTTATTATGGACAGTAGTTATGAGTATTTTCAATTCAAAATTTCTGATAATGTAAGTTGTTTATGTGCTATCATATAGGTATCCCAAACAGTAAAAGATATCTGATACAATTTCGAGTTGCTGGGAAAACAGGATAGGTGGTTAAGCGTTATGATAACTTGCAGAGATGTGTATAACTTAAGATTAGATGGTGTGGAGTTACTGACCGGCGAAATTGGGCTGGATCGAATGGTGTCCTGGACATATCTGGTGCAGACGAAGCCGTACAAAGAACATATGAATCCGGGAAACTTTGCGTTAATTGTTGTGGATTATATGCGTTTTACAATGGAGCAGGCATATGATACGATGATCGAATTGAATGCGTTAGGAATATCGGGGCTTGCAATCTCGGTTGAAAATGACAGAGAAGCTATTCCGGAAACAATGATTCGTAAGGCGAAAGAATTACGTCTGCCACTTTTTTACATTCGGTGGGAAGGTGCGACATTTGTTGATATTGCGCAAAGTATCGGCAAATTAATTCTTGAAACGGAATTGGACAATAAGAGGACCGGAGACTATTTGTATAATCTGTTATTTGGCTATGAGGTCAATGATAAATATATAGAGAAGATTTCCGCGCAGTTTGGATTGACATTTGACCGCCCATATCGCGTTGGAATTATTGTTATTGATCGTAAATATGGTGTAAATCTCGAACAGGATGAACACACATATGCATATTACACAGATTGTCTGAACAGGGAAGTGCTTCATATGGAGAAGCATCCCATGTATATGCGTTTTCTGAATAAGTTTGTTTTATTGTTTGAGGCTACACAGAATAAGGAAACCGAGAATCAGATTGAAAAAATATTAAGAGATTTGGATTGCAAAATGCCTTTTGTGGGATTGATTCACAGCACCTGTATTCTTGGTGCAGCTTACACCAAGCCCGCAGATTTCGGCAAAAGTTATCAGGAGGCAAAAAATCTTATTCCCAAGAAGGATATGCTGCCGAATCCGACAAATAAGAAGGTACTTAGTGCAAGTTCCATGGGAATCTATAAATATATGTTCAACAGTGGAAATCAGCAGGAAATCCTAAATTACTGTAATGATAAGCTGAAAAAACTCGAAATGTATGATAATGCCAATGGTTCATTTCTGATTGATACACTGGTAAATTACTATATGTGTGGATTTAACATTGGTAAAACTGCGGACATGATGTTTGTTCATCGAAATTCTTTGCAGTATCGTTTGAAAAAGATTGAAGAAATACTGGAGATTAGTCTTGATGACTCGATGGAATATCTGGATCTGGTCAACTGCATTCTGGTAAAAAGACTTATGTTTCAGTAATGAATTGTGCATTTTAAACAATTAAACTGTGCAAAATGAATATTGAAAAGAAGCGATTCGAAGTATAGTATACTGAGTAAGCAAAGGCGCTAGAGAAAATTATTTCTCCGGCGTCTTTTTTGTTCTCTATCATGGGAACTCCGGAGAATTACCCGGATAGTGGAACACCGGCCAATTTAGAAACAATCGTTATAAGATGGCATGAGGAGGAAACGAATATGAAAACAGGAAAAATCGTAGCATTAGCACTTACAGGCGTTATGGCAGTTACAAGTTTATTTGGATGCGGTGCATCGGACAAGAAGGCATCAGAAGCATCACAGGCATCAACCACAGCATCAACCGATTCGGATAAAAAGGTTCTCAGAGTCGGAATGGAATGTGCATACGCTCCTTTCAACTGGACACAGGATACAGACACGACACCGGACGGAAGTAAGGCAGTTAAAATTTACGATTCTGATTATTATGCATATGGTTACGATGTAGCAGTTGCACAGAAGCTTGCAGATCAGATGGGAATGGAACTTGAGATTCATAAGGTTGAGTGGTCATCCATTGGTATTTCCCTTGACGCAGGGGATTATGATGCAATCATTGCAGGTATGGGAAAGACAGCAGAAAGAGAAGCATCGTATGCATTTACCGATCCTTATTATTATAGAGATAACTGTATCGTAGTAAAGAAAGGTGGTAAGTATTCCAATGTAAAAGGACTTTCCGATCTGGCCGGTACAGGATGTAAAGTTACAACACAGTTAGGAACTGGTTGGATTCCACTTCTGGACCAGATTGATGGAGCAGTACAGTCCGGTAATTTTGAGACAACTTCCGAGTGCTTTATGGCAATCTCAAACGGCAGCGCAGATGTATGTATTGTAGATCTTCCAACTGCTGAATCAGCAGCACTGACAAACGATGATCTTCAGATCATTCAGTTAGATGAGAATGATGGATTTACTGGTGATGATGAAATGGTAAATGTATGTATTGCAACAAGAAAAGATGACACAGAGTTAAGAGACAAGATTCAGGATGCAATGAATGCAATCGGCTGGAATGACAAGGCAAAAATGGATGATTTAATGAACACTGTATTAACCCAGCAGCCGGCAGCAAACTAGACCAGCGGGGGATTAGGAAGATAGAAGTGAGGTAGATATATATGATTTTTGAAAATCCAAGTAATTCGTTAGAATGGATGGTATTTCTGGCACAGAAGTATTCAAGCATGTTTATCAAAGGAACCTGGCTTACATTGTATATAGCCGTGGTTGGCACGTTGCTTGGATTTGTACTGGGATTTATCGTAGGAGTTGTCAATGATGTAAAACTTAATGAAGGAGACAATATCATTAAGAAAATACTGATTCGAATTGTAAAAGCAATATTTACGGTTTATGTAGAGGTATTTCGAGATACACCAATGATTGTTCAGGCAATGATCGTATATTTTGGAATCCGCCAGATGGGCTTTGAGAATCTGACACCAGTATTTGCAGGTATTGTAGTAACTGTACTAAACACCGGAGCATATATGGGAGAGACTGTAAGAGCCGGAATCGGTTCTATTGAGCTTGGCCAGAGAGAAGGAGCCTGGGCCATGGGAATGTCACCTTTTAAGACCATGCTATATGTTGTACTTCCACAGGCATTCAAGAATATTATTCCAGAGATGGCAAACATGTTCCTTACAAACTTAAAAATGACATCAGTATTAAATGTTATTGCGGTACAGGAACTCTTTATGGCAGCGAAAACCGTTGGTGGTAACTATTATAAATACTTCGAGTCTTACCTTGTAATTGCAGTCATCTACTTCGTATTGTGTTTTGTATTTGATAAAGTGTTCAAGCTGATCGAGAAGAAAATGCAGGGCAGGACAGATTATGCACTTGCAGTTGAGTACATGGATAATCAATAGGAGGAACGCTATGAGTGAGACAGTAATTTCAATTCAGGATCTGAGCAAATCATTTGGAAAGCATGAAGTCTTAAGAAAGATTGACATCAATGTAAATGCCGGAGAAATCATTTGTATCGTTGGTTCTTCCGGCTCGGGAAAGTCGACATTGCTTCGATGCATTAATAAACTCGAAAAACAGACATCCGGTAAAATTCTTTATCACAATAAGGAAGTTCGGGATATACAAAAAGAAATTAATGAGTACCGTTCAAAAGTCGGAATGGTCTTCCAGTCATTTAACCTGTTTAACAATATGACAGTGTTGGAAAACTGCATGCTTTGCACAAGAAAAGTGTTGCATCTGCCAAAAGAGGAGGCATTCAACAGAGCTATCACACATCTGAAGGATGTCGGCATGGCACCATATATTAACGCAAAGCCAGCACAGTTATCTGGTGGACAAAAGCAGCGAGTTGCGATTGCCAGAGCTCTTTGTATGAATCCGGAAGTGCTTCTGTTTGATGAGCCGACTTCGGCTTTGGATCCGGAGATGGTCGGTGAAGTATTGAATGTAATGAAGGATCTGGCGCAGACCGGTCTTACAATGATTATCGTGACACATGAAATGGCGTTTGCAAGGGATGTTTCAACAAGAACAATTTTTATGGATTCCGGATATGTTGCAGAAGATGCTGCACCTTCTGAATTGTTTACCAATCCGAAGAATCCAAGAACACGCGAATTCCTGAGCAGGTATTTGGCAGGTTAAGGAGGAAACTAAGATGGATAAATTTGTGGTGACTTTTGCAAGAGGATTCGGAACGGGGGGTAAAGCTATTGCATCGCAGCTTGCCAGGGATCTTGGAATCCATTGCTACGAAAATCGTATTCTGACGCTTGCAAGCCAGTTAAGCGGATTGGATGAAAATGTATTTCAGGAAGTTAATGAGAAAATGCGTGAAACAGGTGGCTTTACCAGTTTTTTGCGAGGACTTCCGAGATCAAAGAGTTACATAACAAGAAATGAAAAGTTTATTTCCGATGATAAATTATTCGAATATCAGAGCCAGATCATCCGGGATCTTGCAGAAAAGGAATCGTGTGTGATTGTTGGGAAATGTGCCGATTATGTGCTTAAAGACCGACCAAATGTTGTCAGTATCTATATTGAGGCACCACGCGCCTTTTGTGTGGAGCGGACGATCGCAAATATGGGAGTTACGGAAGAGGTTGCAAACGCAACGATCGAGCGTACCGACAAGTATAGGGCAGATTATTATAAATATTATACACACGGGAATTACTGGACGAATCCAGTAAATTATGATCTGACGCTTAACAGTGATCGCGTTGGCGTGGAAAATTGTGTAAAAACAATTGAACAGTATCTGATTATTAAAGGATTAATAACTGCAGATATGATCAAACAGGCAGGGGAAATAGAATAAAGCAAGCGTAGTTACACGTGAAGGAGGACATTATGAAATTAATTAACACAGGACTTACCGTACAGGATATTAAGGACAAAGTAAATAAGTACATGATTGAGACATACGAGAGAATGGATTTCTTGTGTGAGACGGCCAAGGATCAGTATATGTATGATGAAAAAGGAGAGAAATACCTCGATTTTTACGCAGGTATTGCAGTAAATTCCGCAGGAAGCTGTAATGAAAAAGTTGTGGCGGCTGTCATTGATCAGGTACAGGATGTTATGCATACATTCAACTATCCGTACACAATCCCGCAGGCCTTGCTTGCTGAGAAGGTATGTACCACGATTGGAATGGACAAGATTTTTTTCCAGAATTCCGGTACAGAGGCAAATGAGGCTATGATCAAGATGGCGCGGAAATATGGTATTGAGAAATACGGTCCAAACAAATACCATATTGTTACCGCAAAGAATGGTTTCCATGGACGTACATTCGGCGCAATGTCCGCAACTGGACAGCCGGGAAATGGATGCCAGATCGGATTCGGACCTATGACATATGGATTCTCCTATGCACCATACAATGATCTGAAAGCGTTTAAAGATGCCTGCACAGAGAACACAATCGCGATCATGATCGAACCAGTACAAGGTGAGGGTGGTGTACACCCGGCAACGCCGGAATTTATGACCGGATTGCGTAAGTTTTGCGATGAAAAAGGCATGCTTCTTTTGATTGATGAGGTACAGACCGGATGGTGCAGAACAGGTAAGGTTATGAGTTACATGAATTATGGAATCAAGCCGGATATTGTATCTATGGCAAAGGCTCTGGGAGGGGGAATGCCAATTGGTGCGATCTGTGCGACAGAAGAGGTTTCAAAGGCATTTTCTGCAGGATCTCACGGAACAACCTTTGGTGGTCATCCGGTTTCCTGTGCAGCGGCGCTTGCAGAGGTGAATGAATTGTTAGACCGCAATCTGGCAGACAATGCAGCTAAGATGGGTGAATATTTCAAAAGCAGGCTGGCAACACTTCCACATGTAAAAGAAGTCAGAGGACAGGGACTCTTAGTTGGAGTTGAATTTGATGATACCATTAGCGGAGTTGATGTCAAGCATGAGTGTCTGCACAGACATTTGCTGATTACTGCAATTGGTGCGCATACGATTCGTATGGTTCCGCCACTTATTATTACAGAGAAAGACTGTGATGAGGCATATGAAATTATTAAGGCATCTGTAGAGGCACTTTCAAAATAAAAGGAGTGAGAGAATGAATCGTTTTTCATTTACAATTCCTCAGAATATCAAGGTTGGAGCAGGAACTTTAAGCCTGCTTCCGGATCTGGCTAAGGAGCTGGGGAAAAGCAAAGCATATATTATTTCGGGACCACATTTGAACAAGATTGGAATGGTTGCAAAATGTCAGAAAGCATTAAAAAGCGCAGGCATGGACAGTGAGTGCTTTACGGAGACAGAAGGTAATCCGAGTACGAATACAGTTGCAAAAGCAACGGAAGCATTCAAGGAGAGCAAAGCGGATTTCATAGTTGCATTTGGCGGAGGGTCGCCGCTTGATGTTGCAAAAGCGGTTGCAGTGCTTGCCACTTATGGTGGCAACATTGTAGATTACGAGGGTGGAGGCAAGGTTCCAGGATCGATTGTTCCGATGATCGCAATCCCAACAACTGCAGGAACCGGATCCGAGGTGACTGCGTTTTCGGTTATCACGGATCATTCAAGAAACTATAAACTTACGGTAGTGAGTAACTATTTATTACCGATGTATGCAATTCTTGATCCGGAATTGATCACTACTGTTCCTGCCGGGACAGCGTCTGCATGTGGTATTGATGCAATGGTACATGCATTGGAAGCTTATATTTCAAAGACTTCTTCTCCTTTTTCCGATATTTTTGCGAAGGAAGCGTTACGCCTGATTGGAGGAAATCTCCGGGACTATGTAGCAGACAGAAGTAATCTTGCAGCGTGTGAAGCTATGATGGTGGGATCGCTTTTTGCCGGAATTGCTTTCTCGCATGCAAGACTCGGGGATGTTCATGCGATGAGCCATCCGATCAGTGCATATTTCGATGTGCCGCATGGCGTTGCAAATGCGATTCTGCTCCCAACGGTGGTGGATTTCAATATGAGTGATGCAGATCCGGAAAAGTATTGCTATATATATCATTGCATTAGCAAGGAGCAGACAGTAGATACAAAATTCATGCCGGACATGCTTGCAGCGGAAATTCGAGTGTTGAATCATGAGCTTGGAATTCCGCCAACGCTTAGCTCGGTCGGTGTCACAAGTGACAAGTTCGAACAGATGGCGGATGATGCGATGAAGAGCGGAAATATACAGGTTAATCCGAGATTTACAACCAAGAATGATATTTTAAATCTATATGCGCAGGCATTTTAACAAAGGAAACTTTATATACAAAAGCAAAGTGATTCGGGAAGTTTATGTTTTCCGGATCATTTTTCTTTATGAATTTCAGACAGAAAATTTTTGACTTTAAAAGGACGTGGTAATAAAATAAAGAAAAACCAGCAGGCACGAATAAAAGGAGACAGACATTGGATTTATTTGATATTGTTGGACCGATCATGGTAGGTCCTTCCAGTTCCCACACGGCAGGAGCCGTTCGCATGGGGTATGTGGCAGGAAAATTACTGGGGGAACCGGTAAAAAAAGCAGAGATTCTGTTATATGGTTCTTTTCTTGCGACCGGAGAGGGACATGGTACAAAAAAGGCGATCGTGGCGGGGCTTCTTGGCATGCAGCCGGATGATTATAAGATTGCAGACAGTTTTGAAATTGCACAGACACGTGGGATGGAAATTACATTTGGGGAAGCCCGGCTCGAGGAAGCGCACCCAAATACCGCGGTGATCCGGTTGTGGGGCATAGGAGAAAAATCCATCGAAGTACAAGTTTCTTCCATTGGGGGTTCGCGCATTAATATTGACAAAATCGATGGCATCAACACGAATTTTTCGGGAGAACATCCGACGCTGATCGTACACAATCTTGACCAGCCTGGGCATGTATCGGAAGTGACTTCCATGCTCGCACATAAGAGTGTGAATATTGCCACGATGCAGTTGTACCGCTCGGCAAAAGGACAGATGGCAGTTATGGTAGTAGAATGTGACCAGCCGATCCCAGAGGATGGGATTGCATGGCTTTCGCATGTAGAGGGCGTATTGAAAGTGACCTATTTTGAGGGTGTGTAGCATAGAAGGAGGATTTTCATGACCTATCATACTTTGCAGGAATTACAGGAACTTGCAGTACAACAGAAGAAGGAAATCTGGCAGGTTGTGCAGCAGGAAGACATGGATGCCAGCGGGCGCACACAGGAGCAGTCCTATGAAAAAATGCATCAGATGTATAAGGCAATGAAAAATGCAGATGCCTCTTATAACGGAAGCCTGCGCTCTGCCAGCGGCCGTGCCGGTGGAGACGGGGAAAAACTGCATCAGTACAATGAAGCCGGTAAAAATATCTGCGGTTCTTTTGTTGGACTTGTTATGGAAAAAGCAATCAAAATGGGTGAGTCCAATGCGTGCATGAGAAGAATCGTGGCAGCTCCGACCGCAGGCTCTTGTGGTGTTTTGCCGGCAGTTCTTTTAAGCTTTGAGGAACAGTTTTCTGCGACAGAAGAACAGATGGTGCAGGCACTGTATGTGGCAGCAGGGATCGGAAAAGTGATTGCAGAGAATGCATTTATTGCGGGCGCAGCAGGCGGATGTCAGGCAGAGATCGGATCGGCAGCGGCAATGAGTGCGGGGGCACTTGCGTATTTGCAGGGGGCAGATCCGCAGACCGTGATGCATGCCGCGGCATTGGCTCTAAAGAATATGCTGGGCCTTGCCTGTGATCCGGTGGGCGGTCTGGTAGAAGTGCCCTGCATAAAGCGAAACTCTTATGGCGCGGTCAATGCAGTGACCTCTGCACAGCTTGCACTTTCCGGTATCTGCAGTGCGATTACACCGGATGATGTGATCGACAGTATGCGCCGGATCGGAAATCAGATGCCAGCCAGCCTGAAAGAGACCAGTGAGGGAGGGTTGGCTACGTCGGCTTCTGCAGAAAGGTATGAAATGTAATGACATGTGTTGATGAAAAACGAATCTTTCAGTATACTATATTTAAATGGATGTATTGGGTAAATAATAGCAGGAGACGGAGCGTATGCCAGTAGCAGAAAAATATTCACACACAACGGAAGAAATTTATGCATTGCCGGAAGGAAAACGTGCAGAACTGATCGATGGACAGATTTATGATATGGCACCACCGGGCAGAATTCATCAGGAACTGGTGCAGCAGTTGAGCCGTACGATCGGAAATTATATTGCAGATCATAAAGGAACCTGTAAAGTATATCCGGCACCGTTTGCGGTATTTTTAAATCAGGATGATAAAACATATGTGGAGCCGGATATTTCTGTGATCTGTGATAACGGAAAGCTGGATGACAGGGGCTGTAATGGGGCACCGGACTGGGTGATTGAGATTGTATCACAAAGCAGTCAGAGGATGGATTATCTGACAAAATTGTTCAAATACCGTACTGCAGGGGTGCGGGAATATTGGATCGTAAATCCTATGAAACGTACGGTACTGGTATATTTGTTTGGAGAAAATGAGGACAGCACGCAGTATTTATTTGAAGATGAAATTCCGGTGGAAATTTATCCGGATTTTACAATGAAAATTTCAGAATTTGTGTGAACAGTATCCGCAATAAGCATTTCTTCCGCAAGCACGGTGCGAATGCTTATTATGGACAGCAGTGAAAAATTTATGATGGGGAATGCCTGATCCCGGTAATTGCGGGATTTGAAGGCTCATGAAGTATGAAATGTAAATCAGGTAAAAACAGGGGAAAAAGAAATGCCGGTTTCTTTTTGGGGATTTTGTCGCTGGTTACGGTAGTATTGTGTCTTTCAGCATCATGTAATGCCGATGGAAGGAAGGCACAAAAATACGTGTATGGAGTATTCTTAAATGCAGACCGTACGGCAGTTCCAAAATTAAAAAATTACGAAACTGTTGTGATTGATGCACAGTATTTTTCGAAGAAAGATATCAGAAAATTACATGCAGGCGGTACAAAAGTTTACAGCTATCTTAATATTGGCTCTGTCGAAAATTTCCGGTCATATTATAAAACATATGAGCATCTGGCAATCGGGGATTATGAAAACTGGGAAGAGGAAAAATGGGTTAATGTTGCGGATAAAGACTGGCAGGAATTTATGGATACATTAGCCGGAAAATTAAAGAAAAAGGGAGTGGATGGCTTTTTTATTGATAACTGTGATGTATATGATTATGCCCATAAAAAGGATATTTTTGATGGGCTGACGGTGATTTTAAAGAAAATCCGGGCAATGGGGAAGCCGGTAGTGGTCAATGGAGGAGATATCTATGTGACGGCATATCAGTCCCGTTATGGTTCTGCTGCGGATATTATGACGGGTGTAAACCAGGAGTCGGTGTGGAGCAGGATTGATTTTACAACCAAAACATTCCATACGCAGAAAAAAACGGAGCGGGAGTATTTCTGCCAGTATCTGCAGGCATGCAAAGCGGATGGAATGGATGTTTATCTGCTGGAATACACGACAGACCATAAACTGATCCGCAGGATTAAGAAGTATTGCAGGAAAAAGAAATATGATTACTATATTGCGGATTCGCTGGAGCTGGGTATTTAATACAATGTGTTTTTAAATTTGACTTTAAAAAGTAGATATCATACAATTACATTGTTGGAAAAATGCTGCTGGTACAGCTGGAAGAACTTCATAAAGTTGTCACCGCTGTTCCAGTGAAATAACAGGAGGATTAGAACCATGGGAGTACATTCCATAGATGCAGAGGATGATCAGTTTGCGTATCGTTATGATACACAGTTACTGATCGACAGAAGAGACAGGGATCTTGACGAGGATGAGATCGCAGATTACATCACGGAAAATTTTGAGGGAAACAGCCTGATTGCGGCTGGAGATGAGGATCTGGTCAAGATTCATTTCCACACGAATGAGCCGTGGAAAATTCTGGAATACTGCAATACGGTCGGAGAAATTTATGACATCGTGGTCGAGGATATGATCCGGCAGGCAGCAGGGCAGCAGGGATAAAAGGCAGAGCGTCCGATACAGAATACTATAGTGTGACGCTGGAAATGAAAATAGGTGCTGTCGCATCAGTAAATGATTGATATTTACTGGGCGGCAACACCTGTTTTCTTTTGATACCATGAAGTATAGAAGGCCTTCCTTAAATGAACTTTAAAAGTTTTAGACTATTTAGAAAAACTTTATTTGTTCCTGTGATACAGCTGCGTTACAATAAATATAACGAAGGGCGGATGGAGGAAATGATATGGCAAATACAACCAAGCTTGCACTTGAAGCATCCTTAAAAGAACTCCTGCGGACAAAACCGATTGACAGGATCACGATCAATGATCTGACGGAACATTGTGGCATCAGCCGCATGACGTTTTATTATCACTTTAAGGATATCTATGATCTGGTGGAGTGGGCATGTGTGGAGGACGGAAAGCGTGCGTTGCAGGGCAAAAAGACATACGATACGTGGCTGGAGGGAATTGCGCAGATATTTGAGGCAGTATTGGAAAACAAGCCATTTATTATGAATGTATACCATGCGGTTGCCCACGAAAAAGTGGAGCAGTATCTGTATAAGCTGACGTATGAACTGATCGTAAATGTCGTGGAAGAAAAATGCAAAGGCATTACGATTGCAGACGGAGATAAACGCTTTATTGCAGATTTTTATAAATATGGATTTGTGGGAATTATGCTTGACTGGATCGACAAGGGCATGCAGGAGGATTACCATAAGATTGTTATGATGATGGGGACAGCACTTGATGGGAATATTGCGCGGTCGATTGAGAATTTTAAACAGAAATAAAAATTAATCAAAATGCCTGAAATGATAAAAATTTTATCATTTCAGGCATTTTGTAAATGGTATCTTTTCACAGAGATGGTAAGATAACCATATCGTATTTGTTCCACAAATGATCTGTCGTGTTACAGGTTTTATGATTTTATGGGAATTGATTTTACAATGAATCAGAAACCTGTAACGAAGAAACACTAAATGAGAAGTATCCCAGGAATCAGAAAGGAGTTTTTCTATGTCAAATAAAAATAAGAAATTAGGACTTGGAATCGCAGCAGTTGCAGTAGCCGGTGCAGGACTTGTATATGCAGCACAGAAAACCAGCCAGCAGAAAGTAAAGAAGATCGCAAAGGCAGCACCACCGGTTGATTACCGCAACACCGAGCGCGGAAAATATGAAAAGAACAGCAAAGGCATTTATTATACCAACGGAAACTATGAAGCATTTGCCCGGCCAAGGAAACCGGAAGGAGTCGATGACAAAAATGCATACATTGTCGGAAGCGGACTTGCAGCACTCGCAACGGCTTGTTTCCTTGTCAGAGACGGTCAGATGCCGGGTTCCCATATTCATATTTTAGAGGCAATGGATGTGGCAGGCGGTGCCTGTGATGGAATTTTTGATCCGACACGCGGCTATGTGATGCGCGGCGGTCGTGAGATGGAAAATCATTTTGAATGTCTGTGGGATCTGTTCCGCAGCATTCCTTCTCTGGAAGTGGAGGGTGCATCCGTGCTGGATGAATATTACTGGCTGAACAAGGAAGATCCAAACTATTCGCTCTGCCGTGCAACCGAAAACCGCGGCGAGGACGCACATACGGATGGAAAGTTTAACTTAAGCCAGAAAGGCTGCATGGAAATCATGAAACTGTTCATGACAAAAGATGAGGATCTCTATGACAAGACCATTGAGGATGTATTTGATGAGGAAGTCTTTGACTCGACCTTCTGGCTGTACTGGCGCACTATGTTTGCATTTGAAAACTGGCACAGTGCACTGGAAATGAAACTGTATTTCCAGCGGTTTATCCACCATATTTCCGGTTTGCCGGATTTTTCCGCATTGAAATTTACACGCTACAATCAGTACGAATCCCTGATTCTTCCGATGAAGAAATATCTTGAGGATGCCGGTGTAGAGTTCCAGTTCAATACTGAAGTAACGAACGTAATTTTTGACATCAAAGATGGAAAGAAAGTGGCAAAAGCCATTGACTGCAAAGTAAAAGGTGTAGAGACCGGAATCGTCCTGACAGAAAACGATCTGGTATTTGTCACAAACGGAAGCTGTACCGAAGGTACGATTTACGGCGATCAGAACCATGCACCAAACGGTGATGCCGAAGTGCGGACCAGTGGCTGCTGGAGCCTGTGGAAGAACATTGCAAAACAGGATCCGGCGTTCGGACATCCAGAAAAATTCTGTTCCGATATTACAAAGACCAATTGGGAATCGGCAACCGTTACCACATTGGATGACAAGATTCTTCCATATATTGAGAAGATCTGCCAGCGTGATCCGCGCAGTGGAAAGACGGTTACCGGAGGTATCGTAAGCTGCAAGGATTCCAGCTGGCTGTTAAGCTGGACGATCAACCGTCAGGGACAGTTCAAGGAGCAGGACAAAGACAAAGTCTGTGTATGGGTATACGGTCTGTTTACCGATGTGCCGGGTGATTTTATCAAGAAGCCAATGAAAGAGTGTACCGGTAAAGAGATTACAGAAGAGTGGCTGTACCATCTGGGTGTGCCGGAAGACCAGATTGAGGATCTTGCAGAGCACAGTGCTGTCTGCGTACCGACCATGATGCCGTATATCACAGCATTTTTCATGCCAAGAACAAAGGGAGACCGCCCGGATGTCATTCCGGATGGCTGTGTCAACTTTGCATTCCTCGGACAGTTTACCGAGACGCCGAGAGATACCGTATTTACAACCGAGTATTCCGTGCGTACTGCAATGGAAGCGGTCTACGGACTGCTGGGTGTGGACCGCGGCGTGCCGGAAGTATGGGGAAGCGTCTACGATGTGCGTGAACTGTTAGACAGCAGCGTGAAGCTGATGGATGGCAAGTCCCCGCTGCAGATGAACCTTGGACCGCTCAATGTGATCAAGAAACCGCTTCTTGGTAAGATCAAGGGAACCGTGATCGAGAAGCTGTTGCGGGATCATGATGTGCTGCGGGATGGCATGATTTAAAAAGATTTTATAAAGGGAAAAACGTCTGAGAATTTTGCATAAAACAAATCCTCAGACGTTTTTGATTACTGATGAGTCGGACTGATTACAGAAAATTTCCGGATCAAGGAAATTTTCCTGTTTGGCAACAGACTGCAGGATCTCCATATTCTGCAGAGAAACCAGTTGCTGATAGGTGCGGATGGCACGGTTTAAGTTTTCTAAAGTAAGTTCCGGTTTTTCTTTTTTATTTTTTCCATAGGTAATAACCTCCGTTTCAATCTGGAGATATTTTCGTATGAAGTTGTGTCTATTTGATGAAAATTGCGGGGAGGACACAAAAAGTTCACGAATCGACAGAAAATCAGATGTTACATGGAAGCCTGAAACCGGAATTCCCCATGATCTGCAAAGAATCCATAGACACCATGGTATTTTTCGACAACAGAGATCATGCTCTGTACGCCGATGCCGTGGTTGACGGAACGGGATATCGGAATATCATCTGCAAAAACGATAGGTTGTTCATAACTGTTTTTTATCTGGATACATAACTGTGTATTTTTCTCATATACCTTAAGTGAAATATAGCGTTGGGACTGCGGGTTCATCTGCTGGCAGGCATGAAGTGCGTTTTCAAGTGCATTGGCAAATAAACTGCATAGATCTGTAATCTGAAAACGGGAAAATTCGGTCGCAGTAATGGAAATCTGCATTGGAATGTGGTTTACGGCAGCCTGATTGGCGTAGGAGGATACAATCAGGTTAACCGATTCGCTGACACAGTAGCGAATGACAGAACTGTGTTCAAGATTGGTACAGATTTCGTGGATGTAGGAAGTCGCTTCTTTTGGGTTATTCTGATCCAGACAACTCTGGATGAAATTCATATGGTGTCGCAGGTCATGCCGGTAAATGGCTGCCTGCTGCTGGGAAGCGGAAAGCTGGGCAATTTCTTTTTGTGCCTGTGTGGCAGCCGTAGTAAGCAGAATATTTTCCCGTTCTGCCTTATTTTTTTCACTTGAAAATTTAAGCGAGAGAACAGACAGAATAAAAAAGGATACGACAAGAAAACTGTCCATAAAGTCAATAACGACTGCACCGCCCGTGTAGAGCAGATCCGTGTAGACAGTAAACGTGTATTCCAGGACATAGTATACCAGCGGAAGCAGGAAAAACAAAAGCAGTGTCGTGCGGCTTTCATATTTCAGCCGGATGATATACGGTGAGACAAACCGGATCACAAGAACAAGAAGCGGAATGGTAATAATGATGGAGGCAATGTTCGATACAACGGGATTTCTGTCAAAAAAGAAAGCAACAAAGGTGCCAAACCATTTGCGTGGCGTGCACAGCAGATATGCAGACAAAACGGAGATGACAGAGATTGACAGATTCCGGTGAAACCGCAGGAAAATTAAGAGAATCAAAGGAAGGTGGATCAGAAACGGATAGCATTCGTAAAGCACCGACTCCCCCATGATCAGATAAAAAAGAAGCTGGGCAATGCCAAAGAAAAAGAGCGTCAGGACATAGACACGCTTATGATCGCAAAAATCGATGTCGGCAAGATACAGTGCCGCCACGATGCCGAAAAATAATACAAAAGCATAATTAACTAAAGAAAAAACGGATGAAAGTTCAGGCATAATCATTCCTCCATCTGAAAAGCGAGATAATGTTTTTTAATATCGGCAACCCTGCGCTGTGCAAGCGGAATGTTTGTGCCGTTGTGAAGACACATATCTATTGTGCCGATTGAGCGGATATAGTTCATATTTACAAGGAACGAGCGGTGCACCTGAATAAATTCCCGGTGTTGCAGAAGGCTGTCACATACGGACGAGAACAGTTCTGTGCAGACGATCTGTTCCCTTCCACTTGTGTAGTAGATAACTTTGCGGTTCTGGGCTTCTACATAGATCAGTTCGGACAGGGGAATTTTATGTACGCCAATCCGGCTTTTTAGTACAAGAAAATGCCCCTGTTCCTGTGTTTTTGCCCGCAGGATGTCATCCATGGCAGCAAAGAAAGCGTCGGAGGATACCGGCTTCATCAGATAATTGGTGGCCTTTACCGTATAACTTTCCACCGCAAAATCCGATGAAGTTGTAAGAAAAATAATATCGGCAGCATGGTCGAAAGTACGGATTTCGCGTGCAAGCTGCATGCCGGTCATATGTGGCATGAGGATGTCTAGCAGATAAAGGTCGAATCGTTCCTTTGATGCCTGCAGGGCAAGTTCACAGCTGCTGTGATATTCTTGATAGGTAAACGGAATATTGTGAGTTTTCTGATAACTGTCCAAAAGCGACCGTATGTTGGACAATTCCTTCTCATCGTCATCACATAAGGCAATTTTCATAGGGAATCTCCTTCGTTTTCGATACATTTATTATACCGTAGCATAGGACAAATTACTATAGAAATCTGCTGTCATTTATGCACCGATAAAATCATCCGTCAGTTTTCCGTGTTTTTCATAGTTAGTGACCCGTGCAATGTGATTGTCCGCATCGACAAAAACAACTTTCGGGTGATGTTCTTTTGCTTCTTCCGGTGTCATCTGTGCATAGCACATGAGAATGACATGATCGCCCACAGCGACCTGACGGGCAGCGGCACCGTTTAAGCAGATCATGCCGGAACCGGCTTCTCCGGCGATGGTGTAAGTTTCAAAGCGGTTGCCGTTTTCCACATCGACGATCTGTACCAGTTCATATTCTAAAATTCCGGCAGCTTCTAAGAGATCGGTATCGACAGTAATACTGCCGACATAGTTGAGATCCGCCTGTTTTACCACAGCCCGGTGAATTTTTCCTTTTAACATATTGTACTGCATGAGTAATCTCCTATTTTTCCACGATAAAGTTATCGATCAGTCTGGTTTTGCCAATGTATACGGCAATGGCTACAAGAATGGAACCCTCGAGTTTTTCGACCGGAGTGATGGTGTCGAAGTCAACGACATCCACGTAATCTATCCTGGCAAGCGGTTCTTTTTCAATCTCTGCTGTGATTGCAGATTTGATGACACAAGCGCGTGTTTCTCCGGCATCCACAAGGGCTTTTCCGGCTTTTAAGCTGCGGTTTAACACAAGTGCCGCCTGACGTTCTTCGGCGTTTAAATAAGTGTTTCTGGAGCTCTTTGCCAGTCCGTCTGCTTCACGGATGATCGGGCAGCCGATGATCCGGGTATCCACATTTAAGTCTTTGACCATGCGACGGATGACGGCAAGCTGCTGGGCATCTTTCTGGCCAAAGTATGCGCGATCCGGAGTTACAATGTGGAAGAGTTTCAATACAACGGTCTGCACACCACGGAAGTGAACCGGACGGCTTTTTCCACAGAGTTCGGTGGTCAGACCATTCATATCCACATAGGAACAGAAGCCGTCGGCATACATTTCCTCCGGTTCCGGATGAAAGATGATATCTACACCTGCAGCTTCGCACAATGCAGCATCTTTTTTGAGGTCGCGCGGATAACTCTCCAGATCTTCGGTTGGTCCGAACTGCATCGGGTTTACAAAAATACTGACAACGACACGGTCATTTTCCTTTCTGGCTGCGTCAATCAGACTTTTGTGTCCTTCATGCAGATAGCCCATGGTCGGTACGAATCCGACGGTTAATCCTTCTTTTTTCCATGCCTTTACGGCAGCCCTTACTTTACTGATTTCTCCATATATTTCCATTTTATGATCTCCTGATTTTCATTGTAATTTGGTTTTATTGTTATTTGACAAAAACATTGCGAATGATTCCGTAGGAATGTTTTAATATAATTTATCCAGAATGGTTTCATCCATTTTGAAGGTATGCTCAGCAGCAGGGAACGTTCCGGCAGCAACTTCTTCTTTATAAGTGCGGAATGCCTCGCGCATCTGTTCACCGACCTGTGCAAACTGCTTGACAAATTTCGGTTTCATGTTGGAATACATGGCAAGCATATCCTGATAGACAAGTACCTGTCCGTCGCATCCGGCACCGGCACCGATTCCGATGGTCGGGATATGAATACTCTCGGTAATCTTTGTGGCAAGGGCCTGCGGCACACATTCTAAGACAACGGCAAAAGCTCCGGCTTCCTCAACGGCACGCGCATCATCAAGCAGTTTCTGTGCGGCAGCTTCGCCTTTTCCCTGTACCTTAAATCCGCCAAAGGCATTGACAGACTGCGGGGTCAGACCGAGATGGGCACAAACAGGGATGGAAGCGTCTACGATGGCTTTGATCTGAGGGCAGACTTCTTTTCCGCCTTCAAGCTTGACTGCCTGTGCACGGCCTTCTTTCATCAGGCGTCCGGCATTGACAACCGCGTCATAGACGGAAGTCTGGTAAGACATAAAAGGCATGTCGGTGATGAGCAGTGTATCTTTGATGCCGCGGGCAACCGCTGCGCTGTGATGGATCATGTCCTCCATGGTGACGGAGAGTGTATCTTCGTATCCTAAAACGACCATTCCGAGGGAATCGCCGACGAGAATGGCATTGACACCTGCCTCATCAATAAGTCTGGCAGTAGAATAATCGTAGGCAGTCAGCATGGAAAGCTTTTCACCCTTTTCTTTTGCTTCCTGAAAAGTTACAACCGTATTTTTCATTTATGAGATCCTCCATTTTCTTTTTCCTGTTTATCAGCAAGTAAAACATGTCTCATGTTTTCATAATTCTGTGCTGGATTTTTTCCTTCTGCGATTGCCAGAAGCCGTGTGCCGAGCATGCGGTACAAAGCGGCATCTTCTGTGTTTAAACAGTGTAAGTGCTTTTCCACGGTTGAGACATCCCCGCGCTCGATCGGACCGGTCAGTGCATGGACACAGCCCTGCGAGAGCACATTTTCGATGTTCTGACGGACCAGTGCAGCAGTTGCCGCAACGGCTTTTTCGCGGGAAAATCCGCAGTCTTCGAGAAGCCGGTACCCCGTATCAAGTACCGCGATCACCTGATTGCTTAAGATGCTGGCAGCTGCATGATATTCTGGCTTGGCTGCGGCATCAATCCGGCAGACTTCATTTCCATAGGAAGTGAGTAAGTCGGTGATGACCTGTACGGCATGTGGGTGGCCTTCCACGGTAAAAAATGCATGTTCTAATTGCTGGTATGATGAAAATTTGTTACTGAACGGTAACATGGGATGAACCGAGCAGCAGGATACTCCTGCTTCTTTGGCTCCGGAAAATGAATCGGATGAAAGTGCGCCACTACAATGACATATAATCTGATTCCTGTGTGACATGCCTTTGATTTCCTCCCATACGGGGACAAGGAGCGAATCGGGTGTCGTGATGAAGAGGATGTCTGATTCACGCACCAGTTGCTGCACCTGATCGAAACCGGCAGTCTGTGTAAACGCGGCGGCTTCTTTTGCGGCCGCGGCATTGGTATCATAATATCCCACAAGGTCTGCGTTTTTACTCCGGAAATATTTTCCAAGGGAGCAGCCTACGCGCCCTGCGCCTATGATTCCTGTTTTCATGCTACCACCTTCCTTCTGGTAATTAAATGGATCGGATCCTGTGTAACAGGTGTCCGTCGAAATCCTGTGTAAAGGTGACTCACATATTCATTTGGGGCGATACATCATAAATATACCGCAGTCGATACAGTTTCTGTATGAATACCGTTCAGAACCCACTATAACATAATCTTGGGAAAAACTCAAATAAAGTTAAAGAAAAGGCTTGAAAATCCGCATAAAACATGGTATAGTATATCCTCGTGATAACTATTTTTTCCTTGTTCACAGGCATAATCCTGTGAGCCAGAGACCAAAAGGAGGTAACATTTCGCATGAACAAGTATGAATTAGCACTCGTTGTCAGTGCAAAGATCGAAGATGATGCGAGAACAGCAACCGTTGAGAAAGCAAAAGAGTATATCACTCGTGCAGGCGGTACTGTTACAGAAGTTGAAGAATGGGGTAAGAAGAAGTTAGCTTACGACGTTCAGAAGATGAGCGAAGCATTCTACTACTTCATCCAGTTCGACGCAGCATCTGATGCTCCAGCTAAGCTTGAGCAGGATGTCCGTATCATGGACAACGTTCTTCGTTTCTTATGCGTTAGAAAAGACGAGCAGTAGTATAAGAAAGTAGGAGATTGTATGAATAAAGTCATTCTTATGGGTAGATTAACCAGAGACGCAGAAGTTCGTTACTCTCAGGGGGAGAGTTCCAGTGCGATTGCAAGATTTACACTGGCAGTTGACCGTCGGTTCCGCCGGAACAATGAGGATCAGACAGCGGATTTCATTAGTTGTGTTGCATTTAGCAAGACAGCAGAGTTTTTGGAGAGATTTGGCCGCAAGGGAACCAAGTTCGTTCTCGAGGGTCATATCCAGACAGGCAGTTATACAAACAAGGATGGACAGCGCGTTTACACCACAGATGTTGTGGCAGAGAACGTAGAATTTGCGGAGAGCAAAAATGCAGCTGGTGGAAATGCTGATTTCGGCGGTGCACCTTCTGCTCCATCACCAAGCGGAGCTGCCGGAGATGGCTTCATGAATATTCCGGATGGAATTGATGAAGAATTACCATTCAACTAAATGCTCCATAGAGCATAACATCATATAGGAGGTTAAAGAACATGGCTTTCAATAAAACAGCTGAAGGATCTTCCATGAAGAGAAGACCAATGCGTAGAAGAAAAAAAGTATGTGTATTCTGTGGCAAAGATAATGTCATCGATTATAAAGATATCAACAAGTTAAAGAGATACATCTCTGAGAGAGGAAAGATCCTTCCTCGTCGTATCACAGGAAACTGTGCAAAGCATCAGAGAGCTCTTACCGTTGCTATCAAGAGAGCACGTCATCTGGCTATGATGCCATACGTTTGCGAATAGACCTGGTAATACCACGGGTTTCAGCGTTTGGAGACGTAGCGTTGACACGAGTTTGACACAATATTTGACCAACGATTCAGAAGATGGATCGTTGGTCTTTTTTTATGTAATGACATAGTGACAATATCTAATAATGTTAAGTTGGTTTATTATGGGAAAGAGTTCTGCCAGCTTTAAGACCGGCTGCCTTTTGGGATAGCCGGTCCTTTTGCATGTTTCTAAGATAAATTAATCAAAGATGATCAGAGCCATAAATACAACCGGCTCATTACCAATTGGTTTTAAGGCGTGTCCGCATCCGTCTGGTGTATAGGTTACATCTCCGGCTTTTACAGTGCGTGTGGTTCCGTTATCGTTATATTCTGCGGTACCGGAAAGAATGTAATACGTCTCGCTTTCATTTTTATGTTCGTGATAACCAAGAGAAGATCCCGGCTGAATGGTTACCTGTGCATACAGACCGCATTTTCCGTTTAATTCTTTTTCTCCGAGAATACGTTTGATGGTTACTTCGCCATCTCCGCCAGCCATGTTTTTAACTACTTCTGTTACTGTTTCCATTATGAGTACCTCCTTGTGTAGTGGTTTACGCCATTACTATAGCATAGTTTGCACAAAAGATAAATCTTATTATACGGCTTTTGCCTGTGTCTGTCTGGTTCTGGCTTCGGTCATTGCATAAGGATCGAGAATAGAATCCAGTTCGTTTTCTTTTAACAGACCGTATTTCAATACAAGAGTTTTAACTGGAATATCTGTTTTTAAGGATTCTTTTGCCAGGCTTGCAGCTTTTTTGTAGCCAATGTACGGACACAGGGCGGTGGTGATACCGACGCTTGCATCGAGAAGTTCGCGGCAGTGTTTTTCATTTGCGGTGATGCCGAGGATGCAGTTGGCAGTCAGGGTGTCCACTGCGTGTGTCAGTGTGGTAATGGAGTCAAAAAGATTGTAAAAAACAACCGGTTCAAAAGCGTTTAATTCCATCTGACCGGCTTCCGCCGCCATAGTGATGGTCGTGTCGTGACCGATAATGTGAAACGCAACCTGGGAGACAACTTCCGGGATGACTGGATTGACTTTGCCTGGCATAATGGAAGAACCATTCTGCATGGCCGGAAGTGTAATCTCACCGAACCCGGCTTTTGGTCCGCTTGCAAGGATACGCAGATCATTACACATTTTGGATAAGTTGACCGCACATGCTTTCAGGCAGGAGGAAACGCGTACAAATCCGTCCAGATTCTCGGTGGCATCAAACAGATCGTCGGCCTGGGTCAGCGGGTAGCCGGTGATCTTTCCAAGGGTTGGCACAATATTATCTAAATAAAACGGGGATGTATTGATTGCTGTGCCGATAGCGGTTGCACCCATGTTTACGGGATACATTTCCGTGCGGACTTTTGTAAGACGGTCACGGTCACGGGAAATCATGGTGGCATAAGAATGGAACGTCTGACCCAGACGCATCGGCACAGCGTCTTCAAGCTGTGTACGTCCGATTTTTACAATGTGGTCAAACGCTGCAGCTTTGTCATATAAGGCATCCGTTAAAAGGGAAAGGCTTTTGTCTAAAGGCTTGAGAAGATCGAGAACCGTTAATTTTCCGGCGGTTGGAATGACATCGTTTGTGGACTGTGCCATATTGACGTGGTCGTTTGGATGAACAATGGTGTAGTCTCCTTTTTTGCCACAGAGCATTTCGATGGCGCGGTTGGCAATGACTTCGTTCATGTTCATGTTGGCACTGGTTCCGGCACCGCCCTGTATGCCATCGACAATGAATTCTTTGTCAAACATGCCACAGACGACTTCGTTGCATGCCGATTCGATGGCGTTGGCAATTTCCGGTTTCAACCTTCCGGCTTTCCGGTTGGTAATGGCGGCTGCCCGTTTTATTTTTGCAAGGTTTTTAATGAAAACGGGGTGTAACCGGGTGCCGGTGATCGGAAAGTTTTCTTTTGCCCGTAAAGCCTGTACTCCGTAATAAGCATCTTCTGGTACTTCCATGGTTCCGATGGAATCTGATTCTAAACGCATGTATTCTTTCATAATTTGATCTCCTTATACTCTTCTGTTATCAGTTGTCTGTTTGTTTCTTTTCTGCGCGCTTTTTTCAATGGGACGAGAATAGCACTCCTGACATCAAAGGTAAATACTTTAAGCGATATTTGGAAAAACAGCCAGAAATTAAGATGCATAGACAAATAAAATAAAGAAAAAATAGAGGAAACCTAATAAAATAAGGCAATTTTACAGGAGTGGGATATAAAAAATGAACTGTTATTGGGGATTGCAAATGTAAATACCTGTGCTATAATGACCTCATAATTTAAAAATGATTGTGAAAAGAAGGACACAGGCGTCTAAGCAGGTGTCCTTCTTTGCGTATTTATGGGAAATCGAGGTTTGTGTCATGAAAAAACTGGATAAAGTAGATAAAAAAATTATACAGATTCTGCAGAAAAATGCCCGCACACCGCTCAAGGAGATTGCCGCACAGGTATTTTTGTCATCACCATCGGTGTCTGCAAGAATTGAAAAACTTGAACATGAGGGTGTGATCATCGGCTACACGGCAAGGGTAAATCCGCAGTATCTTAATTACCATATTAAGGCTTTCATCAATCTGGAGGTGGAGCCGCTGCAGAAGCCGGTATTTTATCCGTTCATTGAAAAAATTCCAAATGTGGTGGAGTGCAATTGTGTGACAGGGGATTATTCGATGCTGATTGAGACGTTGTTTGAGACCACGGCACAGCTGGATCATTTTATCAATGAACTGCAGCAGTTTGGGCGTACAAAGACGCAGATTGTGTTTTCTACATCTGTGGAACAGCGGGAAGTGCCGGTTGTGACGGAGGAGAAGTAGAGGCTGGTTGCATTCCTTATAGAATCTGGCGTATAATAAGATCACTGAAATAACAGAAAACAGGGATAAAGATTGTGATGAAAGAGAATCAAGACCATAACATACAAAATGTATATCGGCAGATAGTGGAAATTTCAAAAAAATATCAGGTAAAAAAAGTAGTATTATTTGGATCACGTGCGCGTGGAACTAATATGCCAAAAAGCGATATCGATCTGGCGATTTATGGATGTGCAGATTTTGGAGGTTTGTCAGATAGTTTAAATGAAGATCTGTGGTCGCTTTTAAAGCTGGATATTATCAATATGGATGATAAATACGTGTCATCTGAATTGGTATCCGAGATAGAGAAAGATGGGGTTGTTTTATATGAAAAAGTTTGATCAGTATGTTAGACATTTGCAGGTGCTTTGTCGGGCAGAACAGGAAGATGTCACCAACGAATTTATAGTAAGTGGCATTATAGATAAATTTTATATTCAGTTTGAATTAGGCTGGAAGGTATTAAAGGAGTTGTTGAGGTATGAAGGAGCAAATCAGGCTGCAACAGGATCTCCCAGGGAGATTATTAAGATCGCGTATGTCTATTTTGATTTTATGGAAGAAAGTATATGGCTGGAAATGCTGCGTGATCGAAATGATACCACACATATTTATAATGAAGAAGCAGCACAGCAACTGGTTGAAAGAATTCTGCATCAGTATATTGGAGTGTTTGTTTCGTTGGAACAGCAGATCCGTGCCCGGTATGGAGATGAGGTGTTAGAACAGCTATGACAAAGTGGTATCGTGCGTGTGTGAACTACATTCATTCTGTGCCGGAATATAACTGTGCGCCCGAACAGGAACGATTTACGGAAAAAGCCGCAATTGCAGCAATACATCAATTAAAACGCTATTATGATGAAAAGCATTTCGCAAAAGATCCGGATTATATTGTGCGGATGGATCGGCTGCTTTCGGTGATTAAGGATCATGAGACGGATGAAGAGATGGATCAGTGGAAGATCTGGCTGAAATATTTTGTCACTATGGGTGGCGGTGAGTGGAATGAATTCTGGGGAGATGTGAAATAAGAAGAAAACAGCAGGAAATCTCTGCTCTTATAATATTTTAATTATATAGTATTTTGAACTCGTTTATTTCTAAGGATTTTCGCGATTTGTTTATCATTTCCTCCTACTGATAAAGGAAAAGCATACTTTTAAATATATTGACATAAAAGATAGCGAGCCCAAACCCGTTATCTTTTAGTCGCACAATTAAATTTATTCATACACATAAATGTCAGGTACATTTGATGTTTTATAAAATTTATATTTGCTCAGGCCTGCAAAATCTATCCATTCTTGGCTAAAAAAGGTTACCATTGCAATATCTTCTTCTAATCTTATTACTCCATTAACCTTATTTCCATTAGGACCTGTTGCTTCAAATTCCAATCCTTTTTCTGTCACCTTTCCCACACCATCATCTAAATAAAATAACCTATATATTTTTATTTGAATTTGATATGTTTCATCATTATTTTTTTTGATTTCTAATGAGGGCTCATTAACATCATAGTCCGAATACTCACCCTCATATAAATCAGGTTTGGCTTCATCAGTTGTTGATTGTTCTTCTTCAATATTATCATTCTGAGTTTCTGGAACTTCATTGATTACTGATTGCTCATCTTCTTTATGACCATTTATAGGATTAGTATTAGCTGAAGCAGAAGCGTCATCACTCTGTGTCTCTTCAACTTCACTTGAGTCATCGTTAATTTCTGTAGTACGACTTATTACATTCGTCTGCGTATTTTCCGAGTTCTTTGTTTGACCGCATGATGAAAGTATACACATTACCACCGCAAATGCCAATATCCATGTTACTTTTTTCATTGATGATAACTCCTCCGCATATAATTTTTGATGCTTTATTTATATCACAGCAAAAAGGATAAAAAAATACTACATGCACAAACGACATTATTTTTGCGCAAATGACATAAAATCAATTATCAAACCACATTCTCCATTCAAAAAAAGCCTTCTTAAACGCTTTATTATGGGCTCTCCCAATAATTACTTTTAATCCGTTGCAAAGCATAACTTCATGGCTGTTTACTTTTTCAATATATTTTAAATTGACGATATACGACCGATGTATCTGAAAGAATCCAAATTGGGATAAGCTTCGCGCAGCTTCTGATATCTGTCCATCACAAAAATGTTCCTTTCCATTAAGCATAAGATATCTTAACTTTCTTCCATATGTTTCAACAAGAAGAAGTTCATTTAAGTCTATATTTATGCGAATCCCAGCGGTATCATTGCAAGAAATAATCTGGTCCTGAATCTTTGTTTTCAAGAAGGAATCAAGTGTTTCATCTATTTCTTCCAAATGTCTTTTATCTATATATCTGAAGGCATTCACTTTATATCCTAACCTTGCCTGCTCCGTATGAGAAGTCAAAAAACAAATTTTACTTTTATTCCCACAATGCATCAATTGTTCCGCAATTTGAAAACCATCTTCGCCCTCTGCAAGTTCAATATCCAAAAATAACAGGTCAATATCGGGATTTTTCATAAATTCTTTTCCACTACTATAGGAATTGATTTGAAATGGAATATTTTTATCTCTGCAATATCTTTCGATCATCGTCTGTATCTTATCTCTCCATACTGCTTCATCTTCTACAATACCTATTTTCATTCCTCTTTCTCCTTTGCTTTGGCAGTTGGTATAGCAATACTGATTTTAAAAGAAGCTTCTTTATTTTCCGTTATGGATTCCATATAACATTCTCCATGATACTTTTTAACAGTTGCAGTGATATTTTTTAGACCAAAACCATGATTTTTATTATCTTTTTTTGATGTTATAAAGAAGTCTGTTTTGGTATTGACTTTTTTTTCTACACTGTTACTGACAACAATAAAAATTTCTTCCTTATGTTCTATAAGTTCAACATGTATTTTGGGAACATCAGCTTTTATCGTTGCTTCAAAAGCGTTTTGCAATATATTTCCCATTAATGTGGTAATGTCAAACATCTCAAAAGGCATTTTTTCAGCCAGCTTTCCATAAACAACAAACTCTATATTTTCCTTTATCGCCAAATACAAATAATAATTAACAATAATATCGAGAAAACTATCTCCTGTATGAATCTTTAAATCAAACTCATCTTGAATATTCCAGATAGTTTCTATGTACTCTTTGGCTTCTTTTGTCCTTTTTTCGTTCATTAACTCTCTAAGAACGCCAATATGATTTACCAAATCATGTTTAAAATGCCGTACAGCTACCGACTGCTGTAATTGATATTCATATTGCCGTTTTTGCATATACATAAAAGATTGAAGTTCCTTGTTCTGCCTGTTTGACAGTATATTTTTAACAGCAAGGCTAAGCGTAAGAAAAATCGAATAGATTACTCCCATGATACTGATAAAAAATACTGCATAGGCATCCCAACCATACATCGTATGATTCTTATTAAAAAAAGCAAAAACAAAGTTGTAAAATATTTGAAAAATGCTGCCCTGCATTAAAAGCGCGAACTTGTATTTGAACTCTATGTCGCACATATAAACTTCATATTTTTTCAGAATTCGCAGGTATGCCAAAAGATATATCAGGAACGAAAGCAAATAAGCGGGTTCCATCCACCAGGCGATATCTGTACTGTTAATACCCCCGCCTATCATTATAACCTGTATCAACATGACACTAAATGTATCAATGATTCCGGTAAAATACATGAGGGCAGCACTTAATACAATCAAATGTCCTAAACGATCCTCGAAAAACAAACAGATTGAAAGCACACTCCAAACGATATAAACAATCGGAGAATTGACATCATAATATGCATTGAAAGTTCCTGCAAACAGCACAATCAATGCAGATATGCCAAGAAGAAATTTATTTCTTCTTGGGCTGATCTTAAATCCAAAATAGATTATAAACAAATATATTAAATAATTTGAGATGTTGTCTACAATATAAATCATAGTTTCCACTCTTTCTCCTATTATCAGAGCTTATTAAACTCTATCATATCCATTATGATGAATTCTGATATTTCACAGACATAGATTAACATGTCTTTTGTTGATGTAAAAGCAAATCTATAAATTAAAATTTATCATAACATTTTTCTTACCATTCCTCAAATATTTCTGAATCCAACCATTCTCCACCATAATAATTTCCTATATAACATTATCAATCGGTGAATTTGATTTTTATATAAAGAACAGAAAATCTTTCGAAATTTTGCTCTCGTGATTATTATTTATAGTAAAGATATGAAAATAACAGGCATAAAATTTGTAATGAGTGAAAACAAAGATCAGAATATACAAAAGGTTTATCAGCAAATTATAGAAATTTTCCAAAAGTATCAGGCACAAAAAGTGATATTGCTTGGTTCACGCGCACGTGGAATCAATCTGCCGAAAGGTGATATTGATCTTACAATTTATGGATGCAAAGATTTTAAAAATCTGTCAGACAGCCTGAATGAAGATTTATGGTCATTTCGGAAATTAGACATTATCAATATGGATGACAAATACCTGTCATCAGAGTTGAATAGGAAAAGGAGCTTTCACATGCAGTATGAAAGCTCCTTCTTTTTGTTGCAATTTACAATTTTTCAAATACCGGAATACGTTCTAGAGGGGCATCTGCCGTAATGGTCTGACCACCTTTGAGAATGCTGCCATCGGCGATATTTTTCCAATTGCCTTCCGGCAGATAAACTTTCCGGCGGGTGACACCTGCGGCAAGCACGGGAGCAACAAGATAGCGGGAGCCGAACATATACTGGTCATCAATTTCCCAGCATTTTTCATCCTGCGGGAATTCATAGAACATCGTCCGCATGAGAGGAGCGCCGGTTGCGCTGGCTTCTTCCATCAGAGATACAATATATGGCTTTAAAGACAGGCGCAGATCAAGCTGATCTTTCATAATTTTAAAAGCGTCTTGTCCGTAACTCCAAAGTTCGTTTGGCTGACCGGTAAACAGATAACCACCGCCGAAATCTTTGTCTGAAAGAGGCGGGATGTTGTGTGGACCGCGGTCACCATGCATGCGAAGGATTGGAGAGAAAACAGCCAGTTCATACCAGCGGAGCAGCAGTTCCTTAAATTCCGGAGTTGTACAGTCATCAGTCATAAAACCGCCGATATCGCTTGTCCACCATGGAATTCCGGCAAGTCCCATGTTCAGGCCGGCAGAAAGCTGGTCACGCAGGGACTCAAATGTACTCTGGATATCTCCGGACCAGATGAGAGATGCATATTTCTGGCTTCCGGCCCAGCCGCAACGCACAAGGTTTAAAATATTGCCTTCTTTTCCCATAGCCATCTGACCGTCGAAAAAGGCCTGCGTGTAAAACTTCGGATACAGATTGCTGACTTCCAGTGCCGGCCCGAGGTAATAGCGGTAATTGTCGTAATCGTACACTCCATAATCCGGTTCTGAATTGTCCAGCCAGAACATATCAATGCCGTAGTCGATGTAGCTGGCTTTGCATTTTTCCCAGATGTATTGGCGTGCAGCGGGATTGGTGGTATCCAGTTCAATACAGTCTCCCTGAAAATCATACGTCTGCGCGCTGCCGCGTTCCGTGCGGATCAGATAACCAAGTTCATACAATTCCTCAAAGTTTTCGCTTTTGCGGTCTACGCTTGGCCATACGGAAACTACAACCTTTGTTCCCATGGCATGCAGTTCGTCACACATAGCCTTTGGGTCCGGCCAGTATTCCGGGTCAAAATGCCAGTCTCCCTGTCTGGTCCAGTGGAAAAAGTCGATGACAATGACATCCAGTGGAATTCCAAGTTCTTTATATTTTCTTGCAACGGTCAGTACTTCTTCCTGTGTGCGGTAACGGAGTTTGCACTGCCACAGTCCAAGCAGATCTTCCGGCATATGTGGTGCACGTCCGGTCACGGCAGTATAATTTTCAATCAGTTCTGCAGGAGTCTCACCTACGGTGATCCAGTAATCGATTTCTTTTGCTGCATCGGCATGCCATTCGGTCATATTTTTTCCAAATGAGGCTTTTCCGACTGCCGGATTGTTCCACAGAAATCCATAGCCAAGGCTGGATACTGCAAAAGGAATAGATACCTGGGAATTTCGTTGTGCCAGTTCTAACACACATCCCTTTTGATTCAGGTAGGGCTGTTGGTATTGTCCCATACCAAAGATTTTTTCTCCATCATTTCCTTCAAAACGAACTGTCAGGGCATAATCTCCACCGATGATTGGTTTATAGGTGCGGCCAACAATTTTCAGTGCAGAACTTTCGCCACATTCCGTGCCAAAATAATTACGGTAATATTCACGGAGAATCCGTTTGTCATCACGATAGAATGACAAAACACCGGCGGCATTGGAATGGATTCGAAGGCGACCGTTGGTGATATCCGCAGATTCTTTTCCGTTGATCAAAATCTCAGAAGTCTGATCTGCAGGAGACAGTGACTCTGTCAGTGCCCAGTTGTTTCCTGTCAGCGCCATGGATTTTGTTGCACGTACACGGAGTGCATTTTTTCCCCATGGCTCAATACGGATCTGTTCGGTCTGGTGCTGGATACATAAAGAGTTTCCCTGTTTTGTGAAACGCATATAAAAATCCTCCTTGTTATCTTTTTTAAACTTGTTATAATGACACTATATAGATGAAAAAAAGAAAAAACTTTAATATTTTTGATGAAAACTAACACGATTATGATATTATGTGGGGAGAAAAAGGATGAATTTGCAAAGTGATGAGTTGTTGCATGAAGCGGTGGCACATGGAAACGCAATGTTTCCATTTATGGAATATTCTGTGGAAACTGATTGCACCAGAGAAGAAAGAATTTATTGTCACTGGCATGAAGAACTGGAATTTTTACTGTTGATCAGGGGCAATGCGCAGCTTTCAATTGGAGAACAAAGTTACGCGATTCATGCCGGAGATTTTGCACTTATTCCATCGGACAAACTGCATACAATGACTGCAGATCCGGGGGAGAAAGTCGCATTCTATGCATTTGATTTTGCCCCGGCATTTTTATATAGTTTTTCAGAAGATGCATTGCAGCAGCAATACTTTGAGCCGCTGCAAAAGGAAAGGATTATCTTTCAGAAAGTTTTTGTACAGGACTGTGAATGGAAGAAAGCGATTGCACAAAGGCTTTGTGTGATGCACGACATTTTTCAAAAGAAAAAGACGGGGTATGAGCTATTGTTAAAAGCAAAATTATATGAAATTTTTGCTTTGCTTTTTTCAAATGCTATCGTGGAGAAAGAAGAACGTCACAGTGATCGGCGTGCAGAACTTGTCAGAGCAATTATGCAGTATTTGCACATACATTACAGAGATAACATTTCTATAAAAGAAATCGGAAGGGAGTTTCATCTGAGTGAGGGGCATCTCTGCCGGTTGTTTAAAGAAATTACAGGACGTTCCATTGTGGATTATCTGAATGAATACCGGATACGCAAAAGCGTGTGGTTTTTGCGGGAGAGTTCAAGAGATATCGGGGAAATTGCGGGGCTGGCCGGGTTTAATAATATCAGTTATTTCAATAAAAAATTTCGCCAGTATATGCACACAACACCTGGAGTATACAGAAAAATGATGACGAGAGATAATCTGCTTGCGAAATAAGAAAAAGGATGTTAACATAATAGCTATCGGAAAAGTTTGAGGAAAGAAAAATAAAAAGATCGGAGGTGAAAGAAGGATGACACAGGAAGATATTGTGATTTTATCACAGTTGTTAGATCAGAAATTTGAACCTGTATACACAAGGCTTGATTTACTGGAGAGCGATGTCAGGGAACTCAAAAGTGGAATGTGTGAAATAAAACAGAGAGTAGCCAGTGTGGAACAGAAAGTAACGGAACTGGATCAGAGAGTAGCCGGAGTGGAACAGAAGGTAACGAAGCTGGAACAGAAAGTAAC
>PPYF01653844.1_pt1 | contig 77425 bp, 68 predicted proteins | sample 1559871 | NCBI WGS metagenome assembly PPYF01 (sample SAMN08240021, study PRJNA423297) | Human gut metagenome, whole genome shotgun sequencing project.
CACACGAAGTATCACACGCGGCCCGCAATCCCCTGTAAAATAAAGGTTTTACTATGGGTTCGAGCCCCATTACTTCCATTTTTTATACCCATTTTCAGTTTACGATTCCATTTCATTTTTCTTTCATCCCCAGAAGCCTGTTTTTTCCAGTCTTCTGTTTTTTCCCCTGCTGCCTTATTTGTTCCCATGGCTTTGTCCGGGAGGTGGGAATTATTAATTTTAAGATTTTCTTAATAATCTATTCAAAGAACATTCAAACATTCCGGAGGATTGCATGCTATACTAAGTACATAAGAAATGCACGAATGTTTAACAACTATCCTTCAACCCTTTTTGAAAATCCGAAAATCCTAAAGAAAATTGCTCCGTACCATCTGGTACGGAGCTTTTTCTATGTGATGCATAAACTTTGACTTTCTTTACCACCGTCTCCTGTTTCCGGCTCTTATCTCCGGTTCAGTCCTGCCAGGACTTCCCTTAATTTCTCCACATTTCCATCATCAAAGCAATATCCGTCCATTCCGCAGCGGCGGGCGCCTTCTATGTTAAGCTCCAGGTCATCCACAAAAAAGCATTCTTCAGGCTTCAGATGGAACCGCTCAAACAGATGGCCGTATATCTCCTTCTGGGGCTTCAGGCACAGGACATCGGCCGAGAACAGGATACCGTCAAAACAATCCACCGCGGGCAGCACGTCCTTATAACAGCCCAAAAGGCGGACGGATGCATTGGAACACAGATAGATGCCATATCCCATGGACTTAAGCCACCTGACCACATCCTCCATTCCTTCCTTCTTATACATGTTGAACTCATGCCAGCGGTTAAAACACAGGGCTGCCAGACTGCGCTCCTCCTCTGTGTCCAGACGGGCCTGCATCTTTTTTAAGGCCATATCCTCCGGCATAACTCCCATGTCCAGCAGAATCCACTCAGGCGATACGAATACGGAAGTGCTGACCCTTTTACGTGCTTCCGGGTCCTCTATGAAATGCCTGCATACTCCGTCCGCCGTGTAGTCCACCAGGACATTTCCCATATCAAAAACAATGTTCTTAATCATCCTATCCTCCTGCTCTCTTTTATATATATTATGGCTTTGGAACCTCTGAAGGAAACATTCTACCATATTCAAAAACCCGGGACAAGGCCCCGGGTTTCATGTCTCTTAGGCTTCCGGTTTTTCAACCTGGATAATGGCAGCCTTCTGCATAGGAATACGGCAGTTTTTATTGTTACCGAATTCCACAATGACTGTATCATCTGTCATGTCAATGATAACGCCATAGAATCCGCTGCTGGTGAGAATGGTATCACCAACTGCAACGCTTTCCAGCAATTCCTTTTGTCTTTGCTTCTCCTTCTTCTGAGGACGGATTGCCATGAAATATAACATACCTCCCAGAAGAACAATATAGAGAATCCAGAACATCGGACCACTTGTCATTCCATCTTCCTCCTTCACACCTACCGCCGCCTCGCCGCAGTAGTTTCTTATTCATCAGACGCCGTACCGGTGGCACGGCTGGAACCTTCCATACCGGCAAGCTTGGCCGCTTTATACTCAGCATAGCGGTGTTCCTCGATGGCGTCGCGAATCTCTTTCATCATTGTATTATAAAAATACAAATTATGCAAGGTACATAATCTCATTCCAAGCATTTCTTTTGCCTTCAGCAGATGACGGATATAGGCCCTGCTGTATGAACGGCAGGCAGGACAGCCGCATCCCTCTTCTATGGGGCGGGAATCCAGCTCGTATTTCTGGTTAAACAGATTCAGCTTTCCCTGGTTGGTGTACACGTGACCGTGACGTCCGTTCCTGGATGGATATACACAGTCAAAGAAGTCCACGCCCCGGTCCACTGCTTCCAGGATATTAGCCGGGGTGCCCACACCCATCAGATAGACCGGCTTGTCCTCCGGCAGACAGGGCACTGTCACGTCCAGGATATGGTACATCTCCTCGTGGCTCTCTCCCACTGCCAGTCCGCCCACCGCATAGCCGTCTAAGTCCATTTCCCGTATGGTCCTTGCATGTTCCATACGTATCTCCTCCACCACGCCGCCCTGGTTGATGCCGAACAGCAGCTGCTCCCGGTTCACCGTGTCCGGCAGGGAGTTAAGGCGCTCCATCTCGGTTTTGCAGCGCGCCAGCCAGCGGGTGGTGCGCTCCACTGAATGCCGGATGTAGTCGTCGCTTGCATGGCTGGGAGGGCATTCGTCAAACGCCATGGCAATGGTGGAACCCAGATTGGACTGAATCTGCATGCTCTCCTCAGGCCCCATGAATATCTTGTGGCCGTCGATATGGGAGTTAAAGTAAACCCCTTCTTCCTTAATCTTGCGCAGGCCTGCCAGGGAAAACACCTGGAACCCGCCGGAATCCGTAAGGATGGGGCGGTCCCAGTTCATGAACCTGTGAAGCCCGCCAAATTCCTTTATGAGCTTGTCGCCGGTGCGCACATGGAGATGGTAGGTATTGGACAGCTCCACCTGGGTGCCGATTTCCCGGAGGTCATCCGTTGAAACAGCTCCCTTGATGGCGCCCACCGTTCCCACATTCATGAACACAGGCGTCTCCACTGTGCCGTGTACTGTTTCCATGCGGGCGCGCTTGGCCCGCCCGTCCTTTGTTATGACTTGATATTTCATATAATAGCCTCAATTACTCCTCATCGTCTGCCAGGGCAGCTTTAATCATGATGGCGCACTCAATCCGCTTCTTCTGCATCTCACAGCCAATGTCATACGCCCCGTTGATGGAACCGCTGAAATTATACGCATTGGCAGCACAGCCGCCGCTGCAGTAGAACCTGGCAAAGCAGTCCTTACACTTAGGCTTGGCGTATACATTGCAGGTCTTGAACTCGTCCCTGATGTCCGTATTCACAACGCCTGTGTCCACATTGCCCAGAAGGAATTTCTCATTGCCCACAAACTGATGGCAGGGATAGAGGTCACCCCACGGGGTCACTGCCAGATACTCGGTGCCGGAACCGCAGCCTGCCATGCGCTTGGCCACACATGGTCCTGCCTTTAAGTCCAGCATAAAATGGAAGAAGTTGAATCCTCTTCCCTCCTTTTTCCGCTTGATATACTCTAATGCCAGGCGGTCATATTCTTTTAAGATGACCGGAATGTCCTCCTCCCTGATGGCGTAATCCTCTGACGGGTCAGCCACCACCGGCTCCATGGACATCTGCTCAAATCCCAGGTCCGCATAGTGAAGCACGTCGTCCGCAAAGTCCAGATTGTTCCTGGTAAATGTACCGCGGACATAATAGTTCCTCTGCTTCCTGCTGTCCGCAAACTTCCGGAACTTGGGGACAATCAGGTCATAGCTGCCGCTGCCGTTACGGAAGGGGCGCATCTTATCGTTGACATCCTTTCGTCCGTCCAGGCTCAGCACCACATTGCTCATCTCGCGGTTGCAGAATTCCATCACCTCGTCATTTAACAGAACTCCGTTGGTGGTCAGGGTGAAACGGAATTTCTTGTGGCGGGCTTCCTCCTGGGAACGGCCGTATTTCACCAGCCGCTTTACCACATCCCAGTTCATCAGGGGCTCACCGCCAAAGAAATCCACCTCCAGGTGTTCCCGGTTTCCGGAATTGGCAATGAGGAAGTCCAGCGCCTTCTTTCCCACCTCGTAGCTCATGAGGGCGCGGCGGCCATGGTACTCGCCTTCCTCTGCAAAGCAGTAACGGCAGGCCAGATTGCAGTCATGGGCAATGTGCAGGCACAGCGCCTTCACAACCGTCTTCCTCTTTTTAAAGTCTGCCACAAAATCCCTGTAAATATCCTTGGTAAGAAGCTGCTCCGCATCAATCAGCTGTCCGATTTCCTCCAGAGCCTCCTCTATATCTTCCTGGCTGTATCTGTCCTTCAGACAGACCCTTACCTCCTCCTTCACTTTTGAAGGCAGGGCAGCCGGCGCCTCCATCTCCGGAAGCCGCTGTGAAACCAGCTGCACGGCATCGTAGACAACCGGGTCCACCACATGGACGGATCCGCTGTTGACATCCAGGACAATATGATAACCATTATTTATATACTGATGAATCACGAATCTACTCTCTCTTTCTAAGGACCAGGGGCCCCAAATCCTGTGCATGGTAAAGCCCCTATAATCCCATCGACCATAGGGGCTTACAACCAATTTCCTGTATGTATCTCTTCTGACCGGCGATTAGCGGTTAGCGTTCTCGCAGCTCTGGTTTCCTACTGTACAGGATGTCTTGCAGGCTGACTGGCAGGAAGTCTGGCACTCGCCGCATCCGCCCTTCTTCATTGTGTCCTTTAAGGTATTGGTATTCAATGTCTTAACGTGCTTCATACTACGGCACCTCCTATTCATTTAATATTATTAATTGTTTGAACATATAATTCCTTGAAATTATAACACAGGTTAAAGTCCCTTGCAACGGTATTTTCAAAGGTTTGTCATATTAAAGGCTCCTCCGGGAATATACTGCAACATAGATTCTTTCAAAAGGAGAACAATATATGGAAAATGGTATTGTGAAGCCCATGCTCCGCTCCCTGCTCATCTCCTATGTGCTGTCAGGAATCCTTCTGGCTGCCCTGGCACTTGCCCTCTATAAACTGCGCCTGAAAGAGGGACAGGTGAACCTGATGGTGTATGCCGTGTATCTGCTGACCTGCTTATCCGGCGGTTTTCTGGCAGGCAAACGCATCCGGCAGCGCCGGTTCTTCTGGGGGCTTCTGTCAGGTCTTCTGTACTTCCTGGTACTTTTTGCAGTGTCCTGGGCCATGAATATGGGGTCGGCCATTGATATGGAACGCTCCGTCACTGTCATGGGCATATGCGCGCTGGGAGGAACCATAGGGGGGATGCTCAGTTAATGATCATAAGAGAGAATGCCTGCTTCCCTTCATGGCCATGGAATCCGGTCATTCTCTCTTTTCTTCCATCACACGGCCCTCCCCAGGGCCTTATTTTCTTATTTCTTTTTTTTCTTCACACCCGCCTCTTCCAGGCTCTTCACAGCCTGTGCCAACACAAAGACAGCGCTTCCCAAAAACACGAACATATCTCCCAGATTAAACACTACTTTCTTAAGGGATTTCCATTCAATGGTGAAATAATCCACCACATATCCGCGCATCACGCGGTCGTACAGGTTGCTGAGGGCGCCTCCCATCACAAGGGACAGGCCCAGCTTCTCCCCGGTCTTGCCCTTATCCTGCATCATGGCCGCCAGAGCCCCTGCCATAGCGGAAATCACCATAAGCGGAATCCCCTTTACCAATTCCGGCCTTTCCTTCATGAATCCAAAGGGAAAACCGCTGTTATGGTTCTTATGAAGCTTTATTAATCCTTTGGCAGACGGCAGCTCCCTTGGGAACGTTTCGTCCTCCTGGCCCTCAACCACACTCTTGACCCCCAGGTCCAGGGCGGCCAGCCCGCCTATTATCCAGCCATAAATCATAGATTCGCCTTCCTTTCCACCCATTTATTTCATTTTACTATGGTTTCACACCTCCGTCCAGTGAAAGGTTTCTGAATTTAAGCATATACTATAACAAATATCCTGCCCGAGGTGTGCCATGGCAGACTGCCCATTTAATTCCGCCGACGAGAATATTGCCGATTTCATATACAGAATTGGAAGCCAGCAGCAGATTATCGGCAATCCGGCCGATATTCCCTGTATGGATTATGTGAACGATGAATACAATATCATCTACACCCCTCTGGATACCGTAACCCCCATTTCCCTGGCCCGATACAGCTACTATACTGTACCCGGACTTTTTTCCCTCCTGGACAGCTCCAGCATGGATGCCTCCGGCATACTTACCACCTTTGCCGCGCCCGCCCTGGGAAACATGGGGCGCGGGACCCTCATCGGTATCGTGGATACCGGCATTGACTACACCAACCCCTTATTCCGCCATCCGGACGGCTCCACCAGAATCGCGGGCCTGTGGGACCAGAGCATCCCCGCGGGAGCGGATATTATCCCTCCCGGCGTGCCCGCCTATTATGAACTCAGCGGTGCATCCTATGGCACTGAATTTACCAGGGAGCAAATCAATGCGGCCCTTGCCTCCGAAAGCCCCCTTGACCTGGTGCCCTCCACGGATACCAATGGCCACGGCACCTTCCTGGCCGGTATTGCCGCCGGCGGCTCCCTGCCGGAACAGGATTTCACGGGCGCGGCTCCGGAGTGCGAGCTCATAGTGGTCAAACTGAAGCAGGCAAAACGCTACCTGCGGGAATTCTACCTTGTCAGTGAAGGTGCTGATGCCTATCAGGAAAATGACATCATGATGGGAATAAAATACCTGCGGGTGACCGCATTCCGCCTGGGCCGCCCCCTAATCATCCTCATCGCCTTGGGCTCCAACCTGGGAAGTCATGAGGGCACCTCACCACTAAGCAGCGTTGTGCAGGATGCCAGCCGTTTCCTGGGCCGTGCAGCGGTCATTGCGGCAGGCAATGAGACAGGCCGGGCCCATCACTATTTCGGCACGATTCCGGCCGGACAGGAGTGGGATGATGTGGAAATCCGGGTGGGACCGGAAGAATCCGGCCGCGGCTTTACACTGGAGCTCTGGGCTTCCACTGCCGATACCTATTCTGTGGGCTTCATCTCACCCAGCGGCGAGATAATCTCCCGTATCCCTATTATAGCCAGGAACGAGACCTCTATCCCTTTTCTTCTGGAACCAACGGTCATTACGGTCAATTACCAGCTCATTGAATCCGGCGCCGGAAAACAGCTGATATTCATGCGTTTTGAAAATCCTGTGACCGGGATATGGAGGGTGCGGGTTTATAATACCCAGTATTTTACAGGTGAGTTTAACATATGGCTGCCCTCCGAGGGACTGATATCGGATGAAACCGTATTTCTGCGTCCCACTCCCGATACTACCATTACCATGCCCGGCAATACGGGCGCGCCCATTACAGTGGGGGCCTACAACCATCTGAACAACAGTATCTACATCCACTCCAGCCGCGGGTTCACCCCTTCCGGTATTGTAAAACCGGAGCTGGCAGCTCCGGGCGTCAATGTGATGGGGCCTGCTGTGGGGCGCAGAATCAACGGCTCCATCCCCATGACCACCCGCAGCGGCACCTCGGTGGCTGCCGCCCACGTGGCCGGCGCTGTGGCCAGCCTCTTTGGCTGGGGAATCGTGGAAGGCAATCAGATTACCATGAGCCAGGCATCCGTTAAATCTTATTTAATCCGCGGTGCAAAAAGAAATCCAGCACTCCGCTACCCCAACGAAGAGTGGGGCTACGGAGCACTGGATTTATATGAAACCTTCCGGCGTATCAGGGAATAATCCAACGTTCAGCAGGGTATGAATAATCCGCACAAAGGTATGAATCAACCACGCATCTGTATCAATGGTCCGCCGCTCTTTTCCAGATAGGGACGGGTGACAACCACAGATCCGATATTGGGGTCTTTGGGAATCTCATACATAATATCCAGCATGAATTCCTCCAGAATGGCCCTCAGAGCCCTGGCCCCGGTCCCTCTCTTGATGGCTTCACCGGCAATCCATTTAAGAGCCTCATCCTCAAAAATCAGCCGTACCTCATCCATCTCCAGCAGCCGTTCATACTGCTTGGTGATGGCGTTCTTCGGCTCCTTCAGGATGCGGACCATCATGTCCTCCGTCAGCCCCTGAAGGGTCACTGTCACGGGAAGCCTCCCCAGGAACTCGGGAATCATCCCAAAGGTCCGCAGATCCTCATTGGTCACCTGGCCCAGAATATCGGGATCCTTATCATATGTATCCTTCAAAATGGAACCAAAGCCCATGGTGGTTTTCTTCATCAGGCGTTCCTTAATGATCTCCTCCAGATCAGGGAATGCGCCGCCGCAGATGAACAGGATATTATCCGTATTCACCGTAGCCATGGGCGTCATGGCGTTCTTCTGGTTGGAACCTACCGGCACCTCCACAGTGCTTCCCTCCAGCAGCTTGAGAAGCTCCTGCTGTACGGATTCACCGCTGACATCTCTGGTATTAGTCTGTTTCTTCTTGGCAATCTTGTCAATCTCATCAATGAATATGATTCCCTTCTGAGCCCGATCCACATCGTTATCCGCAGCAGCAAGAAGCTTGGATACCACGCTCTCTATGTCGTCGCCGATATACCCCGCCTCTGTCAGAGAGGTGGCGTCGGCAATGGCCAGCGGCACGTCCAGAAGTCTGGCCAGGGTCCTAACCAGATAGGTCTTGCCGCTTCCCGTAGGGCCAATCATCAGTATGTTGGACTTTTCAATGACAATGCTCTTATCTGTTCCTGCATCCTCCACGGCCACGTCTTTAGAGGGATGGTCCAGAAACGCCCTTTTATAATGGTTATATACAGCCACTGCCATCACCTTCTTGGCTTTTTCCTGACCGATAACATATTCATCCAGCTTTGCCTTGATGACATGGGGCGCCGGTATGTCCTTCATGGTCAGGACCGGCTGTTCCTTGGCTTTTTTCTTGATTTTCTGCTTTTTGGGAATTTCCACTGCGGGAGGTGTCATATTCAGATCATTGAGGTTCATGTTCATGTAGGGCATATTGGGGAGTTTTGAAAAATCCATGCCTCCCTTTGTCACGGAATCAAATGCCTTCTGCATACAGTCATGGCAGAGATTCATGCCGCCGGGCATGGATATCATGGGGCCGGCCTTACTCTCAGGCCGCCGGCACATGTAACACACCTTTTCGTAGCGGTCCTCTTCCTTTTGTTTGTCTTTATCTTCACCATGGCCGGATGTCTCCACATCCTGGTTATACTCTTTCTCGTCCAAGTAAATTCTCCTCTCTGTTAAAGGGCGTATCGGGCCGAATCATCGTCCCGCCGCTTAACGTAAAGTATATAACAAAATGCTTCCCCAAACAAGAGGAAGCATTTTCATTTCATATTATTTTGAAAAATTTAAGTTATTGGGCCTGTGTTTCCGTATTCTCCTGGGGCATGGCTTTCAGTGCAATGGTAACTGTCCTTTCCTGGTATTCCCCGTCCTTCTGGGTCTGTACCGTCAGATCGATCTGCTCCCCCATCTCGTAGCAGGCCAGAAGCTCCTGTAAATCCGTCATGTTCCGGACACTCTGGCCGTCCACCTTGGTGATGATGTCCTTTTCCCTCAGGTCTGACCGGGCCGCGGCTCCTTCCTCCAGTATCTTGTATACATATACGCCTCTTGGCATTCCGAAGGCCGCCGCGGACTCTTCATCTACGCTGGTTCCCTGTATGCCCAGATAACCTCTCCTGGCCTCCTCCACCGGATTCATGGTCTTGCGGTTCATGAGCTGGTTCATGATGTCCTCTGCCTTGGATATGGGAATAGCATAGCCGATTCCCTCCACTTCGGTGGAGGAATACTTGGCGGCATTAATACCGATAACCTCCCCCCTCATATTGAGAAGGGCGCCTCCGCTGTTGCCCGGATTGATAGCCGCATCTGTCTGCAGAAGCTCCCTGGTGCTGGTGTTTGATACCCTGACCTCCCGGTTAAGTGCGCTTACATACCCCACGGTCACGGACTGGCCATAACCCAGCGCATTGCCGATGGCAATGACGCCCTGTCCCACCTTCAGTTCATCGGAGTTGCCCAGCCTGGCCACCTTAATCTTACTCTTGGTGTCGTCCTTGATCTGCTCCAGAGGCACTGCTATAACTGCCAGGTCCGTCTCTGCGTCCGTTCCCTTAATGGCCGCGTCTACCACCTCACTGTCAATAAAGGCCACCTTCAGAGAGGTGGAATCCTCCACCACATGGTTGTTGGTCACGATGAGAAGTTCCTTATCGTTCTCGCCTATAATGATTCCTGAACCGCTGCTGGGCACCTCATAGGTCTGGGGGCCGCCCCTGAAGAACCAGCCGTACCCGTAATTATTGCTCTGGTATACCGCCGTACTGGTGATTGCCACCACCGTGGGCATGGCCTGTTCCACGATGTCGGACACATCCGCCACTGCTTTTCCATTATTCCTCTGGCCCTGCTGGTATCCGCCGTCTCCCTGGGAGGCGCTGCCCTGACCGTTATCCTGGCCGCTGTCCCGGCTTTCTGTCCGGGCCTTTGGTATATCTTCCTTCTTTTCCGGTTCGGCCGACGCTGCAGAGCTGTTCCCCGTGAATCTGGACGCGGCCACATTGACTCCCACCATGGCCGCCCCTGAGACAGTACCAAAAAGAAGGGCTCCTGCCGTGAGCAGGGCTGCCCTTTTTAAAATGCCGCCCTTTTTCTTCTTTGGAGGCATATCCTCCGGCTGGGGACGGCGCCCATATGGGTCCCCGCCATACTGCCTGTTGTCATAGCTCTGGTTATCATAAGACTTCCACCCGTAGTTCTGGTCGTTGTCGTACATTGTAATTCCCCTTTCTCACGTAATCTCCCGATTCTGTACACAGTTTAACAGCGATTTGTGATAAATGTGTGACCATTTTATTATATAAGGCTAAAACGTGCCGGCAGGAAATGATAAATCCCCGCCGGCACTTTTACAGCATTATATTCGCAATTTTTATATGAGTAATCCTTACATTAATTTCCCGGCCCAATGATAACGGAACCCGGTCCCTCCGGCACGTATTCATCGGACGAGGCGCCCGGATAAGCTGCCGTACTCCCCTTGGTGCTGCCCGGATAGGCCGCGGATGTACCCTGGCTTCCGGGATACGCAGCCGTGGTTCCCCTGGTGGCTCCGGGATAAGCGGCGCTGGTTCCCCTGGTGGGATCCTGGCCCGGATAGGTGATTGCGCCCGGCCCGGTTGTCCGGTCGCCCTCTGATGTCTCGGCTCCCGGGAACATGCTGCCTGAGCTGCTCTCCCCCGGCCTTCCGGGATGGACAGTACCGGAGCCGCTGCTTTCTCCCGGCCTTCCGAATATACCGTTATCATCCTCAGGCGGGTCCACTTCATTGCCAAACTCGTCGGTCTCAATCTCCAAATCCGTTTCGCCGTCAATGATAGACTCATCTGTCTCGGACGTGCTGCTCTCAGACTCATTTTCTTTTGTCTCTTCCGTGGCCTCGGTCGCCTGCGTGGGCTTGGGGATATAACCGCCGTCTGTTCCCACATGGTCGATTGGCTTGCCCTCATTGTACATGCCCGTATCCGCTGATATCTTGGCGCTGATTTTCTTTACCATGTCACTGGGCTGGTAATTTTCATCCCCAAACAGGAACTGATGAAGAAGGGTTACATTGCTCTCCAGTGTCTGCGGAATGACACAGGCTCCCTTCTTGCCCATATTGGCGTCACTTCTGGCTGCCGGGAATCCCATGGTATCCGCTATGGTATACTTGGTCAGATTTTTGGCTGCCGGTATAATGTCATCAATGGTGACACTGGAAAGAATCTGGGGAAACACTGCCTCCATGACATTGTTCACCACCGCAAAATCAGATTTCTTAAGCTTCTGGAAACAGAGGTCAATGATCTCCCGCTGGCGCTCTGTCCTGGCAAAGTCCGTATCCATCTTACGAAGCCTTGCGTACGCAACCGCCTGGACACCGTCCAGGTGGTTAAGACCCGCCTGTTTCAGCTGATAGGAACCTACTCCTGTGGCCTCCACAGTCTCGGTAATATAGGCATTGATATAGTAAAACTCCGCCTTGCTCAGCTCCACATCCACTCCGCCCAGAATATTGACGGCATCCACCACTGCCTTCCAATTAAATGTGGCAAAATCATCTATCTGAAGGTCCAGATTCCTGTTCAGGGCCTCCACTGCCTGTTTAGGACCTCCCAGGAAATAAGCCTGGTTAATCTTATTGTACAGCCCGTTATCACTTACACTGAGATAAGTATCCCTGAACACGCTGACAAGCTTAATCTCGCCGCTGCCCTGGTCAATGTTGCATATGATGATAACATCGGCATTATTGCCTTTTCCAACCGAATTGTTTCGGCTGTCCACGCCAAAAAGGGCAATGGTCCAGTATCCCTCCATCTCCTCCACCTTCCCTTGGGGGATATTAGGGTTGGTCACCTGGGCCGGTTTAAACTGGCTTGGCTGAATCAGGCTAATCTTGTTCTGCGCATACCTGTAGAGCCCTGTTCCCAGAAGGAATATGATTTCCAGTATGATAAATACAATTATCATCTTACGGCGACGCTTAACCGCTGCCGCGGCCGGGTCCGCTGCCGCCGCTTCCCTGGCCGCCCTGCGGCCGCCTGCTCCGCCCCCGTTTCTTCCAAAGGACGAATCCCTGACCTTAACGGCGCCAGGATCTTCCGCCCCTGCATAGGACCGGCTGTATGTGCGTCCGCCAGTGCCGCCAGCGCCCAAATTTCCGGCTGCCGGCCTGGCTCCTTTACCTTCGCCTGTGTACCTGGGCCGTCCTCCCGGCCTGCTTCCTGAGATTCCCGGCCTTCCGTCAGGCCGATCCCCTGTGAATCTGGGACGGTCCCCGGACTTGCCGGCCGCGTATACCGGCCTTTCTCCGGACGCGCTGCCCGTGCCTGTATATCCCGAACGCGCACCGTTATTGCCGCCTGCGCCCGCATATCCAGGGCGTTCCGGCATTTTCTCACCGGCATAGGCACCGCGGGTTCCGATCTTTCCTGACATGCCTGGGGCGCGCTCCGCGGCTCCCTCTCCGGCATAGCGGGGACGCTGGCCGGAACCGGCACCGGATCTGGGCCCGGCACTGGACCTGGAACCGGCTGCCGGGCCTTGGCCGCGGCTATCCGGGGCCGCCCTGCCTGGCGCCCTGTCAGCAAAAACCGGTGTTCTTGGCCTGGCTCCGCCGCCTGAACCTGCGCGTACCTCCTGGCCGGCTCCATTTATCCCCCGCCTGCTGCTTCCGGCGCGCCCCCCCGGCATTGTATCTGAATCAGCCCCGGCACCCGCGCCCAGATCGCGCTTTCTGCTGCGGCCTCTTAATCTCTCTTCTTCCTCATCAAATCCATTGTCAAACTCACGATTCATTCGTCCATCCTCATTCCATCACGTAAACCAGGCGCTAAATACACATAAGCAGCCCCGCCCCTCCTGCCCGCAGACTGTATCCGGGCACGCCTAAAGCGCAGGAGCATTCTTAACGCAAACGTCATGCATATCAATATGCATTTTTATTAATAAATCCCTTGAAAACAGTGAGAAACATGATCTTAAAGTCAAAACCCAGGCTCCAGTTCTCAATGTAATACAGGTCATGTTCAATCCTCCTGGTAATCGATGTATCCCCGCGGTAGCCGTTGACCTGGGCCCAGCCCGTAAGCCCCGGGCGCACCTGATGCTTAATCATATACCGCGGTATCTCTTCCTTGAATTTTTCCACAAACAGCGGCCGTTCCGGCCTGGGCCCCACCAGACTCATGTTGCCTATGAGAACATTAAAAAACTGGGGCATCTCGTCAATGCTTGTCTTGCGTATGAAACGTCCCACAGGCGTTACCCTGGGATCATGGGGCGTTGTCCACTGGCTGCGTTCCCTGCCTGGGTCCTGGACCTCCATGGAGCGGAACTTGTACATCTTAAAGGGACGGTTGTGCAGCCCTATCCTCTCCTGGCTGAAAAGCACGGGCCCGGGTGAAGTGATTTTGATTAGCAGAGCCGTGACCAGCATGAGAGGCGAAAATACAATCAGACCAAACAGAGCGCCGGCAAGGTCCACTATCCGCTTCATGGTGGCATTAAACACCCCGGTAAGGGGCACATGACGGATATGGATTACCGGAAGTCCCTGAAGGTCTTCCATATAGGGAATCGTCGGTATTATGTTATTATAATCCGGTATAAACTTTGTATGCACGCCTGATTTCTCGCAGGCAGCCACAATCTGTTCCAGATTAGAGTACTCTTTAATGCTCAGGGTTATAGCTATTTCGTCCAGCGTATTGGATGCCAGGAAGTCCTCCAGATGATTGGTGGGTCCCAGTACCTGTACCTTTTTATAGGCAAAGCCGGCGGGCCGGTGATCGTCCAGGATTCCCTGGACATGGTATCCCCATTCCGGATTGACGCTGACCCTGTCGATGAACCCTTCGGCCGCCCGGCTGTAGCCAATGAGGAGCACATGCTTCTGATTATAGCCGTTGGTCCGCAGGGAGCGCAGGAAAATGCGTATTGAAATCCGCTCTGCTTCCAGCAGGATGATATTGGCCGCAAAGAATGCCAGAATCATCTTTGTGGAGAAATAGCTCAAATGGCTTACGAACCTTCGCAGGCCAAAAAGCACGAACGTAAAGAGCATAAGGCCGATGACATTGGCCTTGCAGATATTCGCCAGCTCCGAACGCCGCCCCTGAATCCGTTTGGGCACATACAGATGGAAACTGGCATATAGAATCAGGTATATGGGCACGATAAAAATGAGCGCCATAAAATATACCTGGGGCTTTAGCACGCCTTCGTCTAAGGGCAGCACCTTTCCGCTGATGACAATGAACCATGCCAGAGCGTAGGCCACCACAGTGACCAGTATATCCAGCAGGACATGCATGCGGTTCAGCCTTTTCTGGTTATCTTTTATCATTGTATTTCACCTTGGTTTCTCAGGGAATCCCTTCTTACCGTAAATATCGTTGTTATTATACATGATAAGCCGTCATTATTCTATAACATTTCTCTTAATTTCGAAAAAGTTCATAATTTAGCAATCCGCCTTGCGGCAAACTCATAAACATAGATAAAGGTCCCTGTAATCAATTCCCACTCAATGGCCAGATAATTTTTAAGCCGTTCCCTGCTGTAAGGCACCTTCCGGCACCTTTTAGCGGTTGCCAGGCCTTCCCTCACACCAGCCGCATAATCCCTTCCAAACCCCTTTTTCTTAAAAAACATATACTTAAGTCCCATTCCCAGGAGAATGGGAAGCAGGTTCACCGCCAGCTGCAAAAGGGGCATATTCTTATAATTCAGATAAATATTATTCCTGGCAGCCAGCTTTACCTTGAAGGGATTGTACTTGGAACCGCTGGTGCCGCTTCCCACATGGCAGACCATGGCCGTGGGGCAGTAAATGTTGTCATATCCCGCTATTCTGGCCCTGTAACCCACGTCCAGGTCCTCCAGGTACGCAAAATGCATCTCGTCAAAGTATCCGATCTCTTCAAACACCTCACGGCGGTAAATGGCTGCCCCGGCGCAGGCTGAGAAGACGCGGCAGGCCCTGTTATATTTTGCACAGGGGCGGCCCACGCCCCTCTGGTATGCCCACCCCAAAAGGCTGTACATATCCCCGGCATCGTCCATCAGCTCCTTTCGGCAGAGCTGTATCATCTTGCAGCTGACGGAAAATATCTTTGGGGAGCGCTCAATGGCCTTGATCATTTCTCCCACATAGTGAAAGTCCGGCTCCGTGTCATTGTTGAGCAGAATCACATAGGGAGTTGACGCCGCCTTAATGCCCACGTTCACCGCGCCCGAAAACCCTGTGTTCTCAGGCAGGAAAATGGCCGGAATCCCCTGCTCCTTCAGCCACTCCACACTTCCGTCCGTGGAACCGTTGTCCACCACCAGGATGTCAAAATCCCGGCAAATCTGCATATTAAGAGCTTTAAAACAGGGCTCCATAAATTTAAGACCGTTATAATTCGGTATGACGATGGTCACTTTGCTGTGCCTGCCTGCCCTGCGTCCTGTTTCATTACCGCGTCCCGCTTCATAATCATTTCTATGGTCACTCATGTGCTTTCGTATCGTCCTCCGGCGCAAACTGTTGGTAAATCTTAAGGTCATAAGGCTCACCTATTTTTTCCTTCAGAAGGTCCCTGAGCGCAAAATTTGATTTGCGCAGCGTCAGGTTGGGGTTGTAGCAGGGGTCGCCATTTTGAATGATATCCGGCCACTTCCGTATGAAGATGGCCACCTCCCGGTTAAAACGGGCTATCTTTTCAGGCGTATCCTCCAGCCCTCTGGACTTGGATTCGTAATGGTAAAAGCATGAATAAGGCGCATACACTACCAGTTTCCCCAGGGCGCGTACTTTCATGCAGTAATCAATATCATTAAAGGCCACCGCCAGCTCCGGGCTCAAACCACCCACCTGGTCAAAGACGGATTTCTTTGTCATGAGACAGGCCGCCGTGACGGCGCTGTAGTCCTGGGCGCACATGGCCCTGTGGAAATAGCTGTTCTCCGCCTTGTGAAGGCCGATAAATGTATGGCCGGCAATGCCGCCAAAGCCTATGACCACTCCGGCATGCTGTATGGTGTCATCCCCATAGAGAAGCCTGGCTCCCGCAATGCCCACATCCTCCCTCTGGCAGAATCCCAGCATTTCTTTTATACTGTCCCCGTCAATCAGCTCCGTATCATTGTTGAGCAGCAGCAGGTATTCACCCTTTGCAAAGGAAACTCCATAATTGTTGATGGCAGAATAATTGAAGCCCTCCTTCCAGGTGACCACCCGGAAATTGCTGTGCTCCGCCTGCATCTTATCATAGTAGGCAAAGGTTTCCTTCTGGGAACTGTTGTTTTCCACGATAATGAATTCCAGGTTCCGGTACGATGATTTCTCCATCAGGGACCGCACGCACACATCCAGGTCCTGGCTGTGGTCCTTATTGGGGATAATGACAGACACCAGAGGTTCACCCTGTATCTCAAACGTGGTATGGTAAATGCCGTAATCCACACCCTTCTCCACCGTCACCGCCGGAATTCCCATCCGCTCATAGTGGGCCATGATGGCTCTGGAACCAGCCTCAAAGGCATACATCTTGCTCTCCGGGTTGCTGGCCGTGGAATTCTGATGGCAACGCCAGTGATAGAGGACCTTGGGAATGTGGTATACTCTCTTAGCGGCCTCCGTACACCGGAAAATGAAATCATAATCCTGGGCGCCGTCAAATTCCTGGCGGAATCCGCCCACCTGCTTTAACAAATCCTGCCTTATGACGAACAGATGGCATATATAATTGACGCTGGTCAGCAAATCCGGGTTAAAATCCGGTTTGAAATGAGGGTCGAAGAGAGCCTTTCCATCCATGTCCAGTTTATCTTCATCGGAATAAATGACCTGGCAGTCCGGATTTTCATTGATTGCCTTCACCACCTCATAAAAAGCATTGGGAGGAAGTGTATCGTCATGGTCAGCCAGGATGACAAAGTCTCCCCTGGCCATATCCAGGGCTGCATTGGTATTGCCTGAGATTCCGCGGTTGCTGCCCAGAATCTCATAGCGCACACGCCGGTCACGGTCCGCGTACTTCTTAAGCACACGTTCCGGTCCCTCTCCCCTGGGGCTTCCGTCCGCAACGCATATCTCCCAGTTTGTATAGGTCTGTTCCATGATAGAGTCCAGCATTTCCCTGAGATAGCGCTCCGGGGTCTTATAGGCGGGAATCACAACGGACAGCATGGGCTCAAAGTCAAATATATGCTTTCTCTGCTCCGCCAGCTCCTCGTCTGTGGGCTTTGTCAGCTCATACCACTCGCTGTAATCATAATCATTGTCAATTCCCTGCAGCTTGTGCTTTGACTTGACCACAAGGGCCTTAAGGCCGTGCTCCTTCCAAAATTCCATGGCCACATGGACTGTCTCCATGTTCATCAGGTCCTTAAGCTTCTCCATGCGCTTGTGGGCCACGCTGGCCCGCTTGGCAATCAGCTCCTCATTGTACTTGATTTTTGCCTGACGTCCCTCGCAGCGGATCAGCAGGTAATAATCCTTCCCCCGCTCATAGGGAAACTGGATGTCAAATCCAAATTCCCGGTCAAGGACCTTCTTAAAATATATCTGGCTCACATCATCCCTGCGAGTATTTACATGCTTGAATTTTACCGGCTTGTGCTTCTCATCCTCCACCCGGAAGGTGGCCCTGCTGTCCGGAGATTTACCTATAGCCCATCCGTTAAGGGTAATGGAATTCTCCCGGATGCGCACCACGTCTATCTTATATTTCATGCTTCATTACCGCCCTTTTTCTCTTCCTCATTAAAATTAATACGCTCTTCCTCAATGACCAGGGGGCGCTTCATCACCCGCTGGTTAATGCTCATGATATACTCTCCCAGAAAACCGATGAAGAACAGCTGTACCGACCCCAAAAACAGCATTCCAATCAGCATGGGCGCCATGCCTGCCGGGAAACGATCCCACCAAATCAGCTTCATTACCAGGTAGACCAGGGCAATGATCATGCTGACAACGGCGCATATGCTGCCGAAAATCGTAGCCAGACGCAGGCCTGCTTTTGTATAGGAAGTAACGCTGAGCATGGCGGCATCGTACAGCCGGTAGAAGTTATTATGGGTCTTGCCCGCCCTGCGGCGCGGCTGCTCATAGGGAATCTCCTTGCGGCGGTATCCCAGCTCAGCCACGATCCCCCTGAGGAAAGGCGTGGGGTCATCCAGGCTGCGCAGAACCTCGATGAACTCTCTGTCATAGAGACCGGAACCGGTAAAATGCTCAATCTGCTCCACATCCGACAATTTCTTGATGGTCTTGTAATAGCAGCTTCTGAGCCAGTACATCAGGCGGTTTTCCTTGCTGCTTGTCTTGATGCCGATGACGATTTTATATCCCTTCTCCCACTCGTGGATGTATTTAGGAATCATTTCCACAGGGTCCTGGAAATCCGCCACCATCTCGATGACGCAATCTCCCGTGACCTGGAGCATTCCGTAATAGGGGGAATTGAACTGACCGAAATTCCGGGCATTGAGTATGGCCTTGATGCGTGGGTTGTCCGCGCACAGGCCCCGGATAATGTCCCTGGTGCCATCCGTGGAATCATTATCAATGAATACCAGCTCATAGTCATACCGTGGCAGCTCTTTTTCCAGGATTTCCGTCACCGCCCTGCTGATAGGGCCTACGTTTTCCGCTTCATTATAACAGGGAATCAATACGCTGATTTTCTTCATATCTCTCTATGCTTCTTTCTCTATGGTTTCTTCGATGCCCTGGCGGAAGGTATACCGTTCCTCCCACCTGCCGCCTGTGAGTCTCTTAAGTCTGGTGATGTCAGGCCGGATGGACAGGGCGCCCTCCTTGGCCTGCGCAAAGGTCCCGTACTCCAGAGTTCCCTTAAATCCCACAATTTCATGGATTTCCTCCACAAAGGATCGAAGGGGCCTGGTGTCCTGACTGGCTATGTTGACAATAGCGCTTACGGGACCGCCGGAACCGTCCTTTTTCCAATCCTGCCCTTCTATCACAGCCTGCCTGTATAATTCATATACTGCCTGTACCGCATCCTCAATATACATAAAATTCCACATATGCCTGCACGCGCTCAGGGAGACCTTCTTATCCTGCCTTAAATCCCGCACCAGGGTGGATATGATGGACCATGGATGATCCCCGCAGCCGTACACGCTGAAAAATCTCAGGTGGTAATAGGGAAGGCCCAGACGGCCGCAAAGGGGCGCTGCCTTTTGGTAAAACTCCCATTTTGCCTTTCCGTATTCATTGATGGGACGGCAGGGAGCCTCCTCCTCCATGATTCCGTCCACGGCCCCGTATTCCACTCTGGACCCCGCGTCCATGAACACCCGGCAGCCCAGTCGTCCCGCCGCCTCCACACAGTCCAGGGAGCCGGCCACATTGCGGGCCTGGACTTCGGGCGAGTCTATCTCCTCCCGGTTCACGCCTCCCCAGGCCATATGGAAAAAGCCGTCCGCCTGTCCCACCCGGGGGACGCATTCCAGCACATGGGCCAGGTCGCAGGCCACTGTATGCAGCCTCTCATGAACCGGAAGGGCATCCAGATGGAGGGAGCCCGGACGCACCAGGGCGTACACATGGGCCCCCTGCTCCAGAAACACCCTGGCCAGATTGCTTCCTATAAAACCGGTTGCTCCGGTAATTACTATGCGCATATTCTCATCCCTCCTAAACCATCTCCAGATGGTTGGAACGCATGGCCCTGATTTCCACGGATGTGCCGAACTTCCGGCGTATGCTGGCCGCTATCTCATCCGTATAACCGGGCGCCGTGATTATGATGGCATCCACCGGATGTTCATGAAAATGGTCCGGACCAACGATGGGCAGATGGGAGGCGGGAGCAAACTTACCCTGCTTAAAGGGAGCGGAATCTATGATATACCTTGCCCTTTCCCCCAGCTTGGTAGTGGATGCAAGGGTAAAGCCCTGGTGGCTGGCTCCCCAGACAGCCACCTTCTTATCCCAGGCATCCAGATACTTCATATAGGACTCCATCTCCCGCTTCAGATTAACATAACACTCCAGCAGGTTCTCCGTATCCATCTGCGGGCGCTTTTTCACAATAACGGAAAGGGTGTCCCGGTTAATGACCTCGCACTCCTCCACCAGGAAACCGTTGCGCTCTAAAAGGGGGGTAAGGGTCTCAAAGGTATAGTAGGCCAGATGATCCCGTATCAGCTCATAATAGCTGTTGTGGTCCATGATATATTCAAAGCTTGGGACTGTAATGAGTCCCATGGCATCGTCCTCCAGGTTGCGGTATATGGCCTGGAGCATGGTGCCGGGGTCCGGCTGGTGTTCCAGGAAATTAAAGGACAGGAATACGTCATACAGTCCACCCGCAAACCGCGTATCCTCTGTCTCCGTAAACCCTTCCGTCACATCCAGTCCCTGGGCCCTTGCCAGCTCCACCAGATGGGGATCATGCTCTATGCCGTGGACCTCCACCGGGAATTCTGACAGGACCTTTAAGAATTCTCCCTGGCCGCATCCCACTTCGATGAACTTCTTTCCCTCCAGATGATAGCTGTCAATGAGATGCTTATACTGGTATCTGCGCAGCTCCACCATGGTTTTGGAAAAACCTCCGGCCCGAATCACATCCCGGTAGTAGTCCACCGGCTCACAGTCAAACTGGACCAGTCCGCAGCCCATGCACTGGCATAAATCCAGGGTCAGTCCCCGGTCCTGCTTTACCCCCTGGGCATCCGGCATGTGCTGGGCCGAGGCAGGCATATTATCTAACGTAAGCAGCGGCGTCTCCCATAGCGGGGCGCCGCAGGCGATGCATCGTTTCATAGACAATTCTCCTTATATATTCCAATCATTTCCCTGATTCCATCCTCAAACGAAATCTCCTGGGCGAATCCGGCCGCTTCCTTAAGCTTCCTGATATCCGGCACCAGGGATACCACTCCCTCCGCATTGGGCGGCCGTTTTCCATATTCGCAGGTACCCTTTTCCCCGCAGAGCCGGTGCATCTGTTCAACGAACGACTTAAGGGAGCGGGTGTCTTCTCCTGCCACATTATACACGCCGGCCGGTACTTTGGCAAGCAGAAGCCCTGTCAGGGCCCTGGCCGCATCCCTCACATGAAGGAAGTTCCACTGCTGGGTACAGGCCCCAAGCTCCATCCTGCCTCCCTTAAGAAAGGTATCCAGGCAGGTGGACACCAGGGACCAGGGGTGGTCTCCGGGACCGTAAACGCTGAAAATCCTGGCATGGATATAATCAATGCCCAGGGCCTTTGCATCTTCCCCTGCCCTGCGGCATACCTCCAGCTTGTCCTTTCCGTATTCAGAGACAGGATGACACAAAATCTCCTCCCCCATAATGCCGTCCACAATGCCGTACTCGGCCTGGGACCCGCAAAAAAGAAACCTGGCGCATCCCAGACGGGCCGCCGTGTGGAGAGAATCCAGGGCATACCCGATGTTCCGGGCCTGGACATGAGGGTCCTGGCGGTTGGCGCTCCCGGCCCCCTCCCAGCCCAGGTGAAGCCACAGTTCTGCCACCCCTTTGGGGGCAGAATGGGATTTTAAAGCGGAAGAAGGGACCAATGCAGGACATGATTCAAGCTTCCTGATATCCTTCAGGGCAAAGGGCAGAAAGGTAAGGCATTCCCCTCTTCTGCCTGATTTTCCCTCCGCTTCCGGCGCAAGCATCTCAAGCTGGGGCAGCCCCGGAGAGTCCGGCCTTACCACGGCAAATACATGATGGCCGCCTGCCAGCAGTTCTTTTGTAACAGCCCTTCCGATAAAACTGGTAGCTCCTGTTACGATTACACGCATAAAATATACTCCTTCTTATCCCGGATACCCTGTGACAGGTCCGTCCGCTGATTGACAGACAGGATCTATCCCTTTATCCTGGGAATAATCATATTCTCATCCATCTCCTCATCCGGCAGGAAGGGAGACAGGTCCTCCAGGGGCGGCGACACCATGGTGCCGTCGGGCAGTCTCTTTGCAGAAGACTTGGGTTCAAAATTCTGGTCCATGGACACGAATACCTCACAGATAACCGGCCCCTCCGCTGCCAGGGTTTTCTCCACCGCCTCCCCGAGTTCACTGTTATGTCTGGCCGACACATAGGGGTAGCCGTAGGCCGCCGCCAGCTTATCCAGCGCCGGGAAGCTCAAATCCCCGCTGTCCACGCCAATTCCGATCAGAGGCTCTCCAAAGAAATTCTTCTGGGTTTGGCGGATGGAGTGGTATCCCCCGTTGTTAATCACGAATATCTTGATTCCCATTCTGTGGTGGATAATAGTCTGCAGCTCCTGAAGGTTCATCTGCATGCTTCCGTCTCCGGTTACCAGAATCAGGTCGTCTCCGCTTCTGTCCCCGCCCTGGCAGTAGCAGCCCTTATCCCTGGAAGCGGTCCAGGCGCCGATGGCTGCCGGCAGGTCATAACCCATGGAGGCAATGGCGGAATTGGTGATGAAGCGCTGGCCCTTCTTAATGATATAGGCATGTCCGCCTACCACACAGGCGGAACCATTGCCCACCACCGTCACCTGTCCCTCTTTCAGGCGGCTACTGACAGCATGGATAAACGCGTACACATTAGCCGGTTCCTCATCCGTATGGGCAAAGTGCTTGGGCAGTATAACAGGATATTTCTCCTTCCACATGGCGCAGGTCCGGCTCCATGTCATATCCCTGAGGCCCTTTCCTCCGTCAAATACCTGTCTGCCGCCGGGACGGCTGACGCTCTCGGGAAGGCTCCCCTCTTCCTCTGCCAAAATACGGTCCAGAACCAGGTTCAGCTGTTCCAGAAGATCCTTTGCATCGGCATGGACCCGCATGTCGCTGCGGACCGACGGCTTTTTCAGCTCCTCCTCATCTATATCATTGACAATCACATAAGCCTCTCTGGCCCATGTCTCAAAGTTATACCCCACCTGCCGGATGCTCAGACGGCTTCCGACGGAGAGCACCAGGTCGCTGTTCTGAACGGCAAAATTCCCCGGCCTGTCCCCCATATTGCCTGCGCGGCCCACGTACAGAGGGTGGGTATCATACATGATATCCTCGCTGTCCCAGCCCGTAATCACAGGAACGCCCAGCTTTTCAGCCACATCCATGAATACATCATGGGCTCCCGCTATGCGGATGCCGTTACCCGCATTAATGACAGGACGCTTTGCCGCCCTTATCTTATCTATAATGGTACAGGCAGTGGAAGCGTCAGCCTTTCCCGGCAGCACCTGGCGGTGTTCTCCCTTTCCCGCCTCGTCCTCCGGTATCCTGTGTCCCCCGTCCTTTCCGGCCCAGCCGTTTCCTCCGGCCTCGTAGTCAGCCGGGTCAAAGCCGGGAAGCGCCTCTGTCTCCACAAATGCGCCCTGGACATTCAGGGGAATATCCAGCCAGCAGGGGCCCGGACGCCCGGACCGGGCCAGATAAAGGGCCTTCTCCAGACAGTAGCGTATCCGCATGGGATCGATGACCATCTCCGAATATTTTGTCATGCAGTCAATGGCTTTACATATGTCAAACTCCTGGTCTCCCATGGCGCGGATGCCCACGCCGGACCACCTGGCCGTGGTATCATAGCGCACCTGCCCCGACAATACCAGCATGGGAATAGAATCCAGCCATCCCCCCACCACTCCGGTAATGGCATTGGTCCCTCCCGGACCCGTGGTGACGCAGAGCGCCGCAATGCGGTTGTGAATCCTGGCATAAGCCTCAGCAGCCATGGCGCATGCCTGCTCATGGTGGTTATAGATACAGTGAAGCCCCTCCTGGTGTCCCAGGCCGTCATCCAGGTGCATGGCTCCTCCCCCTGTCACCATGAAAGCCTGGCTGATTCCCTCCTCCACCAGCTTGCCTGCTATATAATTGGAAATCTTCATTTTCATAAATTAAGGTCCCCCTTCCGGTCTATCAGCTATGGAGAGTATAGCATAAAACGCCTTAAAATAATACTATATTTTCTCTTACAATAACCTCTGCAACGGCTGTAGGGGCCCCCCTCCAGTGCCTTCCATAACTTCCAGCAACCATCACTATCAATACACATTCATGTCCGTTATAATAAACCACGTAATGCAACACCGGATTTTCGGCCACAGACAAACACACATATCAAAAAGGAGAGATTCATTATTATGAAAAAACAGATCAAAGTTCTGGCTGTATTATCCACTGCCATGTTCATGGCAGCAGTAACCCCTAACTTCATCGGCACCGCTTCCACTGCTTACGCAAAAAACGTTGGCTGGACAGAGGAAAACGGCAACTGGTATTACTATGATTCTTACGGCGAGGCAATCACCGATACCTGGAAGAAGAATGGCGATGACTGGTACTACCTGGATTCAGACGGAATCCGCGCCGCAAACAGACAGATTGATGAGTATTACGTAGGAGAAGACGGAAAACGCGTCAGCATGAAGTGGGTTTCCGTGGAAAATGAAGATTTCTGGGATGAGGACGATGCTCCTGAATTCCTGTACTACTATTATGGAAGGGACGGCAAGGCCCTGACCTCCAGATGGGCTTCCATCAACGGAAGCTGGTATTACTTCAACGAGGACGGCATCATGCAGACCGGCTCCATCACCGTAGATGGTTACAACTACTATCTTGGCGAGGACGGAAGCAGAAAGACCGGCTGGATTCTAATGGCAGATGAAACCGACGATCCGGAATACGTTGAATCATGGTACTATTTCGACAATACGGGCAAGCGTATTGAAAATGAAGTTGACAAGAAGATTGACGGCCAGTACTACACCTTTGTGGACGGCCGCATGCAGACAGGCTGGTACAAGCTTCCCGTCCAGGCAGCAGCAGAGTCCGGCGAAGCCCAGACAGCTACCCCTTCCGAGGCTGCTCCTGTATCTGAGCAGACCGCTGCCGGCTATCAGTACTACGATGAGGACGGAAAGCGCGCTTCCGGCTGGAGAACCATTGAGGGCGTGGAAGGCCTCAGCGAGGAAGCTGAACTTTACCGCTTCTACTTCAAGAACGGCAAACCGTACCATGCAGAAAAAGGCCTTGAACTGTTCACCATTGACTCCAGAAAATATGCCTTTAACACAAAGGGTGAAATGCAGACCGGCAAAAAGGTGGTAAATCTGGAGGACGGCAACGTGGCTAACTTCTACTTTGATGAAGAGGGCGTCATGAAAACCGGCAAGCAGGTCATCTTCGATGAGGACTTAGGCGAAACACAGAACTGGTATTTCCACACAGACGGCTCCAGAAAGGGCCAGGGCTTCCACGGCATCAAAGACAATGTGCTGTATGTATACGGCCTGCGTCAGGAAGCTGACAAGGACCTGCGCTTTGCGCCTGTAGAGTTAAATGGCAATCAGTATCTTGTAAACAGCAACGGCGCCGTACAGAAGGCCACCTCATCCTCCAAATCAAACGCTATGCCTGAGCTTGGCAGCGGCTACAAGGATTTCAAGGACGAGAATGACAAGGTATGGACTGTAAACACAGAAGGTGTCATCCAGTCTCAGAACACCGCCCAGTAACACACACACAGCAACCATAAGACCGCCCCTTCATCCGTTCGTTTCACCGGCGGTCCACGGCAGACTAACCAATTAGTCTGCCGTTTTTTTGTCCAATCTAACGAATTTACAAAAATCGCGGAAAAAAGTGGTATATTTTGCGATTTGAAACGCTATATATATTAATAAGTATTGATCAGGAGAGGACATTATGAGAGAACTTGCTGTTTTTTATTGCCCCAAATGCGGACACTATGCCTACTATCAGACATCCCGTCATCCTCAGTGCCCCAAATGCGGCACCCAGGAAGCCATGTACATGGTCAGGATGCATTACACGGAATTCATGCGGATGTCCTGTGATGAGCGTGACGAATTTCTCTCTAGGGAAATCCTGAAGACCAATCCGTCCCTAATCACCCGGCTGACCGAACCCCACAGGCGCTACAACAGCCGGGAAATTATTGCTGAAATGAACAACGTAATCATGAACCTGGATATAGAGAACAAGATTCTCAGCGATACGGTGAAATGGATGCACGATACCATATGGGAACTGATGCATGAAAAACGGGAATCCGGCCAGGACAAAGTCCCCGCCTGCGGGGTCTGCCGGGACCGGCAGCCATCGGAGAAATCCATGGAGGAAACAGTGGAAACGGAACAAACCGAGGCAGCTTGCAGTGAGGCCGCTGCCGCCGATATGTCGCGGACCACCGCGCCGGAAAAGGGACAGGAAGAATAGCTGGCTGCAAATTCAAAAAAGCCAAATCTGAAAAACATATAAATTTCCAATTTTATATATCTTTTGTGCAAATAGTGCGTTATAATAGTACATATAAGAGATGTTTTGTGCACATTTATATTTTTAAGGTTGGAAAGGAGTGGAACTATGAGCCATAAGATTATCACTATAGCCCGCCAGTTCGGCAGCGGAGGCCATGAAGCCGCCCAAAGGCTGTCAGAGCAGCTGGGGATTCCTCTCTATGACCGGAATCTGGTGGAGATGGCCGCCCAACGGATGGGACATTCTCCTGTAAGCGTTGAAAAGGCAGACGAGTCCGCACTGTCCTCCTTCCTGGCCGTCTATCAGATTCCCAAGGAGCCTAATTCCGTGACCGGGTATGGATTGTCTCTGAATGACAGCACTTATGTCACCCAGACCATTATTATAGAAGCCCTGGCCCAAAAGGGTCCCTGCATCATCGTGGGCCGCTGCGGCGATTACGTGCTTCGCAGCTATCCTGACCTGATTGACGTATTTATCTATGCCGATATGGAAGACCGGGTGCGCCGGATTATGGATCGCTACAGTTTTTCAGAGAAGGATGCTGTCAACGCCATCAAGTCCACGGACCGCCGGCGCAAAAACTATTATGAGAACTACACCAAACGCAAATGGGGCAGCATTGAGTCCCACCAGATGCTCTTAAACATCAGCAAGCTTGGAATGGACAAGACCGTAAGAATCATCAGGGGAATCTACGAAACTCCCTAAGCCTGTTCCCAACGGTCCATAAAAGGCAGGCGTCTGAAGGTGTTTTATTTCCTTCGGGCGCCTGCCTTGTATTTGTACGTCTGTTTCTCTTTTTTTATTCCCCGGACTTATCTCCCGGTCCCATCCCTGTCTTTGAAATATACCCCTCATAGCGCCTCAGCGCATTCTCCTTAAAGGGCGCGCTGACCGTAAATTCCGAACCGTCAAACAGAGTCACCATGCGTACGCTGAAGGTTGCCACATATCTGAGATTTACGGCATAGGACTTATGCAGCCGCATGAAACCAGCCTGCTCCATATTGATTTTGGAAAACAGATTTTCTAAGGTGGAATAGCAATGATATGTATGGCCGGCAGTCACAATCTTTACCCGCCGGTTATCACCTTCAAAATAGAGGATGTCTTTTAAAGGTATTCTGTAAACGGTCCGGCTCGATTTGAATTCAAAGATTCCGGCATCACCCTCTATCTTTTCGCAAGCTTTATAAAATACATTCTGGAAGTCCTCGGGCCTGATTGGCTTCTTTAAAAAATGAAAGGGCTGGAACTGGAATAAATCCAGCGCATATTCATCCCCGTAAGCCGACATATAGACAATCATGCTCGCATCATTGCCCAGCTCCTCCCGTATGAACCTGCCCAGTTCAATTCCGCTCCTGTCCCTCATCACAATGTCCAGAAAGATCAAATCATAATGCCGTTCCTTAAGTGCTTCCTCAAACTCCTTACCGGTGTTGAATATCTCCACCTCCAGCCTGCGTCCCTCTTTCCATCGCCTGATATAGTCCTCCAACTGGCTGCACACCTGAAAGTCATCATCACATATTGCTATCTGTATCATGCACCTGTCCCCGTACTGCAATTTTAATCTCTAGTATTTTACACCCCCCTGGCATTATTTCTGTTAAAATGTTGAAAAAAGGCGATTACTCGTTGAAATTTGTCAAAAATCATCCTCCCAGGGTAATATCCTGGGCCGCATACCACTTAAGGGCATCTTCCACATGTTCCCTCCTAAAGTCCGGCCAGTAGTCATCCACCACATAGAAATCCGAGTACACGGACTGCACAGGCAGAAAACCAGAAAGACGCCGTCTTCCTCCCCACCGTATAATCAGGTCGATTCTGGAAACCTCAGACGTCTTAAGCCCCGGCCCTATGGCTCCATCCTTATATCCCAAATCCCACTCCCAGCTGTAATTCACCAGAAAGTTAATCTTCATTCCGCCTTTTCCAAAATCATGTCTGGCGGTAAAGGGAAGAAGCTCTTGGGGAAACATGGGGGATTTTGTATTTCCCAGCACAAGCAGGCTGGCGTCTTCCTTTGCCAGCTCCTCTACCGCTGCCACGCAGGCCCTGGTAAATGCCTGTCTCTGGACCGAGGGCCGTTTTGTGTTATCTGCCGTAAAACCATAAAAGGACATTTCGCCAATGCCCAGTTCCCGGCACATGCGGTACAGGGACATTCCGGGTGAGATTCCGTGTACATACCCCTCTGATTTATCCATTCCCTGGCCTTTGGCCCATCTCCGGTTTCCATCCGGGATGATTCCGATGTGTTTTGGCAGTCTCATACCATCTCCTCCGTTCCTGCTTCTATATGGAAAGTATGGTCTTAAATGGAAAATCTATACTAAAGGCAGCGGCAGTGCTTCAGTCCACCATGATTTTCTTCGGCTTATCCGTAATCAGATTATCCGTCCCGGCTTTCCAGTCAGCCGCATCAATTCCGCATCGTGAAACCCAAGGCGCATCTGGCCGTCGTCAGCAGGGCGGACGGCTGACTTCATCTCCCGCACCGTAATCCGTTCCTCCCCTGTCAGCCGGCCGCACAGTAGCGGCGATTCCGGGTCATGCATCCTGCGGTTGGCTTCCACCTGAGCCGGACTGAAATTCGCATAACAATACCTGCAGAAATGGGACCCTGTCATTGTACGGGGCTGAATCTGTTCCATCCGCCCTTTTATTTTCCGGTATATATCCAGGAAGCTGATAACACAGGTATGGGTGTACCCTTCCAGGCTGCCGCACAGCCGGGAAAACCATTGGAAATGGTATTCCCTGGTATAGGACGGACTGAGAAGCACCGGATCATATCTCCATATGACCCGCTCAGGCCCCAGCCTGCAGGACAGCTCACGAAAGGTCCTCACCAGCTCATTCTTATGGGGAAGTCCCGGTTCCACATCCGTCCCATAGGGTGTCAGGGTGAACTGGAAATAATAGGGATACCCCAGCCGGTCCAAAACAGAAAGCCTCTCCATCATAGGGCCCGGGTCCTTTGTCCAGAACACAAAGCAGTCAACTGTATCCTGACTCAGAAGAATCTTGCTGACCTGCCTGGGATTCATGGGATTCTTTACATACAGGTACCCTTCCTCCAGCCGTCTGAAAAACCAGTCTGAATAAAACGCGGGGATATCTGTCCTTCTGCTGGCACTGACGATCATGGCAGGGCCTCCCTTCTATTGCCGCAGTCCGAATCGTTGCATTCCTAACATAAATTCATCCAACCCCCGCAATCTTTTTACTCTGCGGAGCTTAATTTTGCACACATCACATATCTGCTCTAATCCCGTTTCCACAATTATATTCGATACTCTTATCTCCTTTGGTGATCCAAACTGGAATATAAAACCTATCAGGATTTCTGCTAACATTACAATCGGATCATCATCCGGTTTTAACATTTCAAATTTGATGATTGTTCCTGTATTTGCATCTCCCATCAATGACAATGCCGGATTCCCGGGACGTTCATATTTCTTATCCGCAACAGATACACCCAGTACTGATACATCCGCCTCTAAAACGGCATCACATTTAGGAGCTTTCGCAAGGTCTGAAAGCAATTCCTCATCTGTGATAAGCAAATTGCCAAATTGAAATGATGTAAATGGTAAAGGTGCCTCACCAAAATTCCATGTCTTTTTGTCCTTTCCAAATGAAAATAGAAACATATTCCCATGTTCAAAATCAACTTTAATATCGGTCTCGTTATAATAACGCAATGCCAATTCTAAATCCTGAAGATAAGTGCTCATCCGAAGCACCTCAGATTCATCCATATTATATGGATAATATCCAGGCTCAAAAGACAGAAAGTAAAGCCACTGATTTTTACCGCGGTATGAGTAGCCTAAGTCTTTGATAAGCTTTCTCTGCTTACCGGTTAGTTCCTCGCGATTTCCCCAATAGCATGTAAGATTTTTCTGATTAAACATGACATATTCCGGTTTCAGATTCATACTCTGCTGCATTGGAAGCATCAGAAAACTGTTAAGACCTTCATAGCCCTCATAAACAGCTATACCATAACAGTCTCCGCCCCGACCAAGTATACTATAAAATACAGTGTCCTCCTTAGCGCCACTTCTGACAGCAATCAAATCCATATCCCAAAGCTTTTCCCATGGTTTCAATTCTTTTATACGGGTTGCTACTTCATACAACTGTTTCCATTGTTCCAACAACGCTTCTTTTCTCATGTGTCTATCTCCTTCTGAATCCGTACTCCTGTTTCAGTCTTTCAAATATCTCAAAAGCTACCGGGCATATGGCGACAGTGTCCAACATGCCAAGCAAGCTACATAACCGTTCCGGCTGGTCTGTATATGGATACTTCTTGCAGCTATCCGGTTTGCAATCCCCTAATTTACAGTTGCCATCTTCCTGTAAAAAATCACAGGGCATATGCTTTGTATGATATCCAATACCGCACGCTTCTTTTTCCAAAAAGAAATCTATGAATTGCTCAACTGTAATATCCAAATATTCCGCATCTTTTTCAACATCCTCTTCCGGAATACTACCCTTATACATTTTACAACAATTCCTACACTTATTACAATCATAATCAGCAAACAATTCTTTATGCAATCTCAGAAATTGTTTATCCAGTTCCTCTTCATCCGCATGTCCCTTCAAGAAACTACGGAATTTGTAATTCTCATCTTCTCTTTTCTTGGCTTCCATTCCTATCTTGTCTGGATGTATCATAAGACGCCTCCTATCCTTGCTTTTATCGTCGGTTTTTCCTTATTGAACTGGTTGTAATATTCAGCCCCAAGATCCTTGAAAACAGCATCCTGCCCTTTCTGTAATTGAAGAGCTTTCTGAAATTCAATGCTGCTATTTTTGCACCAAAGAAGAACTTTCCACGCTGTTTGCCGCGGGGCAGCTTCTCCAGATGGTAGTTTTTGCGGACATTCGACGGAACCGTTTCCACTCCGTTCCTGAATCGGGCATAGTTTTTTAATGTTTCATAAAAGAACAGCTCCTGGGTTTATGCCCTGCAGGACATCGAAGCCGCTGTATGCACCATCTGCCACCATAACAGTCTTTTCTTCCTGCACATCCATCCGCAAACGGTGTATTTGGTCCTGATGCCTTATCGCTATACAATACAGAGAACCGATTTTCATCAATGGCGGGAAATATTTCATCGGCAAAAACCTTTGCCCAGGATTTTTCCAATGCTTTTTGTTCCCTGGGTGTTAAAACGGAAAAACTGTCTGTAAGAGACAGCTGTTGGTAAGTGCTTTCCTTGAATGACATAGAGAATACCTTCTTTCGTAAGCTATCTCTATTATACAGCAAATGCGTGTATTATGCTTGTGCATACTACAAAATATATGAACCTTTCAAGGTGCTATAGTTGGGCTTTTGCCCCCAACATCATAATAGGTCTCCTTATGATAATAGATTTTACCATAGAAGACCTATTGCCTGATAGCTATTTACAGAAAAACTTTCATACTCTCGGATTCAACTATTCTTGCCCGTATTATTTTATCTCCCCGCTCTGCTCCTTGGCCCAGTGGTCCACCACAATACCGGGAGCATACACAAACATCATGTGCAGTTCCTCTTCCCCTGTGTTATACAGAGAATGTTTTAGATTACTTGGGATAAAAATACAGTCGCCTTCCTTTACCGGCTGCTTCTCGCCGTCTACCTCCATCTCCCCATGCCCTTTAAGAATCGTGTAGGACTCAACAGTCTCATGGTCGTGCTCCGGTATTCCGCCGCCTCTATACACCACCACATAGCCCTGGCAGAATTTGCTGCCCTCCATGGCGCCATTCTGGCCCAGAATTACCCTGGTACGTCTGCCGGCCGGAAATTCGGTTCCCTCTATGTCCCATATATTTACTTTTTCCATTTTATTCCTCCAGATTGTCTGGAGCGTGACCGAAAATCGCTTTCAGACACACTCTAAGAAATCAGATTCTTCACAGACTCCCGTTCAATGAGCCTGCCTTTAAAATAAGTCTGGCTCTTATGCGCACAGGTCTGCGTCTTAATCTGCTCCATCAGCTGTTCAAATATGATTCCTGCCGTATCTGCCAGGGAATGACGCAGCGTAGTCAGAGGGGGATCCAGATATTTCACCTGAGGAATATCATCAAACCCAACCACGGATATATCATCCGGTATCCTTAACCCGCTTTTGGTAATTCCCCTGTACACGCCGTAAGCCATAAAATCATTGAACATGAATACGCCTGTGGGCCGTTCCTTATGGCGCATTAATTCAAGGGTTTTATAGTAGGCGTCGTCCTCGGATTCCACATCACGGACAATATACTTTTCGTAGTCTTCTATCCCGCACTCCCCAAGGGCTTTGAGGGCCCCTGACAGACGTTCCCGGTTATATTGACGTTCCTTATCATTAATATAGAGGGCAATCTTTCTGTGTCCATTGTCTGTCAGGCACTTCACCGCCTGGTAGGCTGCATCAGCATTGTCAATATTAATACAGGGGGCATCCACATCAAAGGTACGGTTTACAATCACCATGGGAATCTCCCCTATGTATGGTTTCACATGTTCTACATCCTCTGTGGATGCAATATACAGTATGCCGTCTACAAACAGATATTTAAGGGTTTTAAAATATTCCTTCTCCTTTTTCACATCTCCCAGTGCATCGCACAGAATCAGGGAATATCCTGCCTTTGTAGCGCATGCCTCCATATATTTTACCACCTCCGGATAATATGGATTCATGATATCCGGTATGATGAGGCCAATCAGCCTGCTGCCTCCTTTTTTCAGGCTCCTGGCCGCCAGATTGGGCTTATAATTCAAATCACTGACAGCTTTCATCACTTTCTCTTTTGTCTCTGGCTCTACAAATGCCACCCCTGACAGTGCTCTGGATACTGTGCTGGGAGAAACCCCTGCATATTTTGCAACATCACGAATTCCTACCATTGGTATTCTCCTTTAACCGTCTTTTACCTTATAATACCATCTTCACGGTAATCTTTCCAGACATTTTCAAACCAGATTTCCTCGCTGGGAAGAGGTCTGACCGGTCTCCAGGATACGCGGCAGGCTTTCCTGTCTGCCTCATAATAAATCTCCTGGAGTACGGTTGTATCCGTCTCCTCAGTCCTGTTCCTGAACCGTTCGTCCAAATGCGGGTTAGGTACTTGTCCCTGGGCATTATATACCAGATAGGAACCTCTGCTGATGCCCACTCTGGCGTCATAATCCTTCAGGGCCTCTAAATACACAAACTGGCTTATAAGAAGATGCTTCAGTTTATACAAATCCTTAAGCACTTCCGGTCCCTTAATCATGACCTTCTGCTCCAGCTGTTCCCTCTGTTTCAGATTTTCCTCAAGAGCTGTCCGTATCCCTTCCTCTGTTCGGATGCATGCCCCATATTTGGTCATCCTGATTCCCAGTAACCTTCGCTGGGCAGCCACATCCGTGAAACAGCCTTCAGAACCATGCAGGACGCGTTCTCCAAAGGCAGTCTCCTCTTCCACCTCTTTCACATGGATACCGAAGAACTGTTCCCTGCCGCAGGGTTCTCCCACATATCGCTTCGCAATATACTGGCTGGCACGTATGGCGCCTACCTGCCCCGCGTTCAGCGCGCTTCCTCCCGGCCGGTATATGCCATGGGAGCCATTCACCTCGCCTACCGTAAAAAGGTGCCTGATATTGCTCTCCCACCACTGGTTTCCTCCAATTCCCCCGTTGTTATGCTGGGCGCACACAGCTATCTCCAGATACTCTACCGACAAATCAATGTGATGGCTGCCGTAAACTTCAATGGCCGACGGATTCATATGTTTCAGCCGTTTATAGGGCGTATCCAAAAGTGCCCTGGAATTTTCAAGATATTCCCTGGCTTCACCTGTCAGATACCGGAATGAGATATTTCCTCCTTCCATCATCGGGGACGGGTTGTGCATGAAATCCAGAAAGACCTGTCTGCCCTTTAGGACTGTCTCCTGATAAACAAGCAGGTCGATGAGAGACGACCCCTGTTCTTCAACCTTTCTGGGGTCAAAGGGCCACTGATACCCCTTTAAGAAGATTGCGGTCAGAAGCTGTCCGGGCGTATCAAAATAGTCATTCAGGAATTCCCTTTCATGGCTTCCGTCCTGCTCCGCGGATATATATCGGGGCAGGCACTGCTGGAATGTTCCTGACAGATTCCACCTGTGCTTTACAGATGCAATTCCGAACTGGGACTCCGTCAGATTCTTTGCCACGGCTCCCGCTTCCAGCAGTATCCCCATTCCTCCGGTCTGGCTGACAGGGTATACACTGGCCTGATACATCCCTGCTTCCCCGCCGGTGGCCCATATAATGTTAACTGCCGAAAATACGGCATACCGTTCATCCGCAGAGGCGGCCTTCCGTTTATTCAGGGCAATGATGCCTGCTGCCCACTTTTCACCGTTCTTCTCCTCTGTAAGCAGGCGCACGGCCTGATAGCCGTCAAAGAATGGGATTCCCCGTTCCTCTGCCTGGCGTTCCAGGCATTCGGTCATGTATTTGGATGTCAGCGGTCCTGCGGAAATACCTCTCTTAAGGGGGTCATGATCCGTCTTGTACCCCACATATTCCCCGCTCTTATTAAAAGGGAAAGGAACTCCAATATCCACCAGGTGGTAAAATGCCCTGAGAGAGCCGGCAGCCTCAGCCATGGCAATATCTCCATCCACACATCCCCCATCAAACAGGGTCTCTGCCATTTTCCGTACACTGTCTGGCTCACTGCCGCACTGGGTCAGTTTATAATAGGTCTGTTTGTCTGAACCCGTATTCCTGGACGTTCCCATGTACCGTCCCTCCGTAATCAGAGCAATATTTTTCTGCCCCAGCTTATGAAGAGTTACGGCTGCATTAAGACCGGCTGCCCCGGTTCCGACTATAATTGTATTGTATTGATAAAAAGGTATCCTGTTAATATCCATATGCTGAAACCACATCCTATAAGCGTTGGATGTGGAACCCTCCATCCACATCTATGTAATTGCCTGTCGTGTAACAGAAATCGTCGGAGCAAAACGCCCTGACCGCCTTTGCCACATCCTCCGGAACACCCCACCTTGCAATGGGAAGCATCCCCTGCCTGATAAGTTCCGTATACTTTTCTTCCACCTGGCTGGTCATATCGGTACGGATGACTCCGGGCCTTATCTCATATACAAATATCCCCTCAGGAGCCAGTCTGTCCGCAAACAGCTTGGTAAGCATGGAGATTCCCGCCTTTGAAACACAATACTCTCCTCTGTTAACGGAAGATACCTGGGATGAGCAGGATGAAATGTTGATAATTGTCCCACGCTTGCCTCCATACACAGGCTGTTTCATCATCTGCCGTGCCGCCGCCTGTGTCATGAACATGTTTCCTTTTGTATTGGTCCCTATTACATAGTCAAAGCTCTCCTCTGTCATCTCCAGCAAATCAGCCCTTACTTTCGGCGCCACCCCTGCATTGTTGACAAGCACATGGATTTCCCCGAACTTCTCTGCTGCCTCCCGGACAATACGGTTCCTGTCCTCAGACTTTCCTATGTCACCGGCATACCAGGCATAGGAGATGCCCGCTTCAAGGAGTATTTTGGTACTTTCCGGGTAAAAGGCTTCATCGCGTGTAGCCATGACAGCAACATGATAACCGTTTATTCCCAGTTCCCGCGCAATGGCCAAACCAATACCCCTGCTTGCTCCTGTTACAAGTGCTGTCTTCATTTTCATTACCCCCCTATTTCATAATCAGTTCAGGCAGCGTCATCGTCAGCGCCGGAATGAAGGTCACAAGCAGCAATGTAATGAGCATAGGAATGTATAACGGCAGCATGGCCTTTGAAACTTTCTCAATTTTCATATTGCCAATGGCACATCCTGTAAACAATGCTGTTCCTACCGGCGGCGTACACAGTCCGATTCCCAGATTCAGCATCATCATGACCCCAAACTGGATGGGACTCATTCCGAACTTTGTCACTACCGGAAGCAGAATCGGAGCCATGATGAGTACCAGAGGCGCCAAATCCATGACGCATCCCAGCAAGAGCAGAATCAGGTTGATCAGAAGCAGTACCACAATCTTATTATCGCTGATGCCAAGGAGCAGGTTTGTGGCCAGGGTCGGCACATTCAGGTATGCCATCACCCATCCGAACGCGCCTGCCGCGGCTATGAGCGCATATACCATGGAAAGGGTTTTAATGGTATTTCCCAGCACGACGGGTATATCCTTAAGATGAAGCTCCCTGTATATGAAAAATCCTACAAACAAACAGTAAATGCAGGAGACTGCCGCTGATTCCGTGGCAGTGAAAAATCCCGCTGATACGCCGCCGATGATGATGACCATTGCAAGCATGGCGAAGAACGTATCCTTGGTAACCCTGAGGGCTTCCTTAAAAGGCAGCTTTTTTCCTTTGGGATAATGCTTCTTCTTGGAAATGATATAACACATGACCATAATGAAAACTCCCAACATGATACCCGGGATATAGCCTGCGCAGAACAGGCTTCCCACAGATACTCCTCCTGCCACCATGGAGTACAGCACCATGTTATGGCTGGGCGGGATGATTAACCCCTGACAGGAGCTGGCCACGGTAACTGCTATGGAGAAATCCTTTTCATATCCTGCCTCCTCCATCATGGGTATTTCCAGCGCACCCAGGGATGACACATCGGCAATGGCAGAACCGGAAATGCCGCCAAACAGCATGGATGCGAGTACATTTACATGCGCCAGGCCTCCGGTTATCTGCCCCACGCATACATTTGCGAAGGCCAGCAGGCGGCTGGAAATACCGCCTGCAGCCATAATTTCCCCCATAAGAATAAAGAAAGGGATTGCCAGCAGTGAAAATGAGTTAAGCTGTTTGGACATCTGCTGCACCAGAGTCATAACAGGCACCTGGATATACAGCATGGTGAAGGCTGTGGATATAATCATTGAAAAGGTAATAGGGCATTTAATCATAATAAGCAGCACAAAGGTTGTGAGAAGGATTGCGATAGCTATATTTGGATTCATTCTTTTTCCTCCTCCTCTCTGTTAAACTTACCGGCATCATCGGTTTTCTTGTATTCTTTCAGGCCCATAATGTCAAGGACCGTAAAATAGATAATGGCAATGCCGCTGACCGGAATCATAATATACATCAACGATGACGGCCATTTTGTTACCGGAAGCCGTGAATCCATGGTGGACAGCACCATTCTGACCCCATAGACTGTGAAAAAAGCACCTACCAGCAGCGTAATAATCCGGTTCAGCACATCCATTACATTCCTAATCTTTACCGGAAACTTATCATAAAACAGCTCCACGCCAATATGCAGGTTCTTTTCCGCACCAACAGCAATGCCCAGGAACGCCATCCAAATTGTAAGCAGCAGCGCCACCTCCTGATTCCAGCGGATATTGGTCCGCAGTATGTTCCTGCAGAATACCTGAGCGCATATGATTACGATTACAACTGCCAGGACCCACCTGGCATAGCCATATATAACCTTGTAAAACAGATTGAAAATATCAATTAATACCTTCTTTATTCCTTTCAGCATCTTCAGTCTCCTATATGCCAGTCCTTTACTTTCCTGCTTCTACAATCTGGTCAATGATGTCCTTATAGGCGCCGCCTTCATAGGAATACCAGATTGGCTCACAGGCGTCCTGGAACGCTTTTAACTCATCCTCAGTCAATTCAGTGATTGCAACATCCTGCTCCAATAATTTCTGTTTGGATTCTTCTTCTGCTTCTGCCCACAGCTCCTTCTGATACTCCCAGGACTCCAGAGCCGTGTCATCAATAATCTTAAGGTCCTCTGCGCTCAGTTTCTCACGTGACTTTTCACCCATGACCAGAATGTCGGCCGACCTTGTATGATGGTCCTCCACAAAGTAAGGAGCCACTTCAAAGTGGGACTGGTCCAGATAATTGACAATAGAATTTTCAGCAGCATCCACTACGCCGGTCTGAAGCGCGGAATACACCTCGGAATATGCCGTAGCAACTGACTGGCCGCCCAAAGCCTCCACCATGGACATCATCAGTTCGGACTGCTGTACTCTTACCAGCATACCCTTCATATCCTCTGGGGAGTGGATTTCCTTTTTGGTATTATAGAAGCATCTGGTTCCCCCGTCATAGTATGTAAGTCCGTAAAGCTTCTTTTCCTTCATCTTATCTCCGCGCAGGATTCCCATACCGATATCCCCGCCATGTACCCTCCAGAAATGCTCTGTATTTTTGTATATATAAGGCATCATTAAGGCATTGTACTCATCCACAAAATTAGTCATGGTGGAGAGGTCGGCCTTCACAATATCCATACCGCCATACTGGAGCTGTTCCAGACAGGAGATGGCATCCCCAAGGGTGCCGTTATTATACACTTCAATGTTAACCCTGCCGTCCGTGCGCTCCCTTACCTGGTCCGCAAACCACTCCACCGCAATCGTGGTGCAGTTTCCATCCGGCTGGTTATTGGAAAGTTTTAAGGTGACTGTGTCACCGGAGGCCTCTGTCCTGCTTTCTTCCTTCTCCTCCTGTCCGGCTGTATCAGCTTCTGTCTTTTCCTCTGTCTTTGCCTCTGCCTGTGTCTCCGATCCGGAGGATGGTGCCGCTGTGGTTCCTGCATTTCCTCCTCCACATGCTGTCAGTGTCATCACAAGACCCAGTGCCATCATAACGCTTCTTTTCTTCATTGTAATCTTCTCCTTTTATTCCTGCGCGTGACGCGCATAATCAACCTGTTACCTGGCAGAATACCCGCCGTCTACCGGAATCATGATCCCGGTTATATAATCCGATGCCCTGGAGGCAAGGAATACTGCCGCGCCCTCAAAATCATCCGGATTCCCCCAGCGCCCCGCCGGAATCCTCTCGTCCATGGGCTGACGCCGCTTGGAATCACTCCAGATTACTTTTGTCAGCTCTGTAGCTATGTAGCCCGGTGCAATGGCGTTGACGCATATTCCGTAAGGTGCAAATTCATTGGACAATGCTCTCGTCATACCCATGACCCCGTGTTTAGAGCAGGTATAACCGCTGACCTCAACACCTCCGAAGGTAGTAAAAAGAGAGGCGGTATTGATGATTTTCCCTTTAATCCCCTTGTCCCGAAAGTGCATGGCAGCCTTCTGGGACAGCCGGTACGGCGCCTTCAGATTTACGGCAATCACCTTATCAAACATCTCCTCCGGATATTCAAATGCATTCTTCCGAAACTGCATACCCGCATTATTACACAGGATATCCACATGACCGGCATCTTTCAAAAGATGTATCCACACCTCATCCACATCCGAAGAAACTGACAAATCCACTTTGTAACACCGGCACTCCCGCCCCAGATTTTCAACCGCCCTTCTGGTATCTTCCAAATCCCCAATATCCAGTGCAATGATATCTGCTCCTGCTCTGGCAAGTCCGGCTGCCATTCCTTTACCGATGCCTGTTGCACAGCCTGTAATCACTGCCCTTTTACCCGCAAGAGAAAACAATGAATCCATATGAAATCTTAACCTCCCCTCCTATGAAAACGGTTTCTTGTGTTGTTATGTACATATTAACTCATGAAAACGGTTTCGTCAAGAGTTAATTGTAGATTTTTGTTCAGTTTTAAAAACATTTCAGCAAAAGACGGAAAGGGCTGTAGATTTACGCTTCCCTTTCCGTCTTTCCTATAATTCTTATTGATACATTTTAAACCGGCCTCCCCGTTCACCCCTTCTCCCGTTTCGCCGCCAACAGCCGGTCCAGATAAACAGACTTGAACTGTTTGCTGGCCATGGCCTGCTTAAGAGGCGGCAGCTCTAGGATAGCACTGAACAGAGCGGCCATGGCCCTGTGGTTGGAAAAGGCCTGGTTATCAAACACCAGATTTGCCAGTGTTCCCTTCTCAATGGCCTGAAGAACAAATCTGTGGGTGCTGTTCACCGGAGTAATGATCTGCTCCGGCCTGCGCTCCATATGAATCGCCTTGACGCCGCAGTTCCTGGCGCATACACCGCAGCCAAGACAAATATCCTTATCCACCGCGGCACGCTTTTTTCCGTTCCCTCCATCCTCCATGGAAATGGCCAATACCGGACAGACCTTTGCGCACTTTCCGCAGCCAACACATTGGTCCCCGGAAATATCAGGAATATAATTCGTGGTAGCCACCGGCTGCATGGGGCTGAACCGCCTGGCAGCCTGAAGGGCCTCACAGCAGCACCCGCAGCAGTTGCAGATAAAAGCCGGGTGCTCCCGCACATTTTCCCCTATCTGTACCAGATTGCTGGCATAAGAGCGCTCCAGTGCATCCATTGCCTCCTCCTTGGAGATAAGTTTGCAGTAATCCCCATGCTGGGCCAGGGAACGCGCCACATTGTCAAAGGTCAGGCACACATCCCAGGGAGCGTTAATCTCGCAGGGATGGCCCGCGTGGAACATTTTATGACGGCAGTAACAGAGCCCCAGACCGATATATTCTGCCTCTTCCACGATGTGGGTCGCCCGCTCGTAATCCAGAATGTGGTTCATCCTGTCATTGGTCAGAACCGGCTCCTGGACGAACACGCGGCCCAGCTTTGTCTCCGTGGCATAAAACAAGTCCTTGATGAAATCCTCCTCCACATTCATATACTGGTAATACAATTCACTGAGATACTTTTGGTCAATATCTCCCCTGGTCCTCATCAAAGCAAATTCAATGAATCCGGCCATTGGCGGGGGCATCACGAATTTCCGCACACCCTTGTCCCAGGAATCCACCAGCAATGCCTTGCCGCACAGGTGGTCCAGCAGCTTTTCCGCCTTATACTCCGATGTGCCCCATATCTTTGCCGCCTTTTTTATAGTAAACGGGCGAACCGGCAGCAGCGCCACCCATTTAGCCTCCTTTTCAGAATAGAGAACCTGCAGTATCTTATACAGTGTCTCAGAGGCCGGGGCTCCCTGGGTAAACCAGTTGATACGGTCTCCCAGGTTCCGGTATGCGTCACGGGTTGTAAGATGTCCCATTGTCTTTACCTCCTCCTTGGATTTTCGTAGATTATTCCCGTTTTTTTCCCTGGCATACCGCGGTGCGCCTGAACATTCATTCCTGTCAGCTATGCCTGGGCATATCCGGGCATGGAACAACCTCTTTACCATCTACTTTAGCACTGCAAAAAATAATATTCAACAGAAAGTACATCACATGCTTCCTCTCCACAAAATCCTGTTTTTCTTTATGGCTCTATACCATTCATCCGTCGAATCGAACATATGTTCTTATTTTTCTTGACAAAATCCCCCCTCAGTGATATCTTTAAAATACATCACATATTCCAATTTCCACATGAGAGGTGGAAAAATATGCAATATTATATACGCATTGATAACCGGAATGTATATGTCTCAGAAGAGATTTATAAATTATACTGCAAAGGAGAGAGGAAGGAGCGGTATTTCCGGGAATCAGATATTCATAACAAAACATTTTATTACAATGCACTGGATACAGAAGATTTAAACGGCTGCGATCTGTTTCAGGACACCCGCTCCAAGCCTGTGGATGAGCAGGCAGAAGAATCCCTGGAGCACTCCCTTCTCTTTGAGGCCATAAAGGACCTGGAGCCCAAAGAGAAGGATATCATACGCCGTATTTACTGTTACGACCAGTCCCTGCGCCAGATTTCCAGGGAAACCGGAGTTCCTGTAACCACCCTTCATTACCGCCATGGAAAAATTCTCCGTAAGCTGCGGAACCTCATGGGCTGAAGGAAAGGTGCCGCACAGATTCTCACAGGCATTTTGGCCAAAGGGCCGCCCGCGCTGACATTCAGGTACCTATACACATACCTGTTGGCTCTGGACGGCCCTTCCTATCCGTTTTTATCAGAACATACGTTCTGTTTATCGGATGAATCTTGTAACCACCTAATAATTGCTTTTACCCGGAACAAAGGAGGAATCTGGTTTGAATATTGTTATATCAACTGAACATAATCAGCTTTTCAGACAACTTTACGCAGCCGCGGACTCGGCCATCTCCGGCCGGCATCTGAGAGACATGGAGCTATATGCCTTCAGAAGCCTGGCGCCGGAAGAACTCCTCAGGGAAGCGGCCGGCTCTTCCGGGCAGCTGTGGCTCATGTTCTTTGACAGCGACAGCCGTCCTGACTGGACAGATGTCCTGGACAGGCTTACAACATACAGCAGTCAAATCATGGTCTGCGTGGTGAGCAGTGATTACAGCACCGCGGCCCGCCTGGTCAACAGCCACTCCGTGCGCGGCATTGCAGGTTATATCCATCCTGTCCATGACAATTTAGAGCGCTCCTGCCTGAATATCCTGACCTACCTGAACCGCCGTGTGAATTCAGCGGACGGATTTCTAATCGTGCACGGCAGCAAACAGGAAGCCCGGCTTCCCCTTTCCAGTATTTATTATATAGAAACCGTAAAAGGGACTCATATGTGCAATATACACTGCTCAGACGGGGTATATGCGTTCCGTTCCGGTATAAAAGAATTGTCTGAAAAGCTGGGGCCGCCTTTTCGTCAGGTCCGGGCGTCCACCATTGCCAATCTGTCAAATGTCCGGTCCTTTGAACCAAATCCGGGCATCCTTTCCTTTACAGGCGGAATTTCGTGCTGCTGCTCCCGCAGCTACAGGCATGATTTGTCCGACTATTTCCGCGGGCATCCAGGCCATGCGCGCGCGGAAAGGGGAGGCGGATGATGGAAAAGCGACAGTGAAAAGACTGCCCGAAGCACATTGAAAGGGCAGAGAATCTCACCTCTGCCCTTTCTTTTCATACCCTTATAAACTTTCATTGTCATTTCTCTGCGGCCACACGAATGGCCGTCCTTCTGTCCCCTGTCAGGATAAAAATAACTGCCGTTCCATCATCCGCCGTCTGGTAAGTCCCTCCGGTACCTTTCCTGCCGCTTTGTTCCACTTTACTGTCTGCAACCTACGTGGTTCCTGTTTTCGTGTCCGGCGGCGGCACCGTCCCTCCCGTATATTCACTGTCCTCGTATGCGGCCAGAGCAGGTGTTTTTCCTTCTGTATTGTCAGGAGCTATATTTTCCAGTTCCATACCCGTTTCATTTTCCCCCCAGATTCTTCCCGCGATAACGGAATTCTCCACGGATTCTTCCTCCGGAAAATGCAGAACGCCGTTTTTGTCCACCTGTACCATAAAACGTGTACCAAACCTTGCCATCTGTCCATCCCGGTTAAAGTAATACGGCTTTCCTTTGATAAGCTGAATACCCTTAACCATTGCAAAGTCCGACCCAAAATAGTACCAGTTATCTTTATAAAAATACCAGTTATCCCGCACGGCATGCCCCGAACCGTCAAACCAGAACCACTGCCCTTTGTCCTGATACCAGTCATTGGACACATACCGTTCCGGTTCCAGATAAAAACGGACCCCTCCATCTTCCTTGACCCATCCTGTGGGATGGGGTGATGGGTCCGGTGATTCGCATACCTGAGCTGAATAATCAATATCCTTGAGTTTCAGCACACTGACCCAGGGCGTGTCCTGCGCTCTTGTCTCCACCGTACCATAATTGATTCCCTTAGCCTCGATGCATTTCCCATTTCCAATATACACCCCGATGTGTCCTGGCTTCCAAAGGGCCCAGCCTGTCATTGATTCATTTAATGTCCCTATGGGTTTCACCTCCCGGGCAGTCTCCCTATAATTGGCGCTTCCCCTCAATATGCCGGTACACCATGTAATCAGGCCGGAACAATCCGTACAATGCTTTCCCATGAAGCTGCGCGCCTTAGTTATGTACTGGGATGTGTAGACCTTGGGATTCTCCGCTGCCAGCTGTTGCAGCAGCGCTTCCGTCAGGATCTGCCCCTTCATGCCGAACACATATGGCGTGCCCAGCTTTCCCTTGCAGAATTCAATCAGTTCCCTGCTTGTCTTACTCATGCTTCATTTTCTCCTCTCTCTGTTTACGAACCATTATCTTCTGTCCCCATGCCGATAAAATCCGTATAGTAAATATTCTGCCGCACATCCATCAGCATGAAGCCGTAAAGATACCCGTCCCCGGATGCAGGCACTGCCTCTAACAGCATATCATCCGGTTCCTCTATATAAAATTCAGTTCCCATATAGTAGCTGTCCGTGTAGTACCTGTCCTCCATGATTTGGCCTGAAGCATTACCAGTATTACCGGGAGCCTCCCCCACATCCTCCATACGCTCAACCAGATAAAGCGGAGTCACCCGGTCCCCCTCCTTTAACTCATAAATCTGCTTTGCAGCTTCAGAGGTCTGGCCTGCCGGTGTCACGGAAAGAATCTGCCCGTCTTCATGCTCCTCGTCAAACCCTATCCGCATGGTGCACAACTCCCCGTTATAGAGCACCGGGGCCATATATTCCGTGTATGCATCCAGATTCATGGTCTCAATGAGACAAAGTACCTGTCCCTTCATCCCCATATAGCTGTCCTCCGGCGCTGCCCGCAGGGTTCCGTCCACGCCAATATCCACATCACTGTCAGTACAGAGAAGGTAATAATTTTCATCATCCCCCGCAGGACAGAACACAGCCAAATACGCTCCTGTCACATCAGAAGCATCCTCAGGGGCTATGCTGATTTCCACGGTGCCGTCCTTATGCGCACTAATATTTCCCCATTCCACTCCGCTTTCCCGGGCCAGATACGCTGCATATCCGTCTGTCAGCCGCCTGTAGGCACTGCAGAATCCCGTGGTGTCATACGTTTCCAGAGCCTCACTCAGATAGGGATTGGAACCGCTTGGCAAGTATATAGTCAGACCGCTTGGATTCACGGGATAGCCTTTAGCCCACTGTTTTGCCACAAGCCTCCTCATCCGATCCTTCAATGTCTGAAAGGCATTTTCATCCGGATATACCCTCTGGCAGGCATTCAGGAATTCCAGCACATCCACCAGCTCCGGAGAGCCGCCCGCCTGCCTGCTGCCAAATGCCAGCATTTTCATTCTGTCCCTTCCCAGTTCTCCGCACAGCTCTTCCCGCAGTTTCTCCGGTATCCCGTCCACATATTGATGGAATACCTCATGAAATGCCGGATACTCCTTCATATCCAAAAGGCTCATTGCAACAGGCGCAGTGCCCGAGGCATAGCAGGCACCATATGCCTCCACCATGGACCGGCCCACCGCCTCTCCCCATTCCATATCAGGCGGCAGGCTGTCTCCCAGAGCCGCCATCCATCTGTAATCATATCCATGCTGAGGTTCCAGCTCCGGAGATGCAATGACATAATCGGCATATCCATCCAGACAGCCGGCAGTCTCCACACTTCCCATAAGACAGGCGTCAAACGCCACAAAGTCAAAGGCACTGTCTGCCATAACTGAATGGCCCAAAGCCTCCCTTATCTCCTCCAGTGAGAGCCCATCCCCGTCAAAATGGCTGTCGCTTCCGTATCCTCCCACCGGACCTCCTCCATGATTCCACAGAATCAACCCATAATGATTGGCCGGATAAGACCGGACACCGTAGTTGATAAAATCCGTCAGTGTATCCGCATCCCCCATATTCCTGATTTCCATGGATTCCATGGATGATATTCCATCCCCTGTCAGGGAAAATCTGGCATAGGGTACACCATCCATTTCATCCAGCTCCCACCGGGTGGAACCGCCTGCCTCAACCACTACATGGAGGGAAGGTGATTTTCCTTCCTGCTCCATCACCTTCAATGCATCCATCATTTCCCAAAGGTCCGCTGTGGCGGCGCCGTAATCCCCCTCCAGGTCGCTTCCGTTCATATAAACCATGATTGTACTGTCCGCCGCCTCTGCCGCCTCTGCATATTCCTTTACCTGGATTCCCTGACGCTCAGAGCCGCTTACCGTATAGAGAGCCGCTCCTGCCAGCAAGACGCTGAGGGCCGCCGCGATTCGCGGCGCAGTGACCCTCTTTCTATTTTGTTCCATCTTCCAATCTCCTTTTCATTATCACTACAAAATCATTTTGCCGCTTCGTATCTTTGCCGTTTCGTATCTTTACCGCCTCGCGTCTTACCGCTTTACAGCCTGCTGTCATACCTGCCCTTGCGGCTCCTGTTCCTCATTACACGCACGTTCTCAGAAGTCCTGGCCCCAAATTCCTGCCTTGCCTCGTCCATATACTGGTGAATCAATCCCTCCCGGGATAGATTAATGTAATTCTTGCCGCTGCGGTCCACAGGGAAACTGCGGTACATGGCTTCCTCGGTCTTATTCAGCACGCGCTCCATACTCCCCTCCGCCGGGGACAGCGCCTTCTTCTGTTTCTGCTCACCAGTCTTCTTCTTTTGAAGCTTAGCATACGCCAGCATCTGTTTCCTCTGGCTCTCAACCGCGGACATGCTCTTCTTTACCTCATCATACAAAAGCTTTGCCTGGTCGTAATTGCGAATAACATCCTTCAGCTCAGACAGCTCCTCATCCCGGAACACACCCTCCTTTTCTTTCAGGGTAATCTTACGCTTTAATCCACCCATGGAGCCGGACAGCGCCTTCACATCCCCGGCCTGTTCCCCCGTGGTCAGAATACCGCCCACACAGTCCAGAGCGTTTATATACTCCTGGTTCATCTGGTCAAAGTCAGACATGGGTTCGCGAAACTCCTGGATATAAGCTTCCTGCATGGAACGCATCAGCCTTGTGGAAGATTTCATCTGCTCCCTGGCCCCCGCCAGGCGCCTGCACTGTTCTTCTATGGTATATGTTTCGTGGCTGTACCGCCTGAAATTGCTGCGGAAAGCCCCATCCTCAATGTGGTCCAAATCATTTTTCATCTGCCCGTTCATATTGCCTGATACCGTGCCTGCCGCATCGGATTTCAGCGCAGAGTGGCCCATTTTTGTCTCATACCGGTAAGTCTTTCCCAGGGCAACAAACTCAATGGATGCCCTGAATTCCTGTTCGCCCATGTTAGCCTTGCCATACAGCTCCAGCCGGTTGATATAGAAGAATGACAATGCCCCCTGTATCACGGCATTTACCGCTTTCATGACACCCTCTCCAACCTTGCCGGCCAACTGCACCGCGGCTTTGGCCACCTGAAGAGCAGCTGTTGCCACCCCGATTGCCACATATACTCCGGCCTTGGCCACCTCATAGGCTCCTATCTCAATTCCCTTGGCAATGGCCACAAACGCTTTCTTCCACCACTTGGCATTCCTGATGGATCGTTTGCAGTCCTCAATTTTACGGTTCAGGGAATCAATCTGCCCATACAGCTCATTTACATGGGCCTGGGCTCTGTCAATCTCTCTGGCAGCATTCTTAATCTTATCCCTGAGCCTGTCAATGGCTCTGTTGATGCTCTCCTGTACTGCCTTCAGTTTTTCCGCCAGCTTGGACGTATCAATCACCAGACGGAATTCAAATCCGCCCCGGTTAAAATCCTGGTAATTCACCTTCAGATGGATACTCACATCAAAAACCGCCAGCCAGTTAAACCGGACATCGATGGATATAAGCCCCTTGCAGAAGATAATTCCGGTCTCAAAATACAGGATGGACAGCAGCTCAATCCTTCCGTCCAGATAGAACGTCACATCCTTCTTGCCTGCGGAGAGGAAGAATACGATACCCTTCTGTTCCTTGCCCATAAACTGTCTCAGCACACTGTCCGCGGGCACAGGAAGGGCTTCCCCGGACTCCTGCCCGGCTTTGGAGGGACCCAATTTCAGGAAACCCAGATTAACCTCCGGTATACGTCCATACGCCAGCACCCCATCCCCCTCCCGGAAGGAAAACAGAACCTCGAACCGGACCTTAAAAATCTCAATGACTCCGCATACAAAGATTCCCCGTTCCACCGTGTAGCTGCCCAGCCTGGTATTCACATCCGCATAATAAAACTGGGCCGTAAGCTTGATGCCGCCTGAACCGTCTATGTAATAATGACGCATCCGCCGCTGGTCCACCAGGTCCACCCCATCCCCAAAGGGAGAAGCCTTTACCTGAGCCTTGTCCAATACCAGGCTGTTATCATGGACTCTCTGGTTAAATGCCTCTGCCAGCCGGGATCCGTTAGCATTCTTAACCAGTTCCCGGTCAAAAGCCTGCATGTCCTGGAAAGGAAGCCCTAATATACGGATAAAATCAATGCTGTCAAGGCCGTCAAAAGAAAGCCCCAGCAGATTTCTCACCAAAATGGGAATGGACAGGTCGCTGACTGCTGCCGACAGCAAATCCAGCTTTGGAACCGATCCGGCCACAGTAAGCATCACAGCCCCAAACAGGTGAATTTCCCGTATATAAAGATTGGCAAACATGGCAAAGGACGGCCCCTGGTCAAACCCTATGGCCAGGCAGGTATCCCCTATGGAAAACGGGCCTGCCAGATGAATGGGCTCCCTGACCTCCCCAAAGGCCTCCACCATAAAGCGGGTCCTGGATATGCCGCAGTTTACATGAAACTCCATATCCGGCACAAAGACAAACCGAAAGGTACCCTGAAGGGCCAGTGACAAGGCGCTGCTTCTAAGCCCAACTGCCAGACACATGTTCCTGCTCTCCATAAAACTGTTTTTGCTTGCCGGGATTGCCGCCATACACAAAAATCCGTCTTCACCTGCTCCCAGAAAAAGCTGCGTCTCCTCAAGGCCGAACAGCTCCCTGACTGCCCTCTCAAACACGCTGTCTCCATTCAGTTTCAAATGGGAGTATGTCAGAAAGCTGCACCTGTCAATCTGAGCCGGAAAAGCCTCTGCTCCCGGCGCCCCATCCATCAAATCTCCGAGACTCAGCCCCTTTCCCACACGTCCGAAGAAATAAAACTGCTCCATCCCAAAAAAGTCTGCTGCTTTCTTCACCGCATCCATAAGGGAGGATACCTGCGCGTTTCCCCTATTACTATCTGCTGAAAATGAAAAAAGAATGGCTGCGCTTCCCCTGCCTGCTGCTGCTTTAAAATACAGCCCCGGTTCTCCATAACCCAGGGCTGTGATTCCATGAATGCAGGAAAGAATGGCACGCTTATTGGAAGCATGGACCAGACCGGAGGCGTATCCTCCGAATTTGGAAGCCATTTCACCATCCACAGCCTCCAATAATCCCGCAGGCCCCCTCTGGTCCATCTGAAGTTCTCCGCAAAAAGACATTTCGCTCTTATCATACCAGACAGCCAGCCTGGCCGGACACCCCTTGACGGCGCCCTCTACGGCTATGCTGCACGACATCTGCCTCTGGTTCATTCCTGCCGCTCCTTTCCCGCAATCTTTCCATGATGCATTGTATATTACGTTTCCTATGCTACTTGGCGGCCTGACTCTTGTCCGGCAGTGCAGCCACGCCCAGGTATTCGTCCACAGTAATCAGGGCCATCTTGTCCACTACCTTCTTTCTGTCCGTATTCCAGACAGAAATGGAAAGGTTCGTCACATCCACAATGGGCTTAATGGTTTCCGGTACCAGGCCTTCTGTCACCACCTGCAGCTGAAACGCATACTCCAGGACAGAATTCTCTCCCTTTTTACAGATGTACAGATAAGCCATCTGAAGCTTGATTACAATATCTTCCAGTTTCATGGATGTGGAGCCGCCCTCCTTGGCGGCCTCGGTCATGGCTTTCTCAAGCTGGGTCGTATCCACGGCAGTATCACTGCCTGTCACGCCCCTGGCCATCTTCTTGATATCGTCAATCAGATCCTTTACGGAAATACCGCTGTCCGGCGTCTGTTCTGACGGAATCAAAAGAACTGCATATCCTCCCTCATTTTTTTCATACATGGCATGAAGCTGGGTCCCAATCAGGGAAAAGTCAATACCTATTGAAGCTTTTAATGTGTTGTTTTCCATTCTGCTGCTCTCCTTTTCTTAATTATTTTTGTATACTATCTGTCATCAATACAGCCCTCCGGATGACTGCAAAGCCATCATACCGTTAAAATGGTACCGGCTGCGTCTTGACGGCATCGTTTGGATGATTACCGGCATGAATGGCGTATCTTCTGCAGTTTACACGTCCATTTTTCCAGTTCCCCCCAGATGTTCCTGCCCCCTCCTTCCGCATACAATATACACTCTTTCTCTGTAAGCTCCATTTCCTTAACCGCGGCATAGGTTCTCCAGACCAACTGGCTGTAAGAATCTGAAATCATCTGTTCCTCCCCTCCAAGAGTATTGTTCCTGTCACGGCACAGATCCATCTCATCTGCCAGACGTATAATCCCCGCGATACACAGCTGCCGCATACCATCAGAAAGCATGTTTAACGGCATGGACGGGCGGAAGGACGGCACCGTTGGACGGTATGTTTGGGCAGCACTGTTGGGCGGCAGCGGCACCGGCATGCAAAAAAGGACGTTAAGCCACGGACCATTCCATAGCTTAACGTCCTTTCCTCCAATCAGTCTCTCAAAACCCAGTCAGGCCGGATTACATACCTGCAAACTGATTCTTTACCTTCATGATTTTCTGCTGTTCCGCCTGCTCCGTCTGATACCATCCCTTGGCGGACATCTGCTTATAGATGTCATCCTGCATACACAAGCTGTCATTCAGCGCCTGGTTAAAGGTCTGATGCACATCAGCCGTGGAAGACTCGATGGTTCCGTGAACATACAGGTCGCATACCCCCTTTTCGGTCAGAAGAAGGTTCTCCATAATACACTTGTCGTCCATTCTCTGCTTCCTCCTTATACGAGATTATAAAAACTGTCAAAAATCTGCTGGTGCTTCTGTTCCATCTGCTGTACCTGATTTTTAAGGGCAGGATCCTGCAGATTCTGGATGGCTTCCTGGCACTGATTCATCAAAAACTGCTCATGGCCTAATGCATCCTCAATATAATTTAATTCCTTTGGACTCATAAGATATCACCTCCATGATTAGTATGCCGCCTGCCTACTCAGGATATGCATAAATCTGTATCTATCCCGAATTGGTTCGATGTAACGGGCTCAATACTAACAGTTCCCATATTATTATCAAATAAAACTTGTAATTTTACCCCAAAATACAGTACAATAGTAATAGTAACATGTATACCGGCAGTCAATTTTCCGGAACCAACAAGGAGGGATATACAATGGCAAAAAAATCACTCATTATCGCAGCCTTGGCAGCGTTCCTCTCCATGGGCACTCTGTTCTCCGCCTATGGGCAGGAAAAAGCAATCACATCCATACCCTTGACATTTTCCTGGGACACAGCCCCAAAGGGCGGCGAACTGGTAGGCAATGTATATGCAGTATCCAGCACCAGTGAATTCAAGGTGGAAGGAGCCGTGTACGACAAAAAGGATGACCAGTGGGACTATGGCGAGAGGCCCGTCGTGGAGGTGGAGCTCTCCGCAAAGGACGGATACTACTTTTCCAGCACCAAACGCAGCATTTTTTCGCTGACCGGCTGCGGAGCCCAGTTTAAAACCGCTGAAAAGGACGGAGATGGTAGCGCTTTAATCCTTCAGGTGTATCTGCCTGCCATAGACGGCAATCTTCCTGTTACCACATCCGTCAGCTGGAACCAGACCACCGCTGTGTGGGATAAGGTAAACGGGAGCAAAAACTACGAAGTACGCCTGTACCGGGACAAAATACTGGTAACCACCCAAAAGACGTCCGAATCCACCTATGACTTCAGTTCCTACATCAATGTAGAGGGAAATTACACATTCACCGTACGGGCATTGGGCACCTACAGCTCCCAGGCCGGACCATGGACCGACAACTCCGAGCCCCTGACCATCCGCACCGAAGACACCTGGTTTATCACCAACGGAAAATGGGATAAGACCTCCTCCGGATGGCGCTATGTATATCCAAACAACGTCTACCCGGTAAACAGCTGGCGCTGCATCAGCGACAACTGGTATTACTTTGGACAGAATGGGTATATGGAATCTGATTGTTATGTAAAATCATCCGACCAGGATTTGTATTATTGGCTGGGAAGCGACGGAATCTGGAATACTGAGAAGGATACCGCTGCGCCGGGGTCCGGGGCGCGGGTTGTGAAATAGTGAACATATAAAACTGGCAGGTGCTTGATGCCATCAGCGGTGCAAAAGCATCTGCCATCATCTGCAGCATAGCAGAAACAGCAAAGGCAAACACTCTGAAACCATATGAGTATTTCCATACTTATTGTCAATAATACCTGAACATATGGAAGATACCAATACAAGAAATCCCCCAGTGATATACTGAGGGAACGTCTGACTATTACTTTTTTAGTTTGCTGCTGCAATCGTCCGGAGACCGTTGCACTGACTGTTACTGGCCTCTGCTCCACGAATACTTTGGAGAACAGCCAGTTGCGTCTTCCTATAGCAAACATGTTTAATGCTGCGCTCGGCGGCCGTATTAAATTGCTTCCAGGGCTTTCTTGACTGCCTTTCGTATATCCTCTCCTGCCGTACGTATTCCTTGTCCAATATCAATTCTGAGAATGCCGCTTAAATCTGAAGGTATATCCAGATTCCCCTTACTCAGCAATATGACCCGGCCGCTTTTCCTGCCCATTTTACCTATAAAATATCCCAGCTCAAAAATTACATTCTGTCTGGCCCGAGCCTGATTCTCATGGTTAAAATCATCCGGCGTCAGCAATACGAATACAATATCAGCCTGGTCAGCCTGTTCTTCAAACTTTTCAATAATCGTCCTGCCGCAATCCGGGAGTTCAGCCAGAATGACCGGGGCTGGAAAGCCCAATGTATTCTGCAGATAATCTTTAAGCTCTATACGAGCCAACGTATCATGTCCATGGACAATAAATATGTTTGCATCACGTTCATATTCCTGCGTCTGTGCCGGTTTTGAACGAAAATTACCATTGTTCCGATTTCCCGTCAACTCTGCCATCCTTGTCACTCCTTCCGTGTCTCCGGCAACATTAACACCTTTGTCGCCACTTATCTGGCTGATGATTTTAATGTTCAAAGTACCACCTCCCATCAAGGCATGTCCGCCAAATTCATTCCGCCGTCTCCACTTTTCTGCCATATCATTTTTATATCCCGGACATTCCCCAGTATACTTCCCAGCCCAAATGTTAAAACAGACGGCGTAACGGCCCGTACTACTTTTAACACAGTATCTTTTAGTCCCAAGAGAAAACTGCGGGAAATCTCTTCATACTTCAGTTCCATCTCAGATAGCTGTGACTTAAGCTGCTCTATGGTTCTGTCACTGACAAATGCCCTGAACACGTATAATTTGTTAATTGCTTCTTTTCCATATGTATCACTGTCCTTCACCAGTGAGTATATCCTGTCAATCACATTTCGACACTTATCATATTGCTGTGCCTGCATCATGGCCGTCACAGCGTGAAACAGAACCTCAACCAAAAGCGTTTCTTCGTTTGCCCATTCCAAATCATGATATGCCTGCTCAAAAAATGCCACTGCATGCTCCGGATGCTCCATAAGGACCCAGCTGATTCCCATCAGCCTATGAGCAGCATATTTTAAGTAGGGATCGCTAAAAGTGGGTTTATCCACGATATTGCATGCCAGCTGAGAATCATACGTCATGCTTTGGTATTGACCATTCATCATATTCACCGCGCCATAACACAAGGTAGCCCGTACACAATCTGCTTCGCATCCGCCTATGATAGAGCCCCAGTAGGACACCTTCCTGAAACAGTCCATGGATTCCTGATAGTTCTTTTCAACCAGATTATTAACAGCCCCAACCAATAATGCCCGTACACTCTTCTTACTCGGATCCTGAATCTGAACAGCTTTTATCATATCCACAACCATATCGAAAAGTATATCTTTTCTTATATCCCCGGTGACTGTCTGCAGGGCAACCGTAACCAAAAACTGATTGGGAGCCAGCCTTTCATCATCTGCATATCCAACCAGTGGAAGAATCATCCCCTGGCTGGCCATATCGCTGCGCCGTTTTTCAATTACCTCTGGTAACCGGGCCCCAGTCTTCGGTGCAGCTGTTCCCAACAGTTTGTCCAAAATATCACGGTTATCCTCTGCCGTGAATGCTCCCCTTACATTCGTTCCCATCAATATCTGAACTGGTGCGTCTAAAATTGTTCCCATTATCTACTCTCCTCCCCTATTCGTATCTTATCCCTTATAAAAAAGGTAAATCTTAGTTACATAATACACAATATATGGATAAGCTGCCGAAAAACGTTGAAATCAAACCGTTTTGTGATGAAAATAGATACGCAGAAAAAGCGCTGCTGCAGAATTAATCCAGAAGAAAGAATCCAGAAGAAAGCAGGCTATTACAGGAGCTACTGGATGCGGCAGGACCTGCCGGAGCTGCGCTTTCGGCATGGAGGCATGCAGGCACGATATCACCACCAAGTATATGCTTAATAGCAGAGTCTCTAATAGAGTACCTTTTCAATATCCTCTTTTATCTTCATCTCCAATTGTTTAGCGTCTTCTTCGGTATCTGCGCAGATTGAAAAATATAACTTTAACTTTGGCTCTGTACCCGAAGGTCTGACCACCATGGATGCATTTCCTTCTAACATAAACTTCATCACATTAGATTTAGGGAGCTCAATTTGATTCTCCCTTCCATCCCTATATTTAATCAGGGACTCTTTATAATCACTGATGGATATCACTTTCAGTCCTCCAATTTGACTTGGAGCCGCGGTTCTGAATCCACTCATGATTCCATCCATTTTTTTAATTCCTTCCATGCCTTCAAAGGTATAGCAGTGAAGGGTATTGAGACAATATCCATATTTTGCATATAATTCATCCAGTACTTCTTTTAATCCTTTTCCCTGGTTTTTATAATATGCCGCCATTTCGCTAATCAAAAGGGAAGCGCCTACACCATCCTTATCCCTGACATAGCTGCCGGACAGATATCCATAGCTTTCTTCAAATCCAAATATAAACCGTTCTTCCTCTCCCTTTTCCTCCAAAAGTCCTATTTGTTCCCCAATATATTTAAAGCCAGTCAGCACATTCACTGTATCTACCCCATAATCAGATGCAATCCGCTCAGCCATATCGATGGTAACTATGGTCTTCATCATAAGAGGCCGGCAGGGCATACTGCCGCCGGCATTCCTTTGTTTGCAGATATATTCAAGCAGCAGCATACCGATTTCATTGGCGCTTAACAGCAAATATTTACATCCAGACTTTACCCCCACACCGACCCGGTCACAATCCGGGTCGGTTGCCAGCAGCAAATCACAGTTCAAACGCTTTGCATCGCGAATTCCCAATTCCATCGCCTGCTCAATTTCAGGATTCGGATAGGGACAAGTTGGAAAACATCCATCCGGCATTTCTTGTTCCTTTACGGCATAAACATTTTGAAAACCATTTTCCTTCAACACTCTCTTAACACAATACCCTCCAGCTCCATTCAACGGAGTATAAACAATAGATATATCCTTTTTCATTCCCGCATCGCATAATGCCTGTTCTGAAACAGCCTGAATAAATGCATCTACTGTTTCTTTGCCAATATAGACAACCAAGCCTTCTGCCTGAGCCTTCTCAAATGACATCCGAGCCACATCTGCAAACATGTCAACCCGGCTTATTTCCTTCTGAATTTCCTTTGCAGTCCCAGTCGTTATCTGGCATCCGTCTTTTCCGTACACCTTATAGCCATTATATTCTGAAGGATTATGGCTTGCCGTAATAACAATGCCGCCATTACAGTGCAGCTGCCGTATTGCAAATGACAGCGAGGGAGTCGGCATTAATTCCGGATATATGTGAACTATGATTTTATTTGCAGCAAACACACCTGCTGCAGTTCTGGCGAAATATTCTGAATTTAATCGGCTGTCATATGCTATGGAGACATGAATTTCCCCAGAATAATTTTTTTTCAAATAACTGCAATATCCCTGAGTGGCTCTGGCAACTGTATAAACATTCATACGGTTGGTCCCAGCTCCCATTATCCCCCTTAAGCCTCCGGTCCCAAATTCCAAATCTTTGTAAAAACGTTCTTCGATGGCCTTTGCGTCCTGGCTGATTGCCTCCAATTCTTTTGTAAGTTCAATATCTTCCAGATTCTGATTAAGCCAGTATTTGTATGTGTCCCTTGCTCTCTCTGTCACCTTACCCTGCTCCTTAATTCGTCTATATATATTCATCACGGTTACAAATCTTTAAATTCTCTAATACCCTTTTTATATCCCCCGTACTATCCTTTTCACAAATCAAAATAGCGTCTTCCGTATCTACCACAACTATGTCCTTAAGGCCAACAGCAGCTATCAGTTTTCTGTCTCCCTGAATTATACAATTATGAGTATTTACTGTAATGACATTTCCATCCACTACATTTCCAAATTCATTTGATTTTTTAATACGCTCAATTGCCAGCCAGGAGCCTACATCATCCCATCCAAAAGCACCTGGTAATATATAGATATCTTTTGCCCGTTCCATTATGCCGTAGTCAATGGACTGGGATTCCATTTTATTAAATTCCTGTTCCAACACCATCTGCTGCTCATCTGTACCGATAGCGGACTGTATTTGCTCCAGTCCTTTGTACATAGCAGGCATAAATTTCTTTATATTTTTCAAAATGGAGGAAACCTTCCAAATAAACATTCCGCTATTCCACAAATACTCCTCCGTAGCCAGATATTCTTTCGCTGCCTCCAGGCTTGGCTTTTCCACAAACCGTTCTACTTTATATGCGCGGCCCTCCATTTCATGATTATTAAACTTAATATACCCATATCCCGTTTCCGGATAATCAGGCATGATGCCAATGGTAACCAGATTGTCTCCCATTTCCGCTATACGGCAGGCATCTCTTAATGTAGAAACAAACATTTTATTAAATTTAATCAAATGATCAGAAGGTAAAACTAACATCAGGGCATCTTTATGCTTTTTGGCAATGTGGACAGCCCCCAGTCCAATACATGGTGCTGTATTACGGCTTACAGGCTCACACAGTATATTTTCCTCCGGTATACCTGGAAGCTGCTCAAGTACCAGCTTCCTATAGTCTTTATTTGTTGCAATATAAATATCCTCCATCTTTACCAATGAAGCTATTCTCTCAACAGTCAGCTGAATCATCGTCTTACCATCATCTGTAATGGTCAGAAACTGTTTTGGCATATTTCTCCGGCTTCTAGGCCAAAAACGTTCTCCGCGCCCTCCGGCCATTATTAACGCTGTTATATTCATCCCTATTTCCCTCCAAGCTCAAACTTTTACTTATTGCCGCTTTATAATTATGTCCCTCATCTCCGGCATATACTGGTGTGTCCGCAAACAGTCTGCCTTATACCTGCTCTTCAATTTTTACATGGGAAACTTTATAAATCAGGCCATTAAAATGGCTGTCTGTGCTTACAAACCATGGATTCGTGATGGCAGGATAACCCCTGTAGAGTCTGCCAACTCCGGGGCCAGTGGATACTCCTTTCCCAGTGGACATACTGCCAAAGCCATGGCTGTATGGGGCGGCTTAGCTGTACATGATTTCAAAAGGAATAAACCAATAGCAAGCTTTCTGCTACTCATTATACTTGCTGTTGGCTTTTCCCGCAACTATTTAGGCGTCCATACTCCCCAAGATGTAATAGTGTCCCTTATTTTAGGAGGATTCATTCTCTACGGTACTCATTATCTCCTAATCTGGGCAGATAAAAAAAGAGGACGGGACTGGATTACTGCCGGTTGCATAACACTAGCATCCATGATAGAAAGTTGATTCATTATAACGAAACCAGGGGAACCTGGCAGAGCAAATTGTACCGCTATTTACTGGGAATGATGGGCTTAACTCTACTGTTTAAGACATTACCAGCCTTAATATCCTCTTTTATCAGCCCTCCCAAAGCTGCATTCATCAATGGCTTTATCATACCTTTTTATATTACTGCAATCTATCCGATTTTGACTCGCAAACTATGAGCCTGCTCCAGAATTCTGACTGGCCGATTTAATGCCGGCATAGGCCAATATCATCCAAAAAAATGGCTGACGATAGTTAATTACTGTCATACTTTCCGCCAAAAGAGCCATATAAACAGGCCAATAGTATACAGGCGCACATTTTACGTTCCTCCAAAGCCACACCAGAATCAGGACCATAGGTATTATACCGTAGGAAAACCATATACTGAACAGGGTTGAGTGAATTTCACTTTTCCACACCACTGCCAGCGGAAAACGTTCAAAGGAACCTTCGCCCGCCCCATACAGAAGATATTGTGGATAATAAAGTATCTTTTCTCCGCCACGGTCAATTATCAGCTTTCTGACCCCTCCCTGTGAAAGCAGCGCCAGCTTCTCCTGAATCCTTGTAAGAATATTATACTCTTTATCTTGTATGGTAAACCCCTGCTCCGGCCAAATCATCCAAAGACCGATTATCAATGCCGCTGCTAGAATTCCGCCCATACAACACAAAAATCTGCCGGATATCCGTCCAGCTTTATACTGCCTGTAAATACAAATACAACCAATCCCCGCAGCCAACAGCATCCATCCTAAAAAAATGCCTGTTGATTTTGTAAGCAGAACCAGAAAGCCATCGATAATATAAAACAGCCAGAACGAGCGTCTATGGTGCTCACTATCATAAAAATAAATCAAGAGGATAGTCAAAAACAGCACATATGCCATCTGATTTGGATTGTTAAATGTACCCATATACCTGTTCGCATCCCAGTATTCATAATAAATACGCCCTGCTCCTAAGACATAAACCGCCAGCTGAACAACTAATATAAGCTTCAGTATTCGATTCAGATACAGCAGAAAGTTCTTTTCTCCAGCCACCTCCCTTAAAGTCCATAACAGCATACATCCATAAATCCAATAGGCTGTATTTCGTATGAAATCGTTATGAGGAGACAAAATATAATACCAGCCATTCACCAGAAATACACATACTAAAAATGCATAAAAAAAGTAATCCTCCCTGTATAAAAGTCCATGCCGCTTTTTTTTAAACCTGCGTATCATTGCGCTTAGAAAAGCCGCTGCCAGTACTGCATCACCAGCCCCCAGGCCTCCTGACGGAAAAAGATACAAAGGTTTTAAAAATACAAATACTAGAAATAATATGGCAGAAACAGACATAACTTTCCTCCCGGACTGACAGATTATATTAAAATATTTTTCCCTTCCAGCCACCAATAATGAATCAAATTACGCATACCCATCCATAGCAATACTTTTTATACCAGCCAGCATCCCAATTATTCATTCTGTCAAATATGGAAATATTCCACATTATTCGCATATCGCCAAAAAATATTCTCCCACCACTCCTACACTCAAAATCATTATACCACCGATTCCCATATAGAAACCATGATACTGGCCCTTCCCGGTACAGTCGTCCCCATGAAGAATCCTGAACGCTCCAGATAAGCATGAGAATACTTCTTATAAGTGCCGTCAGTCCGATCCAGCTCCAAGTCGATGAGCAGATCGGGGAGGCGGACGTATCGGGTATTGAAGTACTGCTTACAGGCCTCCATGCCGAACGCACAAGCCATGTAGGTCTTGCCGCAGCCTGTTGCACCGGTGATGAACAGGTTCCGGTGTTCAGTGATATATTCGCAGGTGGCAAGACGGCGTATGAGCTCCTTGTTCAACTTGCGCCCGGATGTGTAATTGATATCCATGATACTTGCATCCGGCTGGTCGAATCCGGCATTTTTGATCAGCCTCTTTAAGCGGTTGTTCTTCCGGCTGCTGAATTCGATATCAACCAGCATGCCGAAACGATCCTCAAACGGTACTGTTTTTAGCTTGGGATCATCCTGTTGGCTGCGGAATGCATCTGCCATTGCGGTAAGGCGCATTTCCATTAATATCAATCGTACTCTGATTGGTCATATAGTTTTACCTCCTGTAGTAGTCGGCACCACGCGTAATGCCGTGTGCTTTTGGTTGAGTGGTTGTGGAATCCTCGCCGGATGAGCCGGTCTGGTCGGAACCTGTTACGAGAATGTTTTTGATGCTCTTGTAACTTGGGGATGCCGTATAGGATAGAGCCTTTTGGCAGGCCGCTTCCAGACGACGGGCTGAATATTTCTCAGCCAGTTTCAGAAGCCCCATACAGCCCCGGTAGGTCTGTTGTTCCACACTTTTGGAGGTAAGTATCGCATTTACCACAGTGTACGTGTTTATGCCAATCCGCTCAGCCCACTGACGGAAGCGGTCGCCGTTCCATTCCAGATATTTCTGGTGATCCTGCGGCATATGCTCCGTGATGGTGCTGTACTGCCCGGGACGCCCCGTAAGGCGGCGGTGGGAAGCAATGCGTTTATGGTTGTAGAAAATTTCAATCGTATGTTCCGTTACCCGTACATCAACCGTTTTTTTGATGTATTCATACGGCACAGAGTATAGCATTTTTTCTATACTTATGTGATAATTGAACTGGACGGTAGCCTGTTTCCAGTCTGCCAGTTCAAAGCGGGTAGCGGGCAATGGCGACAACAATGGTTTTTCTTCCTCAAGAAACAAGCTGAGCCGGCTGCCCTCTTTCTTTTGAAAGAGCTTCCGGTTAAACAGTGTAAGCTTATCACTGATAGCACGGTTCAATTCAGCGAGGGAGAAGAACTGTTCATCCCGAAGTGCTGCAGTGATCCATGTAGATATCATACCTACGGTTCCTTCCGCATTCGGCTTGTCCTTGGGAGCTCTGACACGTGCGGGAATAATCGCAGTCCCATAATGCTCTGCCATTTCCTGATACGTTTCGTTGATCTGCTGGCCTTTCCAGCCGCCATTGTGGATAACGGCAGTCTTGCAGTTATCCGGCACTAAGATTTTGGCAACGCCGCCGAAGTATTCGTACATATGGACATGGGCATTGATCCATGATTTCTGCTTCATGTCAAGGAACGCTTCGACGTATGCATACTGGCTGTACGTCATGACTCCGACAAAGATATAGGCTTTCAGTATCTCGCCCGTATCCGGATCAATGACGGTGGCAGGATCTCCTGCCCAGTCAACTTCAACCTGTTCACCGGGTTTCCGGTTGATATGCATGGTTGCACGCCTTTTCTGCTCATCCTGCTGGATGTGATAGCAGAATTGCGAATACATGAGTGGTTCTTCGCCGTTAGCACGGCAGTCCTCCATGTATTCCGTCCACAATAGCTTTTTGCTCACACCGTTCCGCAGAAGTTCTTTGCGGATGTAAGCAAAATCGGGCATCCGTTTGGAAGATGATATTTTGTCTTCTTTGGGGAATAGAAGCCCTTCAAGTTTGCTGTCGGTCATAGAGTTATCCAGCGGCCATATAAGGTTTAGCTCTTTGGCACGTTTTTGAACTTTGACGACAGTTTTTTGCGCAACACCACAGCTTGCCATAATGTTGCGTTGTGAGAAGCCCAGACCTGTAAGTCTGATGATTTCTCGATACTTGGTCATAATCGTGACCTCCTCATAATGTATTTACACCAAATGGCGTATAATCTCATTATAAGGATTTATCAGATAAAGCGATTTCCTATTTGCCGGAATCGTGATTTCCACAAAAACGGAACTTTGATTTCCAATAGCCGTACGGGTGATGTACTTCACCCCGGAATACTCAGTTTCCACACTGAATAAGTTTGAAAACCATACGAATAATCGTCTGCCCATACTTTAGAAATTGCTATCCTTTGTTCATCGCTTCTTTAATCTGAGTAGAACTAGTACTTTTCGTATACGGAAAGTACTGAATATCAGACCCTAACTGATTCAATTTCTTCTTATCTCTAATCCAAGACTCATTATTCACATAGTCATCTCCAGAAAACAAACAATCATACCTATATAAACTCCAAGCATCTAATTTATCTATGTTATCAAAAGTAACAGGTACCGCTTTATCAACATATTTTATAGCCTTTATTATTTCCAAACGTTCCTGAAATGGTATATACGGTGCTTTATTCTTAAAGTGAATCACCAAATCATCTGACAATACTCCTACTATAAGATATTCGCTTCTTTCCTTTGCCTTTCTGATTAAATTTAAATGTCCTATATGAAATAAGTCAAATACACCTGCAATATATCCCGTTTTATATTCTTTCATAATATCACCCTTCATTGTCTTTCATAAAATCTTCAATAATCCATGTTTTATTCTGGACATATATATAATACTCAGAAAATCCCATATTCTCTAGCTGTTTACCTATTTGTCTGTAATATATATTACATATAATAATATGCAAATTTTCTTTTGGTAGGTTTATAAGGCTTCCAGGCCCGGTAATTATTATTCCATACTTTTCTTTCCCCCACTTTTCTTCCGAATTATCAATTAAATATTTAGGCATATATTGAGAGCCATATTTTTGCATATAGTCATCTAACATTTGCCCAGTACCAAATAGTACAATCACCTTTTCAGAGGAAATTTGAAAAACTCCATAAAACCTATTTTGCCATATTCTATAAGAACATTCTGGATCAAAAATTGCTTGATGGTGAGGTTTCCTACTCTCTTCGTCGGGGTATTGCATATAATCACTGCCCATAGTCATCTCTAAAACCCTCTTATACCCCTTTGGAACTGGAATACTAATATACTCAAATGTTTTCTTCTCAATATCTTTAAAATCTTCTTTATAAAGCCTTTGATTCTGGTATTCTCCAAAATGTGTATAAATACCTACATATTTACTACCAATTATATTTCCTATTCTAAAGAGTAAATTCAACAATAGATATAGAATTCTTAGACTCAAAATTTTACATACAATATTTATCTTTTTCCACCTGGAATTAGATATATTCATCCATATTCTAGTCTTTGGCCCGTGCAATTTTAATACAATCGATTGTTGAATAAATAGTATGTATTTGACTTTTTTCTTTTGAATCCAATCATTATTAAAAGCCTTGTCCAAGGCTAAGATATCTATCCATATACCATTGTGTTGACGAAAAACAGAGTCCCACATATCTGCGCCTAAAGTATCATCATTTCTTAACCTTAATAATCCACCACTAAAAAAGTCAATTTTACTTCTCTCTGGCACCAGCACATATGGATATTTAAGTTCATTAACAGCAATTTTCTTTAATTTTTCAAAATCTCTCCTTGGCATAACCACATCAATATCGTCATCCCAAGGAATATAACCTTCATGTCTTATCGCTCCCAATAAAGTTCCATATATTGCAAAAAAGGTCAGATTATACTTATCGCATATCTTCTCTAAAACCTTAACCAAATCAATTTGTTTTTCCCATACTCTTTTCATTTTTGCTGATATGCTATAACCTGCACGTATCTCCTTTTGAACAAAACTCTCCATAATTACTCCTCAATCAGCGCCCTTGCATTTCGATTAATTCTCTCTCTATTAATAGTAGACCAATCCAAAAAATTTTTGTATAATTTTTGTTGCCTATTATGGAATACAAATCTATTCTCTTCTGCATCAAAATACTCCCAGAGTTGATCCAATCCATATTTAACTGCTAAATCCTTTTTAGAAATTACATCTTCAATATAAGGAAAAAATAAATATGCATATTTTATCGCCCTAAACATAATATATTTTGCTGGAAAATCTTCCCGCATAAATTCCTGATCAAAAAATACGTACTCTTCATTTTCATAAAAGCAATTCATTGGTACCATATCAATAAATGCCTTTTTTAAGATAAATCCCCAATCCAGATTATCATTCTGTGGAAAAACATTATTAAGTTGAGAAGACTTCTCAGATGACAATAATATGCAATTATATAATCTATCCAAAACTTTAATAAATTTATTTTTATCTAATCCAGCTTCTTTTCCTATATAATCTGACAAAGTCATGGAATCAACATATGGCATCTCGATATACTTTCCGTTCCATTTATGAGGGACTACTTTTATGCCTCTGTTTTTCAATTCTACAATATTCTTATATGAACTCTCTAATACCCCTACCCCTTCGTTGTTAACTGGATATTTTCTTACCACCCCCTCAGAATGTATTATGGTAATAAATGCATTGGCATCTTCTCTGTCTGTAGATAATGCGGCAAAAACTATATCTGACAAAGCTTCATTCACCGGACATTCAATCAAAAAGGAATTGCACATGGTTGCAAACATTCCATTTGCAACTAAACCATCATATAAGTCATTCTCAAATGCCAATAAAGAATTTGAATTTATATAATAAGGTATCACTCTCTCTTTAATACTACTTTTGGGCATATACTCATCTGTAAATATTAATTGAGGCAATTTATAATCTGGCATAGGATAATAAAATTTTATTAGTTTAAATCCTACTTTATCCAAAATGGTTGTTATTTCATTCTTTGTAAAACTTCTTCCAGAAGCGCCTAAAGGATAATTATTAATACCAGCGAATGGTATCCCAGAAAAGGGATCAATACAGCCACAAAAATATTTTATACCAAACCTATTTTCTACCGCTAACAATAATCTTCCATTTTCTTTTAGTAAACTTTTTGCTTTTTTTAAATAATTCTCATATATTTCACTTGTAAACTTACTACCACTCTGATATTCTAATTTTCCAATAATTATTACAAAATCAAACTTCTCAATAAAATTTATATCAAGAAACTCCCCTGCAATTACCTCTAGATTTGAACATGTTTTATATCTATTAAAAATACCTTCCGCTCTTAAACTATAACGCTCAATGGATACCACCCGTTTACAGTGTTTGCATAATATACCAGTTAATGCACCAAATTCTCCTCCAATTTCCAGAACCTGAGCATCTTTTCCAAAAGGGTACCAATTCAGCAATGACTCTCTCATCTTCGAAAGATGATAAAAGACCTCCCAACGATTATCCTTCTCTAAGATAGGTTTAAAATCGTTGTCCTGATTACAAGAAATATAGTCATATATATCATAATCACATTGTGGCCTAGAAATGGGTGCCTCTTCAGTTTTTACAAAATCCATATTAAGAGTTGCCATCTTTTTTTCCTACTTCCTCCTAATTTCAATAACTTCCTGTCCAAAATCATTTAAAAGATTCATATTCAAAAGATTGCTGCATCTCGTATTCGTATAACATTCTTTTGAATACTTAAAAAGTTCATCCACTACTACATTACGGATTCCATCACCATAATAATCCCATAAATTATTTATAAAGTCACACCAAAAGTCCATAATCGCCTTCTGTACCTTCTTTACAAATAATAATTCATCCTGTCCCCTTACCTCATCTGCAAAAACAGGTCTCCCATCTCTATCATATGAGACTATACTAGGTTCGTATGATGTCATTATAACTTCTAATTGCAAGTAATTCTCAAAAAAATTACTTTCTGGATTACGCGGGTGATTATTATAAAAGTATGAATGAATAGGAAGCTTTGCTTTTTGTTCTTCATAAGAATTATATAAACAGCAATATAAACCTTCTAACTCAACCGGCATTATATGATCTAAAAAAAATTGGCAACTGCCACAAGAAACAAAATCAAAAAAGGCATATTTTTTTTCCCTTTTTATTCCTAACTTATCAATATAAGTCAAAAAATTCTCTCGGATTGTTTTGGATTTTTCATAAATACGTTCTTTATTTAGCAATGCATAATCAAGGAGGTCTTCCTCCTCTGTTAGTGTATTTTGGGTATTCAAATATTCGATTTCATATCGCTCTCTTACCACCTTTTCCATAGGGCCCTGGCACTTTGGACCTGCTATCCATTTTATATCTTTATCGTCCATAATTGCTGCTTTGGAACATGCTACTCTGGACACATAAAAGTAAAGACCCTCTGGAAGTCTATCTCTGCAATAATTTACAGGTATACTGTCATATAATTGTTTAATTAAATATCCATCTCTAGAAGAGAACAAAATGCCTTCATACTTCTCCATTTGTAAGACTTTAAACAACCACAACATGAATCCAGTTACTAATGGAGCTACAAAGAGATATGCCCAATCATACTCACCACCTATTACTATTCTTTTTTTATCATCCATTGCAACAAATGGACTGTTAAAGGCATATGCTATAAACATGCCAATTATAGAACGTTCATTTAAATTAGACGGAAATCTTTGGATATCATAAAATGATGATTTCTTCATCAAATCAATTGCACTTTCAATACGAAATGTATCTATGCCGGCCAACTGCGCACATTTAATATCAGAGTTTATATTGTCTCCAATATGCAAAATGCTATTACTCTTTACCCTATCTTTGAAATCACCAAATAGTCCCCCTGTCTTGGGTCTTCTATAATCACATGATACTAAAATATCCTCATATCCTTGTATATTAAGATTACTCAAAAAATATTCAATGATTGCTTTAGGTAAATACATATCTGAAATCAAATAAACTGATTTTCCACAATTTACTGCATAATAAAATATTTCTACCACATCTTCTCTTCTAATTAAAACCGAAGCTTCTGTTTCTATTTCATATTGTAAGACTTGATTTTTTTCAATTTCACTTATCCCTGTATTTTTCTTTAACTGATTATATATTTCATAGATATTAGGGCTCGTTTGTGCAATATCATTATCTGCTTTAATCCTTTGGTTTCTAAAATCTTCAATGTTAATATCATCTCTTTTTATTTTTTGAGAAATAATATCAAATACATCCACAGGGAACATAGTTTTTCTCATTATCAGCGTATCAAATACATCAAAACTAATAATTTCGTAATCCTGTATTTTATTAATTAATTCTTGTTTTTTTATGTTAGTAGTGTCCAATTTTATATCCATTCCACTCCTTTATTAAGCCTTTGCTATAAATCAATTAACTCAAACTTCCCACACTGAAAAGTGTGTTGTACCTTGAAAGATCAATACTTCAGTCCATAAAAAAGGCATAAACCCTTGCCTTATGATATACTTGAATCGACGAAAAAACGTAAACGCTCCACCATCGGTACCTTGACAAGTTTCGGGTCATTATGCATGACCCGATGATGCTTGCTTTTGTAGTTTACGGATGTTCTCTGGCAGTTTGTCTGACCACGGCAATATGCCTTCCAGAAAAGACCTGTCCTTGTCATCCTGGTGCTTTGAAATTTCTGTCAGCAGATATTCAAAGTACTCATACGGTTTCAGATTGTTTGCTTTTTCAGTCTCTACAATGCTGTAGATGATTGCTGAACTTTTGGCTCCAGTGTCAATGACCTGCCAGTTCCTTTTCCCAATACTCGTGCTCATTCTGTTTTACGAACAGAGCATCTACCAGTGGTCTGAATGATGACCTAGCGCTGCTTTAGTTGTTCTTCTGAACTAAGGTCTTTTAACTTGCCTTCTTCACGGTATATGGCCTGGATCTGCTTCATGATCAGATATGCCATGGATTTCTTTCGCACAGGTTCAGGAATTGTCTTCAATGCCTCGTCAAACCGACGGCGGGCATGAACCTTATTCCAGTTCCGAGATAAGGTTCAGAGAAGAAGATACAGCGCTGCCATGAAGAAGGGCTTTGGGGTACTCTGCTTTTTTCATATGTCCATCGGTTTTGCTGACATATACACCGATATGATGCGCGTCCACTTCGACTTTGGCAGGGACTTTCGCAATGACATCAGGAAGCTGATTCCAGCCGTTTTCGCCGAATTCAGCTGTCAGCTCTTCTTCTGTCATATAATGAGGAATGATGTTGGTGATAAGCCCGGACATATCCATGTCCTTCTTACCTGCCTGTTTTTTTCCTCTTGTTTTTTTATCCGGATCCGATCTGCTTCATGGAAGTTGACGGAGGGAGCGTCTTCTTCAATGAGGCTGAAGCAGTGTGCAATCTGGAAGCTCCATAATCGGAAAATCTGTGGACATCTTCTCAGAGGGTCTGCCGAAACGGGCCTGATTGGCCAGGATCAGCTGCTCTGCCATGAGCTGCATCCTGTTATCCAGGGAACTGACTTCTTTGGTAAGCGTTTCAACCTACTCCTGCAGGCCAAGGAACATGGTGATAAGAAGTGACTTATCAATGGTATTCAGTTGTTCTTGCGTGTACCTAATTGCCATAATCGTGAACTCCTTTAACTGAGTTCTATTATAGCAGAAACTACGGTTTTATGCCAATTCGGCATTGTTAACCTGCCGTCATTTTGACGGTGGATAACAATTCTAAGAAGCTAAAATCCAACTGGGAATTCTTAGCTTTTTAGAACTGTTATCCACAACAGCCTGTGATTCCACACCTTGAGAAAACCACAATTCACATTGGACACAACAGCCTGGGGATAACACCATGATTTGTCGCACAATCAGGTTTTTGCATGACAATTCATGGATTTTAAAAACGGAGAATTGCACAAAATCACATAGCTTTTGGCGGATCCTGCATTTCTGAAATAGGATGCTTTGCAATGACTTCCAGTCCCTGCATCAGCATCTGATTGGCTGGTCTGATGGCAACTCGTTTGTTACTGTAGATTACGCTCTGCTGTCAGCAGCCAAAGATAGCAACCTTTTGGAAAAAGGCAAAGCATACGATGGCCGCTCGCTTGCCGGTAGGCGCCGCATTCAGTCAAGACGGAAGGCAACAGATGTAATGCTGGAACTCATTCTGTCAGCGCAATCCGCTGGGAGCACTGCAAAATACGTCTTATTTGACAGTTGGTTCTCGTCACCTAAGACGGTTACGGCTTTAAAAAAGCACCTGTCTTGATGTCATTGCAATGGTAAAAAAGGGCAGCCGTATCCACTATGGTTATAACGGTGAAGATCTTTCCATCAGACAGATTTACAGCCGGAACAAAAAGCGTCGCGGACGTTCCAGATATCTTCTTTCCGTAGATGTAACCGTCGGTGAAATTCCTGCAAAAATATGCCCATGTAGCAATTGTCTTTACCAGGTACACGCTGCTGTCAGTTGCAAAACGTCAGAATGGAGAAAACCATCTGTGAACTCTTCTATCTTGTTGAATGAGATGGAAGATATCAGCTTTTTGCATTCTCTTCAGATTATTCTGGGAGCTTTGATAGCAACAGTAGTTGATATTTTTCATATCTCAGATGCTCAGCTGGAAGAATTTACGGTCAGCTTTGTTAGCCGACTGCCAAAATACATGCAAGACAGCCTTCGCAAGGAGAAGATACCCGCCTAAATGGTATTTTGTGAGTTGAAGTATTGACTATTCAAGGTTAACCCCATTTTTGCTATGGGAAGTTTGAGTCAATTAAATAATAGTCAAAACCTAATTGTTCTAATATCGGCTTAACTTGCTTTTGATTTTCCTTATTAAGCGCAACTATAATGCCATGAGTATCTACGTTTTCCTTAATCTCTTTTAGCGCTTTAACCTCATGTTCCATAAGCCAATCTAAGTTACCCTTTTTATCAGTAACAACAAAACAATCATAACGTATTTGCAAATCGTCCAATTTCTTTGCTATAATTTTCCCATACACTCCTGCTCCATATATCATCACATTTTTATTTTTTGCACAAAATCTACATAGTTTAAACATATCAGACTCAATTTTGTCGGCTGAAGAACCTGAAGGCAAAATTCTCCCCTCATGTCTAGCAACAAAAAACTTTGATACTACCGAATATAAATTATTAATATATAGCGATGCATAAAATGCGCTCTCTACCATTGCTGTATAATATCCTTCACTTTGTGCTACATATATAATAATTCTTTCAATAGCATGATTCAGTGTACCATCTGATGCTAGTGGTTCTTCAGGAAAATCTTCATAACGCCATGGATATTCAAACAATGGTTTTAAGGCTGCCGGTCTGCACCAAAATGCTGTTGCTAACGCAAATGGCTGCTTTTGAGGACTCATAGGTACTTTAAGAGAAAGCATTTCAGCTAATTCCTTTGTTTTTTGATAACAACAGGTCCACTCATTACCCACTAATTCAGTTAAATACCCCCCTAATGCAGGAACTGGCGGTGTAAGTATTCCTAATCTAGAGTTTTTCTCAAATAATCTTATGATATTTGAAACAAAACCTCTACTTCTTAATGTATTTTCCCAAGCATGGTACATAAATGCCTTCCCTACTGTTACAGGCCCTCCCCCCCTCGTGGTCTTCTTATCATGTACAAAACACAAATATTCATACTGCATTAAATACTCTCTACAGGCAACTAGAAGTGCTCCCGCATCACGCCCTCTGTTTCCGGATAATAGAACTTTAACATTATTTCGTTTTATACTTTCAAAATAATTGTATACCTTATATTTTGTTTCTTTGTTTGCTACTGTAATATATAAATCAATATTTTCTTGTATATTTTGTAAATATCTAAGAGTTTCATCCAACAAATCCGAATAAAAGAGATGTGCTACCACAGCTACCTTTTTATTTTTGAAAGCATCAATTTCATGAACATCATCATCAATAATATAATTCAAGTGTAGGCATTCCCTAATATCAGCAATATTGTATACTCTAAGTATATGTTGCCAAATTAAATCTATATCATAATTGGTATCTTCTTTAATATATTGAAAACTTCTCCGCAAATTTTCTCTAAAACTAATTGATAATCCATCTAAATTTTCAAATAATCTGCATTTCAAAAACGGAAGTTTCTTCTTTTTAATAAGTTCATATGTTAAATACTCACTATAATCGATATTATCCGCAGGATTATCTTGGCGGTACTCTTCAGTATCAATATAAACTTCTCCCGAATATTGAGTGAAATACTCCTGTAATTGCTTTCCAAATACTTTTCCTTCATTTTTCCCTTCTACACAGAAGCTTCTGAATATATCTAAGGTATAAATACTCCGGCGTAAAACCAAAAAATAGTCATCTATATATGAATGTTCAACATTATTATCAGGGCCTACCATCGTCTCTCTTTTAGTAATTCCCCAATATGAGCACTCTCTTTTACTCATAGATGTAAACATCTCTTTTAATGAAAAAATAGGTCCAAATAATATGTCGCTTGTCAAAACAACTTCGTCGTATTTTAATATAACACCGTTCTTTATACATTTAAGCAATATCTCACTATATGCCTGACCATATGTTGTACTATCGCTTAAATAACATATATTTTTAGTATGTTCTCTCAAAATACTATCATTAAAATCATTTGATGATATGCAAACAATGAATAAATCATCCAAAACTTTCTTAAACTCATTTAAGAAAAACATAATGTAATCATCAACTATGCCATTTACTTCCGTTATTATAAATATACCTAACCGTTTCATGCCAACTGTTTACCCTCCCTAATACTGATAAATATTACTAACATGTAAATTCTCATTATGAAACTCATCGTCTATTATATATGTCTTAAAAATATTATTCCTAATAGCACTGTATTGCGGGGTTATAAACTTCAAAAAAACTTCTCCTAAAGAGATATCTTTCGTATCCAAATCGTTTACATCTCGAAATTTTATAAAATCCTCAAAATATTCCTCTATTCCATCTTGAACATCCTTTATATAACATAATTCTTCCGCAGTCCTTCTTTCTTCTAAATAGACCGGTTCCCCTAAAGAGTCGAATCCTTTTACTGTTGGAACGAATGATGTTAATATGCACTCCAACAATAGCGAATTCGCCGCCAGAATACCTTCCGATGTATACGGTGCTTCTATTACGAGCTTTTGTTTTGCAATATCTATTGTATTAAAACGATAAAAGTAGTATCCCTTTAAATCAACATTCAGCAACCTACTCAAACAAAGTTGACAAGTTCCCGTAGAAACAAAATCAAAAAATATAAGCTCATCATCACTATTCAATCCTAATCCTGAAATATATTCCATATACTTTTCTCTAATTTCAGCTGATTTAGATAAAATAGCCTTTTTATGTGCAAGAATGTACTGTGATATAGATGAGTATATATTAGGGTCAAAATATTCAATCTCCCCCTCTGAAAGAAAATACCTTTTTTTTAGTAATTCTTCAGGGGAGCCAGAAAATGCATTATTCAAGGACCACAAGATATCATTTTCATCAAATAGTGATGCTGAAATACACAAAATTCGGGATGTCAAAAAATATAATCCTTCAGGTATTTTTTTCGAGGACTCTTTATCTCTTAGAATACCATATAATTTATCAATTAAATAACCATCTCTTGCTGAAAATAAAACTCTTGCATTCTGTTTATATTTAATTTTATTAGCAAACCATAATATAAAATCTGTTACAATGGGTGCCATGTATAAATATCCTATGTCCCTCCCTGTTTTTACTTTCCCCTTTCCTTCAGATTCAAACAATGCAAATGGCGAATTAAAGATTCTAGAAATAAAATATCCAACCTGCAACCTACCTGTCAAATCTGCGATTTCGTAAAGCACCTCTTTATAAACAGATATTTGTAACATATCATATGCACTTAAAATTCGGAAATTGTCTATACCATTACGTTGTGCTGCCACAATATCAAAAGCCTCTGAATCACCAATATGTAAAATTTTCTTGTTTTTTACTTTACGAATAAATATACTAAATAAATTCTGTCCCTTACTTGTTGAATATTCATTGGAAATCATCAATCCATCATATCCGCTAATTCCAGCTTTTTTTAATTGATTTCCAATCCAATCGCTACTAAGATACATATCTGAGATTAAATAAATCTTCTTGTTTCTAGACTTTGCATAGTCAAAAACTTGTACCATCTCCTTACGTGGTATCAGCATTTGGCTCTCAATTTGTAATTCAAGATCCATCAGATATTCCTTCTCATCTTCACTAATACCTGTCATAAATTGCAATTCATTGTAAATTTGAAGATAGTTAGGTATGAATGATGCTAATAAATTTTGTTCGGCTAATATACGATTATTTTCAAAATCACACTGAATATTTTTCTCCCTCGTCGCCCTCTCTTCTACTAAAGAAAATATATCTTTAGGTTGTAGAGTTTTTCTCATTAACAAAGTATCAAAAATATCGAATGATATAACATCATATGTGTCGATTTTATTTTGCAATATTTCTCTATTAATAGAAAAATATTCATTATCCAACTTATTAACTTCAATATTTAATTTTTTGCCATCTGCTGAAAATAAACCTATTCCATTCTTTTTACAAAAAACTGCAATTCTGTTTCTAATTAGTTCTGTTATATTAGGGCGCGCGACAATTATAATCATTTCTGTCTGGAGAGCTATTACTTCTTGATATGAAAGAATCTTTTTTCCATAGATACTACCATCAGTACGGTAGCCGTCCATTAATCCACAAATATTAAAATCGGGAAAATTTTCCAGGATTATCTTTGTTCCATAGCTTAACCCATATATAACCATCCTTTTATTTTTCAACTTTTCAAAATTTTCTTTAAAAGTATTTAAAAAAATTATATCTGACATCATTATTCCTCCTAATTTAGATACAAAAAACTTCTATCCTAGAATTTTGCTTTATTAACTCTAATATTTGTTTTTGATATTGTTTATTAACTGCTATAACTATTCCTGAATCATTTAACTGATCCATGATTTCCCCAAATTCCCACACTTGGCAACCCTCATATAAAGAACTCCTTTTCAGGCTATTACTAACTATAAATCCGCTAGTTTTAATTCCATACCTTTTTAAAACATCATTACACTGTTTTCCATAAGTACCAGCCCCATAAATGTATATGTTCTTATAGTTTTTGCAGTAAGCTATTAACTCCTCCGTCTTCTCTCTTTCCTCATGCATATAATCAATATTATTTATTAAATAGTCTCTTTGTAAATCTTGTACTATATTAATAAATCGTTGCTGTAAGTCACAGAGTCTTAGTTTAGCATAATCTAAGTTTAAAATCTCTAGTACATCATACCCATTATCTAAAGCAACAAAACCAAATATCCGCTCTATAGCATGACTAATTGTACCATCTGTTGCCATTGGCTCTTGACAAAAATCCTCCAATTTCCATTTATATTCAAAAAGTGGTCTTAATGCATCTGTTCTACACCAAAAGGCCCCTCCAATAGTCACATACTCCTTCTCATAACAAACACCTTTTTTTAATCTTAGCTGGTTCCCTAAATTTATTACATTTTCATAATTGCATGTCCAAGGATTAACAAATACTCCAATATAGTTTCCCCAGTAAGGGATAGGTGGAACCAATAATCCGATATTCCTATTGTTTTCCAAATATCGTAAGATATTTTCTATCAATCCCGCACTACCAATCAGATTTTTCCATATCAAGTCCATGAATTTACAACCGTCATTACTATTTCCCATCTGTAAACTTTTTTTATCGTGTACAAAGCACAAATACTCATATTCCATTATAAAGTCATGGCAAGTCACAAGAAGAGCAGCCATATCTCTACCTCTATTTTCTTTTACTAAAACTTTATAATTTTTTTTATTAGTTTTACTTATATATTTCTTAACTTTAAGTGCTATTTTTGGATTTGATGTAACTAACCAAACATCTATATACTCTGGTATCTGTTCAATATACAAATAACATTGATTTAGTAAATCCTCATAAAACATGTACACTATAATGCAACATGAAATCTTACTTGGTTCGTTGCTTTCAATAGATTCGCTTAGCATGAATACAGAATTCATATTCCTTCTTCTCCTAATATATATGTAGGGTTTCAGTACACAACAGCCATTTGCGTCCGTATGAAAGTCAGCCAGCCTGACGTTACAGCCGTTCGATTGATGCAAGTTGAACTACCACGGTACGTTCGTTTGATACCCCAGGAGATTGAATAGGCAATGAGGAAAAGCAGGAACCATGCAAATTCATTTTATGTTATGGAGGTACCAATAGAGCACCGTCGCTTTCCAGCAGCCAGGAGGTGTCATTGTCCGGAAGCCCTTTGATGTCTCACATACTTCCAAAGACCTCAAAGGTCTGGCTGGTCGGCTCTGCAAGATTACGCAAGACATTATTCCAGATCATGACCACGCTGCTCCAGAACGCGCCCGAAGACGATCCTGTGTATCGTTTTCTCGATAAAAAGCGTTCCTAAGGTAAGCCGTATTACATATACATGACAGCTGGCTCCAATAAGTTCCTGCGCAACTTAGAGCAGGCAAAATAGTATCTTTACATACGTCTCCTTTCCAAAACCGGCTAATCAGGCGGTTTTAGAGTTATGCCCTAAAATCCATTATAAAATTTTTCAAAAAAGTACTTTACTTTTTATTAGCAGGCATTCTCTTAATTTTATAAGCAATCACTTATCGACATGGTCCGATTGCAAAAATCATCATGAAGAATATAGTTTTTAAATACTGTATCTTCAATCAAGGTGTACTTTCGCCCCATAGCCTCAAGTAAGTAATCCGCTATTAACGGCTTCTCGTAATCGTAAAGATAATTTACCAAACTAGTATATTCATTAAAATACTTTAACACTTCATCTTGAGATGACGAGACAAAATCTATTTCTTCTATTGTACGTGTTTCAACTGCATAAATCGGTTTGTCTCCATCAAAAAACAAAAAGGAGGGGGACTGATCTGTCAATATATTTTCAAAAACAAATTGTTTTTTAGCAACATTACTATCCTCGCTATACAAAGAAACGACATTTAATTTTTGTTTATCTGGATATGTATCAGAACTTTTTACGAAATAGCATCCATTGAGCTTTCTGCCTATGATTTTTTCTAAGCCCATCTGGCATGTTCCCGATGATACAAAATCAGAAAAAATCAATTCGCTACTATCCAATACTTGAAGTAAATACCTTTCATAATTTAATCGTATCTCTCGAGAACGCTTTAATATTTTCTCTTTATGCGAACGGACGTATTCTACCAAATCCTTGAATTTTTCACAATCATATTGTTCAATTTCATCTTTTCCCAAAAAAAATCTTTCAATAAGCAGGTTTTCCGGTGTCCCTTCATATGGAAATACAGCAGCATAGTTTATATCTTCTTCATTAAAAAGAGAAGCACCTATGCATACCGCCCTGGATGTAGCCAAGTACACACTATTAGGCAGCCTTTTAAAAAGTTTCTTATCACTTTTTAGGTTCTCATATAGTACCTCTAATATAAATCCATCTCTTGAGGGAAATATGACTTGACATTTCTTCTTATCAACTTTATTACATATCCATAACATATATTCTGTTATTACTGGAGCAGCAAATAAATATGTAATATCTCTTGAGTTATCAATAATTCCTTTTCCTAATGTATGGTATAATGCAAATGGACTATTAAAAATCCTAGCCACAAATAATCCCAGCATAACCCGTTGCTCTAAATTATTTGCATACTTTAGAAGATGTCCATATCTAGAAGAATTCAACATTGAAACCGCGCTTTTAATCCAAAATGTGTCAATCTGGCATTGCTCTGCTGCCAAAATATCGGCCTCATAACAATCACCTATGTGTAAGACCTTTTTACTATCTGATTTCTCTAAAAGTTTATCAAACAATCCATTCTCTTTATTAGTACCATATTCCGAAGATATAAAAATATCCTCATATCCTACAATCTCATTATCTAAAAGAATCTGTTGAATCTGTCCCTTAGAATAATACATATCGGAAACAAGGAAAATTCGCTTTTTTTTCATTCTGGCATAAACAAATGCGTAAGTAATATCGTTCCTGCATACAACCAAATCCCTATCCAATTCATATTCCATGTTAATGAGTTTTTGCTCATCGTACCCCTCCTCAGGATAATCATCGATTAGCCTCTTATATATCTCAAAAATTGAAGGTGCTATTATCCCTTCAGATATCATCTTCGTTTCTACACTAATTCGATTTTCCGGAAAAGTGTGATGTAAACCTTCTCTCTTTTGCATAAGATAAAAAACATCATTAGGGAACAATACTTTTCTCATTAATAGTGTATCAAAAATATCAAAGCTAACCACTTCATGAGAATCTATTTCTCGTAGCAATATTTCTAATGATGTGTTATTCACCTCTTCGAATTGATCTTCGTCGTCCTCATATTTTATTTCTTTTCCTTTAGAATTTAAAACCCGGATTTGATTTTTTATACAAAAATCGGATATTTTCCTAAATATCATCTCAGTAGAATTAACACGAGCAATAATAATAATAACATCTATATGCCTTATTAACAATTCATCAAAATTAAGAATGGGTTTACCATATATTATCCCCTCTTTTTTATAACTATCCAAAAAACCAACAATATTTAAATAACTATTCTCTTCTATAAAAATTTTTGTTTGTACACTAATACCATAT